>Ga0182006_1000489_pt1 | contig 31083 bp, 26 predicted proteins | sample Sormic07211104_1_FD_123022 | JGI IMG/M metagenome (GOLD analysis project Ga0182006, IMG submission 123022) | Rhizosphere microbial communities from Sorghum bicolor, Mead, Nebraska, USA - 072115-104_1 MetaG | ecosystem: Host-associated > Plants > Roots > Rhizosphere | place: USA: Nebraska...
AAAGACCGCCTGGAATAACAACATTATGGATTGGTCTACAAAAATTCGCTGAAATAAATATTGGATGGAGAATCAAAAATATCCCTGAAACTTAGCAAAAGATGTGTCAACACGGTAGGATGATGAAGAGGATCATGGCGATATCTTTTGCCGCCTCAACATAAATGTTCATAATGTCGGTCAGCTTTTTGCCTAACCTCATCCCGAGGGTGTAAGTGGCTATACAAATGGTTAATATCATGGCAATGGTTGGGTCACCGATAAACCTGGCAACATTTACCATAGCGATATGGTCACTACCTAGCCTGGCCATCAGGGTGGTACCCAAAATGATCAGTACCGGTAGCAATGCAGAAATTATACTGTTGGTGATCCCAGGTAATTCATGATCGGGTAAGTCATCGGCCTTTAACGTAACTGTTGGCTTAGATTGCATTTTGATTAATGCTTTTGAAAAAACAGGGCCTGCAATTATGATAGCCGGTACAGCCACGATTAAACCATAAATAAAGGTCTTCACCAAATCTGCATGAAACTGGCTTACCAAAGCCATGGGCGACGGATGCGGTGGCAAAAAACCATGCATTACAGATAACGAGGCCAGCATGGGTAAACCCACATATACCAGCGGTAATTTATAGTTGTAGGCTACTGAAAAAATAATGGGTATGAGCAATACAAAGCCAACATTATAAAATAAAGGAATGCCTACTATAAAACCGGTTAAAGACATGGCCCAGGTGATGTATCTATAGCCGAAGGTGTTTTTTAATACCGTGGCTATTTTTTGCGCGGCACCACTAAAGGCAACGAGTTTGCCAAGCATGGCCCCCAAAACAATGATGACGGACAAAGACCCTAAGGTATCGCCCAATCCTTTGTTAACCGTTTGCGGAATATGCGTGGCGGGCATACCCAATAGTAAAGCGGCCGTTACCGATACGATTAAAAAGGCCAGGAAAGTATTTACCTTTGCCCAGGCAATTAACAGTACCAGCATTACGATACAGCACAAAAGAATCAGCACATCCATGTTGCTTTAGTGGGAATCTCTGGTTACGGTTGATCCTGACCCGCCTACCAAAAAATCCAGATCGGCACCTTTATCGGCCTGTTGTACATGTTTAATGTATAAGTTGGCATAACCACGTGTGGCAAGGGGAGGAGGCTGTACCCAATTGCTTCGCCTGATGGCCAATTCTTCGTCACTCACTTCAAGATGGATCCGTTTGTTGGCTACATCCAGTTCTATCATGTCTCCGTTTTCTACCAGGGCTAAATTGCCACCAATGGCTGACTCTGGCGATACGTGCAGTACAACTGTACCATAAGCGGTGCCACTCATCCTGCCGTCAGAGATCCTGACCATATCGGTAATGCCCCTGTCGAGCAATTTTTTGGGTAGGGTCATGTTGCCCACTTCGGGCATACCCGGATAGCCAACCGGACCAACCGTTTGTAAAACCATTACACAGGTTTCGTCGATATCCAGGTCAGGGTCATCAATTCTGGCATGGTAATCTTCAATATCTTTAAATACAACGGCCCGGCCCCGGTGCTGCATTAATGCGGGCGTTGCTGCAGATGGCTTGATCACAGCTCCATTAATAGCTAAATTACCTTTTAATACGGTAATTCCGGCTTCGGGAATAATGGGCTGCTCAAATTCATAAATCACTTCCTTATTGTAATTGATGCCTCCGTTACCAATATTTTCTGCGTGCGTTTTCCCACTTACCGTTAGGGTATCCATTTTTAGCACCGATTGCATTTGTTTTAAAACAGCAGGTATCCCACCGGCATAATAAAAATCTTCCATCAAAAATTTACCTGAGGGCATCAGATTAACCAGAAGCGGCATTTTGCTGCCAATATCATCAAAATCGTCTAAGTTGAGCGATACCCCCATACGCCCGGCAATAGCAGTAAGGTGGATAATAAAGTTGGAGGAGCCGCCCACGGCAGCATTTACCTTGATGGCGTTTTCAAAAGCGTCGCGGGTGAGTATTTTAGAAATTTTCAAGTCTTCTTCAACCATTTCAACTATTCTCCTGCCTGATAGCTGGGCAAGCCGTTTGCGCCGGGAATCAACCGCAGGGATAGAGGCGCCGCCAGAGAGGCTCATACCAAGGGCTTCTACCATGCAGGCCATAGTGGAAGCGGTTCCCATCGTCATACAATGGCCCGGACTGCGCGACATGCAGCTTTCTACTTCTGCATATTCATCATAAGTAATATCGCCTCTCTTTAGGTCTTCTGTCAGCTTCCATACACTGGTTCCGGAGCCAATGTCCTGGCCATGGTATTTTCCGTTCAACATCGGCCCGCCTGGTACCACGATGGTCGGTAAATCTACACTCGCTGCACCCATTAGGGTAGAAGGGGTGGTTTTATCGCAGCCCGTTAACAATACCACACCGTCAATAGGGTTGCCTCTGATGGATTCTTCCGCATCCATACTGGCGAGGTTACGGAACAACATGGCAGTGGGTTTCAAAAGCGTTTCACCTAATGACATGATCGGGAATTCCAACGGGAAGCCTCCAGCCTCTAATACCCCGCGGCGAACACTGTCTGCAATATCGCGAAGGTGGGCATTGCAGGGCGTCAGTTCAGACCAGGTGTTACAGATCCCTATTACCGGCCTGCCGTCGAACATGTCTTCGGGCATGCCCTGGTTTTTCATCCAGCTGCGGTAGATGAGGCCCATTTTATCTTTTTTTCCAAACCAGGTTGAACTTCTATATGGTTTCATATCCAGAATATACTATGTGCGTTATTATCTTCTTATTCAGGTTTTGGCTGTCAGACACGTGTTAAACTAATCGTTTCATGTGCGCTGGCAATGGCTGGCAGCCTGCCGTTTGTTTGCCCGTATTTAATCAGGCAACCACATTGATCAGCGAACCAATCTCCGCAATGGTTATTTTTACCGTATCTCCGCTTTGTAAAGTGAAATCATCGGCGGGGATAATGCCTGTACCGGTCATCAAATACGTCCCATGAGGGAAATCCAGTTCCCGAAACAGGTAATCTACCAATTCGGTATGCTTACGTTTCATCTGGTTAATGGAGATTTCTTCCTTAAAAATAACAGCAGCAGTTCTGGTGATTTCGATGCTGATACGGGTATCCGGATCTATGGGTTTCTTCGCCACCAAAAGGCAGGGACCTAAAGCGGCAGCGCCATTGTACGATTTTGCCTGTGGCAAATAAAGTGGGTTTTCGCCCTCAATATCTCTCGATGATACATCATTACCGATGGTATAACCTTCTATAGTGCCTGCTGAGCAAATAAATAAGGTCAGTTCGGGTTCAGGTACATTCCATTTAGAATCTGCCCGGATGCGTATGTTTTCTCCTGAGCCCACCGTACGGTAAGCTGGTGATTTAAAAAAGAGTTCCGGCCGGTCTGCATCATATACCCTGGCATAAAAATCGCCGCCCTTTGCATCTTTTGATTCTTCTATCCTGGCTTCCCGGCTACGGAAATAAGTTACGCCAGATGCCCATACTTCCTGGTTACCGATGGGGGTTAAAATAGCAGTATGGGTGAGTGCTTGTAAATCTTCGTCAGGCTCAAGGTATTGCACATCGCTACTTATTGCGTTAAAGAGATTGCTCCTGTTCACAAATGTGTCCCAGTTGTTTTCTTTGCTTAAGAAATATTGGTTATGGTGGTTGATGATAATCCCGCTCGAGGTATTATAGATTCTCATAATAATTATTTGGTTTAGTTGTTGGATAGTAAATTAGATTTGAAACTAATTTACGTATCCAGGCGGTAAATACTAAAGCAAATAAGTGCTTTTAAAACACATTTGCAGCATAATGTTAATATAATACAATAAAATGCTGCGATAATAAAGTTACGGGTTGGCGTGAGCTGATTGGGTGAATCTGATCGTTATTAATTAACTTGAGTTTTGGGGCCTAATTTCGTCATTGCGTATTGGAAAAGAGGATATGTGTAGGCGTGAAGCAATTAAACGTCGCGTCCGTTTTTAACGAATGCAGAAGCAGTTACTGATTTTATCATTTTGTGTTTAAAACACATTATTATTCAACGCTCGTTTCCAAACGAGCGTGAACTTAAGCTGTCTTCTTTCCATCCCAGGCCTATCTCGTCGGCACATCTTTTCGAGGCTAAGTTTCTAGGCGTTTTGCCAGCTTCCTCAAATAATGCATTGTTTTAACCGAAGAACACTGTCAATCCCAAGGGCCGGAGAAATCAAAAAAACAGGTGCAGAAATGGAGCAAATAGCATTGCCAAACCTAAAACGCAGTGGTTTTGTGTTCATAATTGCTAATCTAAAGTTTTAAAGAAGTATTGAACACAAAACGGAGTGCCGCTGTTTTTTTGATGTGTATAGGATGGTGCAAAAGGCCCATTGCTGGATTGACGGAGCGCTTTGGGTACTTTGGCGCTCCAAAGTACCATGCCACCGCGGCATAGAGCGGAAAAAAAAATAAACATTTATCTCCAAACTATAGTTTTAAGATCAAAGTTTGTTATTTGCAGGAAAGATGCTGAAATAAATTCATTGTTGTCCGGTTAAAATTTACAAAGAAGAAAATACTTTGTTTTTAGGTTAATTGGGTTAGGTTATGTTTTAAAATCGATTTCCAAGGCCCCTCTTTTTAGACCGCTGTTATCTCTCCGTCCAATATTTAGCTTTTCAGGGTTATTGAGAAACTGATATAGACTGATGTAACTCATAATATGCAGCCTGATAATCGACCTCAGGTTTGAGAATGCCCACTTCTTTTTGAGCTGTACCTGAACGATCTTTATCAGTAGATCGGATATAAAGGCACACCATATCTGTATCTTGATCGCATTTTCGTTGTCACCGAGGAAATATTTGAGTGGAAAGTTCTGCTTGACCCTTTTAAAGAGTACCTCGATAAGCCAGCGTTTTTTGTATATCTCTGCAATTTCCTCGGGCAACAGAGAGAAATTGTTGGTCAGGAACTCGAATGTACGGCCCGATTCTGCATCGAAAAATGTGACCATGCGTACCTTGAGTCTGATCTTTTCCTTTTGTGTACGTGTCCCCTGGATCAATGCCTGGTCATTCAATACGCCAAAGTCCATACTCTTTTGGCTCAGTCCCCTGGATGCTGTGATTTCATACCTCGCATCTTTTTTCTGTCTGGTAACAAAGAAGGCGCCTTGTCTGCCTATCCTTTCATATTCTGAATAGTCCACATAGCCTTTGTCAAATACGATAAAAGATCCTTCTTCTAGATCTATTTCTTTCAGGAAAGGCATATCATTCGCGCTGGCGGCAGTAAAACTGATTTTCAGGGGCACATGTTCGGCTGCACCGATCAGGGTGTGAACTTTGATGCCACCCTTTCGTTTCCCGTTCATTTTGCCCGGACTGGGTGCATCGAGTATCCGCTGGAAAAGCGTGATGGTGGAGCAATCGGCAATAAAGAGTTTGTCATATTGCCTCAAACGGCTGTCCGGTAAAAGATGGCGGTGACGTTTGTACAAAAGCTCATAGAGCTGTTGAAAAACATCAAAAGGTCTTTTGGCATTTGCATCGCACAGTGTACTCCTTGCAGGTGGACTGATCATGCCCAGATGCTGGAGCTTGCTATGACATGCATGCATCCCGCTGACCACCTCACGGCTGCTGGTGCAATTGTTAAGGCTGCAATAGAGCATGGTGACCAGATGCCCAAAAGTATCAAAGTACTTGTAATAACGGTCGTAACCCCCACGACGGGCTAATGATCTGACCGAATTCCGGTCGATCAAACTTAATAGCTGATTTAATATTGGCTGTCCGGTAAAAAATGTATTTTTGCCCATGTTGTATTTAGGTGTGGTAACTCAAATATAACAGCACAAAGGGTAGCTTTTATCGCTACCCTTTTTTATAAGCAAAAAATATTTTCTCCGGACAACAGTGAAATAAATTCAGCATGACGATTGCCAAGGAATGTTTGCTAAAACGAATACTAATTAATTTAGATGTGTCACACAATAAGCGTAGGCGGCAATCTTAAAACGCTTAAATGAATATTAAAATCTAACAGAAGCTACTCGGCAAATTTCTTCTCTTCCGTTTTAAGATAATTGGACCGGTAATCCATCGGATTTTTTTTCGTTAGTGCTTTAAACTGATGATAAAAGTGGGAGATATTGTTGTAACCACAGGCATAACCCACCTCGGTCATGTTAAATTCCTCTTCTACCAGCAGTCTGCAGGCATTTCCAATTCTCACTTCCATTAAAAACTGGATATATGTTTTTTTGGTCTTGGATTTAAAGTACCTGCAAAAAGAGTGTTTTCCCATATTAATCAGGGCAGCTACCTCTTCTAATGCTACTTTTTGGTGGTAGTTATTAAAAGTGTATTCGAAAATGGTATTAATGCGGCTCTGGTCGATGCTGTTTACTTCCAGGTTAAAACCGTTTGATGATATAATTTCATATTCTTTCGTAGCCGCTATGATTTCTAAGGCAGATAACAAACTGATTAATTTACGGGCAGGCGATTCGTTAAGCATCTCTTCCGCTATTTTACCAACTTTTCGTTTAGTTACCCCTTTTAAACGCAAACCCAGCTTGCTGGTATTTAACAGTTTAACAATCGGACTGATTTCAGGAAGATTCAAAAATTTATCGCCCCAGGTATTGTTCTGAAAAAGAACCACGATGGTTTCTCCAACTTTTTCGGTATCGTTTTCGATGTATTCCTGTTCACAACGGAAAGTATGTGGCAGGTTTGAGCCAAATAAAAATACGTCGCCACTTTTAAAAGGACCAACGTAGTCGCCAATCAGGCAGGTGCCATAGCTTCTTTTAACCACTAGTAATTCGCACTCGGGATGATAATGCCAGGCGCTTAATATTGCATGTCCGATATCCTTGTGAATATTAAAAGAATGCTCCGGGTTTGGAGTAGTCTTTTTTAAAGTAGCCTTCATGTTTATGTTTGGTTAATTATAAACCTGAGTTCGATGATTAATATGACCTTTTGGCCACTTAAATCAGCTTTCTGATCTAAAGCGGTCGTCACCCTGATCCGGTAGCTGTCGGATTTATTTCAGGGGCTTTCCTGCCAGTAAGATGCTGATTCCGAACCTTCGGTACAGCATCACGAATTAGTCTGGACAAAGGTGTTTATAAAACCGTTTTCATTAAATAATCATCGGGTTCAGGTAATAACATGAAATTAAAAAATATGTACGATATAAATGCATATCTATTTGCTATTGTTAGTTGGTTATATTAACAACGCCGGGTTTTACTATTGCCTCGATGAATTGATTTTATATTGTCTTTTTGGTGCAAGTTATTGATTTACAATTGTTTTTATTTGGTTTTGATGAGGCGCCAAAAAATTCAGAAAAACCGATCTATGTTAATATGTTACAATTTTTTGCTGTAATACTGAAATTGCTTTTCATTTAAGTTGTCTTTATTTGCTTCAGTAACATAACTGTTTCAAACCAAATATAAAGCAAAGCAATGCCTCTATTCTTGCCTGTTTACTTTAAGTCAGGCATTTGACCAGGTACGTTAGCCTTAAACGGTTAGAACAGCGACTAAACCAACTAACCAATATTCTGATATGAGATAAACTTACTTAAATCCCAACCGCGGCACCTTGCTGCTCACACTGCTTATGTTTTGAACTGATTACAGCGCGTCTTCAGCAGAGATTTAAGCGGTTTTATTAAAAAACCAACTCTAACCAAACTATAACGATGAAAAAAAAATTACTTCCACTGGTATTTACCTGCACGGTATTTATGTTATTCCTACTGTTCGAGCCCATGTTTGCATCTGCTGGTGGGCCAGGCACTGCAGTTTTTAGTAAAACGGTAACAGGTAAAAAGTTAAAAATTGCCTTTATAGGAATCACTGGTAAAGTTACCGATGAACAGGGTGTGGCTTTACCCGGCGTAAGCGTGGCAGAAAAGGGAACAAGGAACGCTATTGTAACCAATTCATCCGGCGGCTATGCCATAAATGTGGCCAATAACAATGCGGTATTGGTGTTCACATCTGTTGGTTATAAGCCCGTAGAAATATCGGTAAATGCAAAAACTGTAATTAATGTATCTATGGTAGCGATTACAAATGCCTTGAATGAGGTTGTGGTAACCGCACTCGGCATCAAACGGGAAGCCAAAAGCTTAGGTTACTCTGCCCAGAAAGCTGATGTACAGGCATTACAAACCAACCGTACCACTAACCTGGCCAATGCGCTTGAAGGCCGGGTGGCCGGATTGGACGTATCGCCACCCGCCGCCGGGCCGGGCGGAAGCACCAAGATCCGTTTGCGTGGACAATCTTCCTTTACTGCAGATAATTCGCCGCTCATCGTAATCAATGGCTTGCCAATTTCGCAGGGTGCCAGCAGCAGTAATGGTTACACACAAAATGTAGATCAGGGAGATAACCTGCAAGGCATCAATCAGGATGATATCGAATCGATGACTGTGCTGAAAGGATCTACCGCTGCGGCCTTATATGGTTCGCGAGCGGTTAACGGAGCGATCATTATCACCACAAAAGCAGGATCTAAAAATACCGGGATCGGAATCGAGTTCAATTCAAATTTTACAGTAAACCAGGCACTGGATTTTACAGATTTCCAATATGAATACGGGCAGGGAGAGAACAATATTCGTCCATCATCACAGGGTACTGCGCAAAGTTCTGGTGCCTGGAGCTTTGGTGTGCCATTTGATAATGTTCCTACCTATCAGTTCGATGGCGTTCAGCGTCCGTATGCACCGGTTAAAGACCGGATAAAGGCCTTTTTTAGGCTTGCGCCATCATGGAGCAATACAGTTGCCATTTCCGGCGGTAATGATAAAGGAAGTTTCCGGGTTTCCCTTTCTAATCAGGATGCCCAGGGAATTGTGCCAAACAACGATTTCCACAAAAAGATTTTTAACGTAGGCATCAATTATAAACTTACCGATAAATTATCTGCACAGTTTTACGTGAACTACGATCACCAGTTTAATAACAATCCGCCACTTGTAGGCGTGCAGGGCAATTCAATTCCTACATCAATTTACAGGTTGGCCAACTCCATATCTTTTGATGTACTCAAAGCAGGCGCAATAGATGCCAACGGAAACGAAACACCTACTTCGAGGTTTGCTACCATTACCAACCCATACTGGATTTTGGCTAACCAATTTCAGAGACAAACGAAAGATCATTTATTAGGTACGGCTGTGGTGCGCTACCAGTTTTTCGATTGGCTGTATTTGCAGGGCAGGGCAAATACCGACCTTTTGCAAACCACCTATGAATCAAATACACCTACGGGTACCCTGGCGGTATCTGCTGCACCTGCAGGATTGTATAACGGGAGCTATGGAATAAGTACAACCAATACACGCCAGAATAACTTCGACTTCTTGCTGGGTGGCGGACACAAGTGGAAAGACTTTTCATTTAATGCCACAGTGGGTGGTAATAACTTTCCGTTAATTACTTCTACTTTTAACGAGTCGGTAACCAACTTTTACATCAGGGGTTTATACACCATTGGAAATGGTGTTACGGCAAATTCAAGTTACAATTTGTCTAAGCAGACCGTTAATTCATTGTATGGTACGGCAGAATTTTCCTATAAAGACTTATTCTACTTAAATGTTACCGGCCGTACCGATTGGTATTCGGTACTCTCCAGAGATATCGATCATTATTTCTATCCTTCCATTAGCGGAAGTTTCGTTTTTTCGGAATTGCTTCCCAATGCAAAATGGTTAAATTTTGGAAAGTTGAGGGTTGCAGTAGCTGAAACAGGAAGTGCCCAGGGTGTTGGTCCATACAATGCATTAACATTTGCCCTTGCTCAAAATTCGTTTAACGGGCTTCCGTTAGGAAGCATAAACGGTACCGCCTCGCCAAACACCCAGATTAAACCCTTTGGCGTAAATGAAAAAGAAATAGGCCTCGAGTTACACCTATTCAACAACAGGGTGAACCTGGATGTAGCTGCCTATGATAAAAAGACAACGAACCAGGCGGTTCCGATCAGCCTTTCTGCAGCAAGCGGATACAGTACCACGCTGGTTAACTTAGGTGGGCTTGAAAATAAAGGATTAGAATTTAACCTGGAATTAATACCGGTACAAAACAACAAATTTACCTGGAAAACGGCTTTTAACTCTGCTTTCAATTCTTCAAAAGTATTATCGTTAGCGAACAACCAGTCTCAGCTGGTGGTGGGCAGCCCTGAATTTTTTGGCTCTATTGTAGATGTAGTCGGTTTGCCGCTCAACCAGATCAGGGGCGCAACTTACAAACGGGATGCCGCAGGAAATATCCTGTTATCAGGAGGCAAACCCATAGCAAGCGCTACACCGGTTAATTTTGGTAGCGGCCTGCCTAAAGCAACCGGCGGATGGCTAAATACGTTGAATTACAAAGGTTTTACCTTTATTGCCCATATCGATTATAAAGCGGGAGGTAAACTGCTTTCCAGTACCAGTTTAAATTTACTGAGAGAAGGTTTATCAAAAGAGTCTTTACCCGGCCGGGTTGGTGGGGTAGTTTTTCCGGGTGTAAATGCCACCGATGGGTTACCTAATACCACCGCTGTAAATGCAGAAGATTTTTATGCCAGTTATCGTTCAACAAATATCTTAGATCCGTTTATTTACAGCTCGAGCTTTGTGAAGTTAAGAAACCTTTCTTTAGGGTATGACTTATCCAAATTTATCAATAAAAAATACGTAAAAAGTATGGTGCTTTCTGCGGTATGCCATAATGTACTGATCATTAAAAAATATACCCCAAACATAGATCCGGAAGCGATAGCCTCCAGCGGTGATAACCTCACCGGCTATGAGCAGGCATCGCTACCTACCACACGTACTTACGGATTTAACCTCAATATAAAATTCTAATCCTATATAAAACATGAAAAATTTAATTAGAATTATAGCCATCATCACCGTTGTTTCGATAATTTCCGGTTGCAATAAAGGCTTTGATAAACTGAATATCAATCCAAATAATCCAACAGAACTCGACGCATCATTTTTATTTACAAGCGCACAATTCGGAACACATGGGGCCACTCTGGAAACTGAACCAACCATTGTGCAGCAATTTGTAAATCCGTTTTCAGGAATCACCTCAGCATTTAATTTTAACCAGGTAAACCAAACCTATACGGTGCAGAAATGGAATGCAGAATACACCGGTACAAATACGGGCGCAACGAGTTCTTCAGGCCCTGTTCAATTACTTGTTCAGATCTTGAGCCAGCTTAAAGGTAATGCCGCAAGAACAAATTTATATAACGAAGCGAGGATCTGGAAAGCGTATCAATTTATGATGTTGGTAGATACCTACGGAAATGTACCGTATAGCGAAGCCGGACAAGCCTATTTATCAAATGTGCTTACCCCTAAATACGATAATCAGGCAGCGATTTATACTGATCTGATTAAGGAAGTTACGGAGGCAACTGCAGCACTCGATCCGGCAAAAGATATTGTTAAGGCTGATGTATTTTATGGTGGAAACATCGCCCAATGGAAAAAATTGGGTTACTCTTTGTTACTTCGCCTGGGCATGCGGTATAGTAAAATAGATCCGGGAAAAGCGCAAACGATTGTACAGGCTGCGGTAGCGGGTGGTGTAATGACCTCAAATGCCGACAACTGTTATCTGAAATACAATACCACTTATGTGAATCCGGTAAGCCAGAGTATTACAGCGATAGCGAATACCTATTATTTGGCGGCCCCATTTGTAGATCAACTAAAAAACAGTGGTGATCCAAGATTGAAGTTTATAGCCGGTAAATATGCAAATCCATTGGCTGCGCCTACCACGGTGCCGGATACTACATCGGCAAACCAGTTCGGATTGCCGATAGGATATAGCAGTGCAACTTTACCAACCGCGCCTGGATTTAGAGGTGCCAACGGATCGGGCTTTAATTATTCGCAGGTTAATTATAGTATTTTTGGTAGTTTAACCGCTCCGCAATTTTTTATTACCTACGCGCAAACGCAATTCCTTTTGGCAGAGGCAGCTTTCAGAGGCTGGATAACCGGTGGCAGTACAGCCGATGTATATTATGCCAATGGCATACGGGGTGCAATGGACCAATGGACAACCTACAACCCGGCAGCAATTATCCCTTTGTCTACGCAAAATGCATTTATTAACCATCCGGTTAATGCTTATAATCAGGTAAATGCACTCAACCTCATCAATACGCAATATTGGATAGCTTCATGGGGCAATGGGGCCGAGGCATTTGCCAACTTCAGGAGAAGTGGTTTTCCGGCCTTATCACCCAATACCATCCCGGGTCAAAGCATAACCGGAGGTTTTGTCCGCCGTTTTGTTTACCCAACGCTTGAGCTTTCTGCCAACTTAACCAATTACCAGGCAGCCGTTGCAGACAATGGCGGACCAGATAATATGGACACACGCATATTTTGGGATAAATAGAAATTGTCTGGGTTGCTTTTTCATAAGCTACATAGCAAAAATCGATCCTGTAACCAGTTTGCAGGATCGATTTTTTTGGAAGGTTTTGGTACCCGGTTAAATAATGAAAGTAAAACTGATTTTGTCGGAATCCTTGTGGCTTTAAATTACATTAACTTAAGTGATAACTGATTCCTATATGAGCGATCTGTATATCTAGTCAATTTTTAAAACAGGAAATTTAATTGACATCCTTCAAAAAACTGACCATTGTAAAGCAGGGAAATTCGGCAGTTATTGATACTTAAAACAATAACTGCGATGAAAAGGACCGTATTTCGCTGTATTCAAAAAGATATTCAAAACGGCAAGAGCCTGCCTCAGAAATGATGTTGTTATTTTGAGACAGGTTGCTTTTGGTATAAGTGCTAGTAAGAAACTAATGTCGTTACACTGGAAGGAGCGAGATTAATCCCAAAACTACTACCGGTTACAGCGAAACTGTTTGTACTAAGGTTAGCGGAACTGGTTGTAAAATACCGGTTGAAACCAGAAACGGTGATGCCACTGAAATTAAAGCTTTGATAAGTGGTCGCTGCATTTTGGTTGATGATCACAACAACTAATTTTGTTCCGCTTTTATATGCAGTAACATATACACCTGTTGAAGGATTTTCTGAACAGGCTATTTTATTAAAACCCGGGCGTACATATCTGGCGTATTGAGCCATCACGTAACCAACTTTTTGAATATTCCCGCTTTCACTGATTGGGCCGTAACTTCTTCTGATATACCACCATACATAGGCACTCCATCCCGAATTCATACAGTCGTGTATTTCCTTGGCAGCGGTCATGGCATTTGACCAGTCATCTCCACTTATACTGGAGTTAGTATAGTGTTCTGTCATCCATACCGGTTTGCCAATGTTGCCCAGGTTATAAGGGGTCTTACCATATATATGTCCGCAAACGAAGCTTGTTTTAGATTTTGCTGTGGCATTGCTAAGGTAAGTGTTGATGTAAGTCTGGTTCATCTGGAAAGGTTCAGGCGCCATAATCGTAGCACCACAATTGCTTCCCTGAGCAGCAACAAAGTCTGCTACTTCCGAAGCAGTAAGTTCCATAGATTCATAATTAACTTTGTAATCTGGTTCATTTGTAGGACTAATGGCCGCAAGCCCGCCTACAGCCGTATTAAATGCACTTAAATGTGCAGCATAATTTGCGTAAGATGTGGTTTTTATTTTGCCACCTACAATACTCCCATTGGTCTTCATCGATGCAGGCGCTGACCAGGCGGAGGCAATTGCTGAGCCACCGAACGACTTGCAGGCATCTATGGTTGCTTTTTCAGCAGCAAATTCTGAACTGGAATTAGGAACCCGAACCCGGACTATGCTGAGTCCGATGCCACTTGCAGGCGAGAATGCGGTATTTCTTTGGGCGCTCGTCAGGTCGCCGGTCCAGGCCACAATATTTGCTCCGCCAAAACCCTTGATCGTTTGTTGTATCGTACCCGCGTCAATTGTTGCAGTTGCTAAAAGATCAGCATTGGCCGTTTGTGCTTTCTTGGCAATCATTTCAGAACTGAATTCAGGCTCGGTCTGGTTTTTAGCACAGCCAGCCAGCAATAGCATTGCAATAGCTACTTTAAATAGATTTTTTTTCATGGTGATGTGTAATTTAAATATTTGGTTATGTGGTGTTTACCACCAGAACTAATTTAACTGAATTAAGGAGCCGGAAATGTAACGGATGTTTATAATTGAGCTATAAATGTTGAATAAAAATCTGCCTGCAGCATAAAAAATGATATTGGATATGTGTAAATTGGGATTATGCAATAATTAATTTGCTAGTTACAATATGACAATGCCGCTACGAACCAAAATCGTAGTTTTACAAAATGGATGGTCTGGAACAAATAACAGAATTTAAGTCTTCGCCCGAACTTGTTGAAAAACTATATCAGCATAGCATACTCAAAACCTATCAGGCCGGCAGCATTATTGTAAATGATAATGCCCATATCCGTTCTATTCCGATTGTGACCAAAGGGACAATGAAAGTAATCAGAACAGAAGAAGATGGCCGGGAACTTTTATTGTATTACATCAAAGCGGGCGAAAGCTGCATTATGTCCTTTTTGGGTGGCTTGCACAACGAAACCAGCAAAGTGAAGGCAGAGGTAGAAGAATACGCGGAAATTCTTTTTTTGCCGATCGATAAAGTTTCGCTCTTCATCAAAGAATATCCACAATGGCTGGATTACATCTTTCGTTTATATCACAAACGTTTTGAAGAACTATTGGAAATTGTGAATGCCATCTCCTTTAAAAAAGTAGATGAACGTTTATTGAATTTGCTTAAAAAGAAAGCTGAGCTTACATCATCTAAAACCATTCAGATTACCCATGAACAATTAGCCAATGAACTGGGTACGGCCCGTGTGGTGGTTTCCAGACTATTGAAACAACTGGAAGAAGATGGGATTGTTCAGCTGGGGAGGAATAAAATATCCCTTATGTAACTAAAGTAGCTGTATTTGTTTTTGAGTTGGTGCAACTTTGCTGTATCAATCCCCAAAACAATGTATATAGCAGGTTACATTGCTTCAATTTTCATCGGTATCTCCTTAGGTTTAATCGGGGGCGGCGGAAGTATTCTTACCGTTCCTGTTTTAGTTTATTTGTTTGGTGTTGATGCTGCTCTGGCAACCACTTATTCACTTTTCATTGTAGGCACAACAAGTGTAATGGGCTCCTTTTCCTATTTTAAAAAGGGGTTGGTCAATATAAAAATGGCAGCCGTGTTTGGTGTTCCATCTATCATTTCTGTTTTTCTTACACGAGCCTATATCATGCCGGTTATTCCCGCCCAAATTTTTAGTGCCGGAAGTTTTACCCTCACCAAAAGTATTTTTTTGATGTTGATTTTTGCCGTACTGATGGTTGTCGCTTCATACAGCATGATTAAAAAAGGCCGACAAGCAGGTGAGGATACACTGCAGAAACAGAAGTTTAACTATCCTTTAGTTTTTTCAATAGGTATTCTTGTAGGTATAATTACAGGTTTTATCGGTGCAGGTGGTGGCTTTTTAATTATTCCTGTATTGGCTAATTTGCTGAAACTTCCTATGAAAGCAGCTGTTGGAACGTCACTCCTGATCATTTCCACAAATTCTTTGGTAGGTTTTGTATTTTCACTTGCCCACACCGCTGTTCATTGGCATTTCTTGTTAACCATAACTTTTATCGCCATTGCCGGTATTCTGATCGGCAGTTTTCTATCTGCAAAAATTGAAGGTAAAAAGCTCAAACCCGCTTTCGGTTGGTTTGTGCTGGTAATGGGCATTTATATCATCATCAAAGAAACATGGTTAAAATAATGGGTAGCTCAATAAAAGGTCAATCAGATCATTAGGTAACAAAATAATTAATCATTAAAAATAAGTATTATGTTTTTTCAACACGTATTTGATAAAAGTTTAGCGCAAGGCAGTTATGTAATAGGCTGTCAGGCTACGGGCGAAGCCATCGTGATAGATGCTAAAAGAGATATAGATGTGTACCTGGAAATTGCCAGCCAGAATAATCTTCGTATTACACATATCGCCGAAACCCACATACACGCAGATTTTCTTTGTGGCTCAAGAGAACTGAGTGCCGTTACAGGGGCAGGCATGTATCTTTCTGATGAGGGAGGAGAGGACTGGCAGTACCAGTTTCCGCATATCGGGCTCAAAGATGGCGATCTGATCAGGGTAGGGAATCTGACTTTAGCGGTTTTGCATACGCCCGGCCATACCCCCGAAAGCATTAGTTTTTTGCTGACTGACCATCCGGCAACCGACAAACCGGTGATGGTATTTACAGGTGATTTTGTATTTGTAGGCGATATTGGCCGTCCTGATTTGCTGGAAAAAGCAGCAGGGCTGATCGGCACAAAAGAAGCAGGCGCTAAACAAATGTTCCAGTCGTTGAAAAAGTTTGCTGCATTGCCCGAATATCTACAGGTTTGGTCCGCTCATGGAGCAGGTTCGGCATGCGGAAAGGCTTTGGGCGCAGTACACAGTTCAACCGTAGGTTACGAGAAAATCCGCAACTGGGCATTTCAACATGATGATGACGAAAAAGCATTTACAGATCTTCTGTTAGCAGGCCAGCCAGAACCGCCTAAATATTTTGCGATGATGAAACATTTGAATAAGGTTAATCGTCCATTATTGATAGAAGTACCCAAACATCAGAAACTATCCGGTTCAGCGTTCTTAAAAGCTTATCGCAACGGATTGAAAGTTATAGATGCAAGAGATAAGATAAATTTTGCCAAAGGTTTTATTCCGGGCAGCCTGAACATTCAGGGCAATAATTCTTTTTCAACGTGGGCGGGTTGGCTGCTTAATTATCAGGAACAGTTTGTATTGGTTTGTGATGATTACCAAATAGAAGACCTGACCCGAAAATTAATGCGTATTGGTCTGGATAACATTTACGGTTACATTTCGGATGTGGACGATTTGGGGATTGCGCTGCAGGCTGCTGATGTGATCTCCATTAACGAGTTTAAAACATACATCAACAATGAAGATGTTCAGATTATAGATGTACGGGGTGTGAGCGAATATGAGGCCGGCCATATTGAAGGGGCGAATCATGTTTTTGTGGGAACCCTTCCCGATCATCTGGATCAAATCAGTAAAGATAAACAAGTAATTATTCACTGTCAGGGGGGAGACCGTTCGGCAATAGCTTATTCTATACTCGCAGGAAATGGTTTCAAAAATGTGAAGAATTTTTCGGGAGGTATGAATGCCTGGCTGGCTTCTGAAGGTAAAACAATTGCCTCTGAATCCGATTAATAATTCAGCTTTAAATGGCCACTGTAAAATATTTTTAATTCAGAGTCGTTATGCTGATCCGATAGCAATCGGATCAGCATAACGACTAGATCGAAATCAATCGCTTTAAAGCACTATTTTTAACAAATAATTACCGAATTCAGGTTAATAATTAATAATTTAAAAAATGATAGAATTTATAAAACATCCCTGGGCATGGTATGTAGCGGGTCCGTTAATTGGTTTAACCGTTCCTGCATTGTTGATTGTCGGAAATAAATCATTCGGCATCAGTTCATCACTACGGCACCTTTGTGCGATGTGTATACCGTCCAATATTCCCTTTTTCAAATACGATTGGAAAAAAGAAATGTGGAATTTATTTTTTGTTTTCGGTATTTTTCTGGGCGGAGCAATAGCTGTTAACCTTTTGGGTAATCCTAATCCTGTTGAAGTCAATCCGAAACTGGCTACCGAACTTACAGGTTACGGCATAACACACTACAATAATCTGGTACCTGAAGATATCTTTAACTGGCACTCGCTGCTTACCCTGAAAGGTTTTATATTCATGATAATTGGCGGTTTTTTGGTTGGTTTTGGAACAAGGTACGCGGGTGGTTGTACAAGCGGACATGCCATTATGGGCTTATCCAACCTACAATTGCCATCATTGATTGCTACCATCTGTTTTATGGTTGGCGGTTTCATTATGGCTAATTTTATTTTACCTCTTATTCTATCACTCTAAAACCGTAAAAAAAATGCAAAATCGTAGCAATACCGAAAGGGAATTAAAACCTTTTGAGTCTGATAAAATATGTGTAAATAAGAGTCCTTTGCAGCAAAACTGGCGTCACAATTTAAAATACCTGATTATCGGGATTTTCTTCGGCATCATATTCGTAAAATCAGAAGTGGTTAGCTGGTTTCGAATACAGGAAATGTTTCGGCTACAGTCGTTTCACATGTACGGAATAATTGGTAGCGCCATTCTAGTAGGCATGGTTTCCATCTGGCTGATCAAGAAGTTCAATATCAGAACCATTTCCGGCGAACCAATTACCATTGCGCCCAAAACATTCAATAAAGGTCAGATTTATGGGGGTTTGATTTTTGGCTTCGGCTGGGCCATTACAGGAGCCTGTCCGGGTCCGTTGTTTGCACAAATCGGAGCTGGTGCAACTGTTATTAGCGTTACACTTTTAAGTGCGATTGCAGGCACCTGGGTTTACGGACATTTCAGAGATAAACTTCCTCATTAAATATGGAAAGCAGGTTGCCAATAAAAATGTGGTTAGCAATAGGGATAGAGATTTTTACTGCCCAAACTTTACTGGCACAGCAACCAATGGAATTGTATTTTCAATTTTATTAAAACCTTCAATATTTTTCCCGAAAATAGTTGACTTAGTCAACTATTTTATTAGGTTAGCATCAAGCTTTTACAATCATATATTAAAGGAGTGGATAAATCAACAATAATAAGCAGTATGCGTGCCTTTAACCGTTACTACACCAATCTGATAGGAGTGTTGGATAAGGACTATCTTGAAACGCAATATAGCTTAACGGAGGCAAGGATATTATTTGAAATATCGCTGGGTAAAAAAAATGCCTCAGAAATTATTGATGCCATGCGAATTGATAAGAGTTATTTAAGCCGGGTATTAAACAAGTTTGAAAAAAATAAACTGATCATTAAATCGAAATCAGAAAAAGACTCCAGGGCAAGTCGGATATGTTTAACTGATAAAGGAATGAGGGATTTAAATGCTTTAAACGAACTGGCAGACCAACAACTTGATGCATTGTTGAAAAATTTATCAGCCACAGAGCGCAAACAACTTGCCCTGCATATGAATTCGATAATCGAAATTCTTGATCAAAAATCTGTGGGCCAGAAAAGTGAACAGGACATTATCAAAGACTAAAAATACTTGAACAGATGACCATACGGCCAGCCACATTTCAAGACATTCCGGAACTGAAAAAACTTTTAGACAATTCCGTGCGGGGTTTGAGCAAAGATTATTACACCACAAGCCAGATTGACAGCGCCCTTAAATATATCTTTGGGATAGATACCCAACTGATTGACGATGGAAGCTATTATGTTGTTGAGTTAGATGGAACTATTGCCGGCTGCGGTGGCTGGAGCAGGCGAAAAACTTTGTATGGGGGCGATCAGCACAAAGAACTGCACGATACTTTGCTCGATCCTACAAAGGAGCCTGCCAGAATCAGGGCTTTTTTTGTTCACCCGGATTATGCAAGAAGAGGAATTGGCCGTAAAATCATAGAACTTTGCGAGAACGAAGCTAAAAAACACGGATTTTCCAGTCTGACACTCGGAGCCACACTACCAGGTGTACCGCTTTATAAAGCAATGGGCTTTAAAGAAATGGAGCAGATTGTTGAGCCGCTATTGGATGGCGAAAAACTGGAGCTGGTAGGTATGATTAAAAATATCTGATTTAAGCATGAAAGGATTTTCCTGTAATGCCCGAAGCTACGCATCACCTGAGGTTGATCAATACATTTGGCTCAAAAGATTTGTGGAATAAGAAACCAAAATCTGTATCGCGATGCTTGAGCAGAAAACGGAACCTTTTTCGGGGCGATAATTTGGAACGAATAAACAGATGGACCGATGCTTCCGGGCCGACAACATATTAATTTTAAACGATAAATTTGCCGCAAGGCCCGCAATGAACGAAGTTTAAAGTCCTACGCCTGCTGGTTTTGTTTTACCTCAAACATTGAATTTCATCCAATCTCCATGATTAAGGACAATCAGTAACAATTGAAAAAGGTAGCCTTCTCTAATCCTGAAACTTATTTTTGTAAGCTTCTTCGAAATATAGTCGTAGTGAAGATATGCGCCCGGTATCAATGCGGTTGATATAGCGTTGGAACATCTGTTCGGAACTGTGCCCGGTTGCTTCCATTAACAAAGAAGTGGGTATTTTGCCGTAAAAATTAGTTGCAAAGCTCCGTCGGCCGATGTGGCTGGTAACGGCTTTCCATTTAGGGATCATGCCCGTAATAACCCTGAAACCTGTTCTTTTACCAATGCTGATCTGTGTATCGAAACCCGCCTGACGAACGATCTCTTTGATCTGCTGGTTATATTTTTCAGGGGAAATCTTTTGCGGGAAGTTACCATTGTTGTTCAGCTTGATAACCTGTACCGCTGGATGAAGAGGAAGTATCACATTGCGCAACGTCTTCTTTTGTACAAAAGATATACATTCCATGCCCTCCACGTCCTGTATTTTGGAAGTGCTAAACTCCATAAAATCCGATACCCTTTGGCCCGTATAGCAGCTGATGATCAGCCAGTCTCTTGCCGCTTGTAAGTTTTTTGGCAGTTCCATTCGTTTGATTTTGACGAGTTCATCTTCGGTAAGGGTTACAAAAGGCCTTTGCTTTCGCTCCTTTGGCAGTTCCAGTTCATATGCAAAGGTGCGTATTCCACGTTTTTCAAGGTGATTAAGTACAGTTTTAATAAAATTTACGGTACGGTATGTTGTACTGGTGGCAAAAGCCTCGCGTTTGCAGTAGTTAAGAAACTCCTTAACAAAAGATCCGTTAACCTCACTGATCATCAGGTGCCGCATCAGGTGGCCTTCAAAACGCTCTAGCAGGTTGTAAAAGACTAAATATCGCCTGTGCGTAGATTTACAGATCAGGTGTGATCTGGCAGCGATATAGTTTTCCATATGCCACAACAGGCTTTCTTCGGGGCATCTGGCATTTTCCGTTTTCGCAGCTTCGCGGATGTTCTTTGAAAGCACTCTGAGGGAGATTTTATCGAAATTCCAGGATATCGACTCCAGGTAGCCGGCTATTTTAATGCGTAACCTGTTCAGGCCATGATTAAGCTTTTTACAGCGCTTCAGGTAAATATTATGAGGTCGCTGCTGCTGCTGGTCCCACAATTCTTTAGCAATACGGAAGGGAGTTTGTAACTGATGCAATTGTCCGATGGAATTATGTAGCTCCAAAAGCACAACGCTTGAGTTGGGTTTATCCAATAAATTAAACGAGATGGTGATCATGGAAAGATATGTTGCTAATTTTCAAGCAAATTAGTAAGAAAATTGGTCTTTTCCAGACTACTGTTTGATACGCAAATATAAAAAAAAGTTAAACTAAACAAAAGCTAAAACCCTCTGTTTTAAATAAAACAGGTTTTTTCAACAAAAATGTTTCATTTCAAAAAAAGCATCCTGGTGGTGCTTTTTTCCATTTAAACAAGCTGGTAACCAATTGTAAAAATATTAATACTAGTCTGGAAAAGACTAAGATTATACGCTTCAAAAATGGAACATAGACCAGTTAGCAATTTAGCAAAAATAAGGTTCGCCATAGCGGACGATTCTGAAATTCAGCATTTTTTTATTGATGCTTTTGCGAAGCGGGTTGGCGGGTTTGATCTGGTGTTTTCAGCACTTAACGGTGCAGATCTTTTAGATGGACTGGGTCAATTAGAGTGTCTGCCTCAGCTATGTATTCTCGATCTTCATATGCCTGTGATGGATGGCATTGAATCTGCCAGACAACTTAGGGAACGTTATCCTTCTATTATTCTGTTCGGTTGCACCGCAAGTGAAGATCCCGGAGAGATTGTGTGCATGCTCGAAAATGGGGTCCGGAAGGTGTATGCTAAGAAACATGCCGAACAAATATTCTGGGATTTCCGTCATCAAATAGGCGTATGTACACCACAATAATCAAACAGCTTTTACCAACGCAAATGTTTTAAATGATGCGGGTTTAAGTTCCGGATTCAAGGTTAAAATCGATCCTTGAGAATCTCTGATGTTAAAAAATAAAAAGAGCATGGATATAAAAAAAATAATCGTATGGGGAGGTGTTTGGCTAAGTGCCCTTATTTGGTTCCGGTTTTTAATCTATTTGATCGCTAAATATATCTTCTAAGTCATATGCATATCAAAAATCAAAATTTAAAATGCCCCTGGTGTAAAAAAACGGGCGAATGCGAAAGAACACATCGACCCGCTGCCGTAAAACTGTTCCTCCCGTTTATCAAGGCCCGGTTCATCTGCCTGCACTGTCTCCGGAAATTCAGTGTCATGAAAAATGCCAGATAATACCTGGTATATCGGAATCTACCTGTAATGCATATCCTTTGTATTCTTTCGATAAAGATTTTAGTGGCTAAGCTGCATAAGGCGACAATCTGATATTATTGCCTTAGATGTGTAAATTACTGAATGTGAGCGATATGGATAAATGGCAGATGCCTTAAAATACTATCAACCTTCTCAATTCTCCACAAGTACATTTAATACATCAGGCCATGTGCAGCCTTTCCCCGAAAATTCGTTCGGGGAATACCCTCAATACCTTCCGGTAACTTTTAAAATTCCGGGAATGTATGTTTTGCCCAAAAGTAAAAATAAAACTTCAGCCGGTTTTTAAAGTCACCTGTTTCGGCGGGCACTAACAATTATTGTTCATTTATTCGAAAAAACAGATCATTAAAATCAAAGTCTGTATAATAATTACAGATTTTTTACCATATTGATTTCCTATTAAGGCTGGTAATTTCAATCTTGCACAGCAAATTGAATTTCAGCATAATATCTGCCACATTTTTTTCAATTTTTACAGGATGTTAAGACACCTCGGTGAAAAAAGAAGTTTCAGCCATAATTTACGTTTGGCCGTTTTGTTATGCCTTAATGCAGGTTTTGTTAATGCTGCCGGTTTTATTGCTTTTGCCGTGTTAACCACTAACGTAACCGGTCATGCCGCATTATTGGCTGTAAACCTGGCTAAAATGGATCTGCGTGCTGCAGGGGTGGTAACACTCTGGCTCACCCTTTTTCTTTTTGGTGCATTTGCTTCCAGTTGGTATATCGGAAGGATCGGCCGTAACCGTCCATTTGCTTATACGGTACCCATATTATTTGTCATTGCAGTTATGCTATTCGTGGCACTGGCTGGTAGCAGCTATAACCATTCCCTGTCTGAAACGGAATATTTGGCTGGAAGCCTCCTGCTTGCCATGGGTATGCAAAATGCGCTGGTTTCCGTGGTGTCGGGCGCTGTTGTTCGTACTACGCATCTCACTGGTATGTTTACAGATTTAGGCATCGACTTGTCTGTTGCTGTATTGTCGCGAAAAAATCTGAACAATGTACTGAAACGCCGCATATTGCTTAAACTGGTGATTATCGTTTCTTTCTTAACCGGAGGGGTGATAGGAGGAGTTGCCTACTTGCATATTGGTTTTCACGCTTTTTTTGTTCCGGTAGGATTTCTATTGGTCGCGTTGTTTTACGATTACTTCCGCATACGAATTAAAAGGGCGATTGTTCACCAGCTGCACAAAAGCTAAACTGGCTCTCCAGGTAACCAGCTTTATCAACCAAAACCTGGTATTCCAGGTTTTGATCTGCTACCAATCGTTCCCAAAGTGCGCCCCTCAAGTGGCAATGATATCGCATTAACCCCATTCAAGATCAGCCAGCCAATACTGATGAACACGTGATTAATGCTACTTTTTAGCTTCAAAGCCGTACAAACCATTTTGGTATAGGTATGATGCCATTTGATAATTGGATATCGCTTCATCAGTCAATCTCGGGTTTGCCGGTATGGCTACAGCACCGCCATTGGTAAAGTCAGGCCTGTAGGTAGCCACCTTTTTTTGCGGATTTAAAATAACCAGGGTTTTGTTTTTGATATAGCCCAAACTCTGGTAGGTGCTGATAAAAGCGCGTTCATCACTATCCTTCATTTTAAACACATCCTGACCAAAAAACTTACTGGTGTAACTGAAATTCAGATAACCCAGAATACTAGGGCCAATATCAATCTGTGCGGTAAGTTTTTCGAATTTGCCTGGCGCGATATGTCCTGGACTGTAAAAGATCATTGGAATATGGTATTTATCAACCGGTAACTCTACTTTGCCCGCACTTGATGCACAATGGTCGGCAACAATAACGAATAAGGTATTAGAAAACCAGGGTTTCTGTTTTGCTTCGCGTATAAACTTACCTATAGCATAATCAGTATATTTAACCGCACCTTCTCTGCCGGTGTGCGATGGAATATCGATCCTGCCTTCAGGGTAAGTGTAGGGACGGTGGTTAGAAACCGTCATAATATGCGCGAAAAAAGGTTTTTTATTTTGATAGTCGTGATCCAGTTCACGTAACGAAAGCGTAAACAAGTCTTCATCGGCCACCCCCCAGATGTTTGAGTAATGGATTTCTGAATCCTGAAGAGCACTTCTATCTGTTACCTGGTAGCCATTATTGGAAAAAAATTCGTTCATGTTATCAAAATACCCGTAACCACCATAAATAAACCTGCTGTTGTAGCCTTTAGAACGAAATATATTACCTAAGGTAAACAGGTTTTTATTATCAGGGCGCTTTACTATGGATTGGCCCGGTGTAGGTGGAATACAAAGCGAAAGGGCCTCTAAGCCGCGTACCGTGCGCGTGCCTGATGCATAAAGATTGCTAAAAAGCAAACCCTCTTTGGCAAGTGAATCAAGTTGTGGCGTAATATGCTGTGTATTGCCAAAGGCACCTAAAAACTCAGCACTCAAGCTCTCTACACTGATTAATACCACATTCATTTTATTTTCAGTACCGGTGCTGCTAATGGCTCTGGACGTATTTTTAAATTCTCCTGTTGCAGTTGAGTCTTGCTGAAGTAAATTGCGCAAAATGCTTTCTGCTTTTTTGAGCGGCAGCGTTTTATAGAACGTATTAAAATCTAGCTGATTATTCCAGAAAGCAAATCCAAAATCGTACATCCCATTGCCCGAAAGTTCATTTACATACTGGTTTTTGCTCAGGTATTTCAATTTATGGCTTACACCAAAATAGGTGAGTACTGGTAAACACAACAAAACCAGGGCTGTTGCACTGCGTTTGGCAAAACCTGTTTTATGATAGGTTGAGGCAGTGATTGGTTTTCTCAACCCGTAAACAACCAATAAGGTAACCACAACCAAACCTACCATAATGCTGTTTATCGGGTACGATTGGCGGATATTTCCAATTACTTCTGTAGTGTAAACCAGATAATCTACCGCTATAAAATTGTAGCGGACCGAAAACTCTTCCCAAAAGAACCATTCTGAAATGGCATTGAAAATAAGTGTGAAAACCACAAAGAAAAAGTAAATAAACAATAATGACCGGTTGAATTTGCCGGAATACCATTTAGAAGGCAGTATCCAAAGGTAAATGACAATCGGAATGATGGCGAATGATGCCGCTGCAAGATCGTAAAATAAGCCAATGAACAGAATTTTAAGGAGATTAAGTATAGACCAGTCAACAGCAGATGCACTATAAATCAATAAGGCGATTCTGGTGAGGAACGAAATGCTGCATAATAACGCAGTAACTAGAAAGACTGGTCCGAATCTGTGCTGTAACAGCTTATTTGTTTTTTCTTTAATGCTCATAATTAACGGTGGATCCAAAACAGGAGTTACCCGGCAAATTTTAATAATCTGGCCAAGATACTTTCCAATTCTGAAGAAATCCTGAAGGTTTGGTCAGGTTAAAGATATTATTAAAGTAATTTATTTAATAATTTGTTGCGCTTGTTTTCATAATCAGTTAATTTTTGATGTGGAAGGCTCACTTTTATATCACACAATCGAAAAGGATCAGGTTAAATCCAAAAGAACATTGACATTAATAATCTTTGATCTGGGCTTCACTACCATGAGTGGCGAATGCGCTACAACTGAAAATATCTGATCCCAAAAAAGTACTTTCATCGTTACTTCAGAATTTCTCCATAATTCGGTTATAGTTTTGGTTAAAAGTTAAATGATGAAAAGTTTTTTAATAACGTTATTGATGATGGGCGGTTTAGTTCCGGCCTATGCGATATCCAATATTCAGCCTATTCAAAGTATAGATTCGCTTAGTATTGTTCCTGCAGATTCGGTAGGACGATGGTATGCCGGTAATCCCGTACCTAAGAAAAAATTTATGCCGGCAGCGTTTGTTGTACCTGTTTTATTTGCTGGCTATGGTTTCGCGGCCGTTTATGATCATGGTCCATTAAAACAACTCGATGTAAGTACCAGGGCCGAATTACAGGAAGATCATCCGTTATTTGCGGCACATGTTGATGATTATATGCAGTTTGCGCCTGCTGCTGCGGTTTATGCGTTAAATTTATCAGGGATAAAAGGTAAACATAATTTATTTGATGCTTCCATGTTATATGTAACCTCTGCTGCTATTATGGGCGTTTCTACCCATTTTGTGAAACAGGGCGTTGGTAGAGAAAGGCCTGACGGATCGGGGTTCAACTCTTTTCCTTCAGGGCATACGGCTTCTGCATTTATGGCGGCAGAATTTCTGCACCAGGAATATAAAGATGTTAACCCATGGATTGGTTATGCAGGTTATTTTGTAGCCACGGCCACCGGAACATTAAGGATGTATAACAATAAACATTGGTTTAGCGATGTGGTTGCTGGCGCCGGATTCGGGATTGCTGCTACGAAAATATCTTATCTGGTATATCCCTACATCAAAAGCCTCTTTACTACCAAAAAAGAAGGAAATTTTACTTTTATGCCCTTCCATCAGCAAGGGAGTACGGGTTTAATGCTTTCGGGCAGATTTTGATGCCATCAGGTAATAAATCTGCCCAAATCAAAATTAGTCAATCGTTTGCGTTGTTATTGGCCTTGTAATCCTCAGGAGCTTGTCTTACTTTTAACAAATACTGATCAGCATTGGGAAAAAACTTGCACACCTGTTAGAGGAGTTTGCTTAATCGATCAGTTCAATTTAAACCTAAACCATAAATAAAAACACCAATGGAACGTAGAGAATTTATCAAAAATGGCGCATTTACGGCTGCGGGCTTAACCATCCTGCCAACCGGAAGTTTATTCGCATCATCAGACAGTGCAAAAGTAAGATTAGGTTATATCGGGGTAGGGGCACGTGGGATGAGCCATATTTCTGAAGGCGCCCTGAGAGATGATGTAGAAATTGTTGCCATCTGCGATACGCAGGAAAGTTCACTTAAAATCTGTCGAAATTTCATAGCTAAAAAGGGCAGGCCTGCAGCAACAGAATATACCGGAGGCTTAGACGCTTATAAAAAACTTTTAGACCGTAAAGATATTGATGCCGTAATTATTGCAACACCCTGGCAGTTCCACCGCGACCAGGCGGTTGATGCCATGAAAGCAGGTAAATATGTGGGCTGTGAAGTAATTGCCGGTTTAACGGTAGAAGATCATTGGGATATTGTAAATACATCTGAAAAAACAGGCATGCCTTACATGACTTTGGAAAACGTTTGTTACCGTAGGGATGTAATGGCAGCTTTAAATATGGTTAGGCAAGGACTCTTTGGCGAGTTGGTGCATCTTGAAGGCGGTTACCAGCATAACTTAAGGAACGTACTGTTTAATAATGGTAAAGAATATTATGGCGGCGGGGTAGAATTTGGCCCTAAAGCCCTGAGCGAGGCACAATGGCGTACGCAGTTTAACATCGATCAGGATGGCGATTTATACCCAACGCATGGAGCTGGCCCAATCATGCAATATGCGAATATCAATAGGGGGAATCGTTTTACCAGTTTGGTATCGTTCAGTTCTAAAGCCAGGGGATTGGCCGCTTATGTAGAAGAAATGTCGCCCGGCCATCCCAATGCCAAAATCAATTATAAAAACGGCGATGTAACCACTACCATGATCAATTGTGCAAATGGAGAAACCGTTTTGCTGAGTCATGATACACACTTGCCCCGTCCGTATTCGCTCGGTTTCAGGGTGCAGGGGACCAAAGGGATTTGGATGGATGTTAACAAATCGGTTTATATTGATCATAAATCAAAAAAAGACGATGTATGGGACCCTGCCCAGGAATGGTTTGCCAGGTACGATCATCCGCTCTGGAAAAAATACGAAGCAGAAGCCGTTGGCGCAGGTCACGGCGGCATGGATTGGTTTGTATTCAATGCATTTATCCAGGCAGTAAAACAGAAAAAACAAACACCTATTGATGTATACGATTCAGTAACTATGAGTGTGATCAGCCCACTTTCTACAAAATCGTTAAAAGAGGGTAATATGCCGCAGAAATTCCCTGATTTTACCAAAGGAAAATGGAAAGACCGTAAAAATACCTTTGCTTTAGACGACAGCGGTTTTTAGCTTCGGTTTTAGTATTGGCTTTGGTATACCAGCCATACCTCAATAATCAACCTGTTTGCATATTTAGCATTAGTTTTTGTAAACAATTTTTCATTTAAATAGTCTTATGCTTCAGGCAGTTTTAAGTGCTTACGGACTTCACGCAGAAAGCTGTAAAATTGAACCTTTCGGCTCGGGGTTAATCAACCATACCTGGAAAGTTTGCCGCGAAGGTTTGGCCTATATTTTACAAGAGGTAAATACAACGGTTTTTCCTAAGCCTGAGTATATTGCCGATAATATCAGGGCGATAAAAGAATATCTGGATCAAACCGCTCCCGATTATTTATTTGTTGCCCCAATCAACGCCTCAAACGGGGATGATTTTGTAGTGGTAAATGATCGTTTTTACAGGCTTTTTCCCTTTATAGCACATTCCTGTACGATTGATTCTGTGCAACGTCCGGAACAGGCCTATCAAGCCGCTAACCAGTTTGGTCAGTTCAGCAGGATGCTTCATACCTTCAAAGCTCAACAATTAAAACCTACTATCAAAGATTTTCATAACCTTCCCTTACGTGTAAGGCAGTTTAAAAACGCGCTAGCGCAAACCAGTAGTGAAAGGATGATTAAGGCAAGTTTTGCGATAGAAGAAATCATCAGGTATTACGATATAGAAGCGCAGTATACCCAAATGGTAAAAAGCAGTGAACTGCATTTGCGGGTGGTACATCATGATACCAAAATAAGCAATGTTTTGCTACAGTCCGAAACAGGGGTAGGTTTAGGTGTAATTGATCTGGATACGGTAATGCCGGGATACTTTATCAGCGATGTGGGGGATATGATGCGCACCTATCTTTCAGAAGCCAATGAAGAAGAACACGATTTTAATAAAATCGCCATTAGAAATGATGTTTTTGCTGCAATTTATAAGGGCTACATGGAAGAAATGAACCGGGTTTTAACTTTGGCTGAAAAACAGTTCTTTATCTATTCAGGCAAATTTATGATTTATATGCAGGCTGTAAGGTTCATCACCGATTTCTTGAACGGTGATATTTACTATAAAACAAATTATCCTGAGCAGAATTTGGTAAGGGGCTTAAATCAGATCGATTTATTAAACAAGTACGTGGCCAGACAGCAGGAATTTGGAGAAATAATAAGCGAAATTGATCAAAATAAGGAAATAGTTCTAAAATAATATAAAATGATCGGTGCAATTTAGGTGGCATGTCGAGATAGATAGGTTTGTTTTAAAGTGTTTTATGGGTGATTTATTCTTCGTTGGAACACTTCTCCGTATCTTTTTATTTATCATGCGCAAACGTTTGATCAGTCATGGAGGGTCGGGAGGTAAGATTGCAGGTGTTAGTGCTTTAACTGTTAGTATCTAAACCCGATCTGATGGCTAAAGGTCTTTCTTTCCTGTACGTTTTCACTCCCCTCCTTATCAAGGAGGGGTGCCCGCAGGGCGGGGTGGTTGATCAGTTTGTTATAAAGAAGTTGTTTAATGCTTTAGTGTCGTAATGCTGTTTAAAAAGCTATTTCTTTCCTGTAAATTTTTACTCCCCTCCTTACCAAGGAGGGGTGCCTGCAGGGTGGGGTGGTTGATCAGCTCGTTATAAATAAGTTAGCTTAACCCCTAAATTTGGTGACGTTGGATTAATCAATTTAGGTTTTGTGGAAATGAACGGTTATATGCGTTTCGCTTAGTGTAGTCCTGCTGTACGCTGTAGCCCTCATGCTTCGGGGCTGCCGCTTCCATCAGGTTTATTTACCTGGGCCGGTGCTGCTTCGGTTTCTAAATTCCGGAACCAGTTTACTCCCCTCGTTATGACGGAGGGGTGTCCATAGGGCGGGGTGGTTGATCAGTTTGTTATAAATAAGTTAGCTTAACACTTAAATGGCCTGACGTTGGTTTAATAAATTTCGGTTTTTTGGAAATGAACGGTTATATGCTTTTCGCTTAGTGCAGTCCTGCTGTACGCTGTAGCCCTCGTACCTCGGGGCTGCCGCTGCCATCAGGTTTATTTACTTAGGCCGGTACTGCTTCGGGTCTCTGAATTTTCGGAACCAGTTCACTACCCTCCTTACCAAGGAGGGGTGCCCGCAGGGCGGGGTGGTTGATCAGCTCGTTATAAATAAGTTGGCTTAACACTTAAATTTTGTGACGTTGGTTTATTCAATTTCGGTTTTTTGGAAATGAACGGTTATATGCGTTTCGCTTAGTGCAGTCCTGCTGTACGCTGTAGCCCTCATGCTTCGGGGCTGCCGCTTCCATCAGGTTTATTTACCTGGGCCGGTACTGCTTCGGGTTTCTGAATTTTCGGAACCAGTTCACTCCCCTCCTTACCAAGGAGGGGTGCCTGCAGGGTGGGGTGGTTAAGTAGTTTGATGTAAAACGGTGGGTTTTGCGTTAGGGATTGTAAGGGTTTAGTACCGATCCTTCATCGGTACCGGAGCGAAGCGCAGCCCTGAAAAGCCTGACCCCATCCCGATTTTTTCATCGGGATGGGGGAACGCCCATATTATTTATCAGTTGGCAGTCTGTAGTTTACAGTTCATATTTTATCGTATTCAATTTTCAGCTAGCCTCCAAAATTTATTCTTCTT
>Ga0182006_1000492_pt1 | contig 30798 bp, 23 predicted proteins | sample Sormic07211104_1_FD_123022 | JGI IMG/M metagenome (GOLD analysis project Ga0182006, IMG submission 123022) | Rhizosphere microbial communities from Sorghum bicolor, Mead, Nebraska, USA - 072115-104_1 MetaG | ecosystem: Host-associated > Plants > Roots > Rhizosphere | place: USA: Nebraska...
GCATGGGCCGGCCGGCCCGCGAAATCCGCGAGCGGCGCGGTCAGCGACGATTCGCGCATGTTCACCGCCACGCCTCCCTCCAATCGCATCGCGATTTCACCAGTCGTGGGCACGCCGCCGTTGACGACGACGAAGTCCACCTCGGCGAGCCGGCTGGAGGGTTCACGCAGCGGCCCCGCCGGAAGCAGGTGCCCGTTGCCGAGCCGGCGCTCGCCATCGATGACGCATATCTCGACGTCGCGGCCCAGGCGGTAATGCTGCAAGCCATCGTCGGCGAGGATCAGGTCGCAGCCAGCGTCGACGAGCAGGCGCGCCGCTTCCGGCCGCTCGCGCCCGATCGCCACCGGCACGCCGCTCTGGCGAATGAGGCAGGGTTCGTCGCCCACTTTTGCCGGATCGTCGTCTCCGGTCAGCAGATACGGCCCGCGCTCGCTGCCGCCATAGCCACGGCTGACGATGCCTGGCATGAAGCCGCGCTGTTCCATCGCCTTCGCCAGCGCGACGATCAAGGGTGTCTTGCCCGTCCCGCCGACGGTGATGTTGCCGACGACGACCACGGGCACCGGCAGGCGGATGACCGCGGAAGGATCGTTGCGAAAATGTTCCGCACGACGGCGCGTCACGTGGCGATAGAGCGCCTCGAAGGGAAGCGTCCACCATGGCGGCGACCCTCCGCCATACCAACGCCGTTGCAACGACGTACCGAGGGCCACCCGGTCAGCCCGCCGTGACCTGCTCGTGGAACTGCATGCGATGCAACGCCGCGTACTGGCCGCCCTTGTCGATGAGCTCGCGATGCGTGCCGAGCTCGATGATCCGGCCCTGCTCCATCACGGCGATCTGGTCGGCGTGCTCGATGGTGGACAGGCGGTGGGCGATCACCAGGGTGGTGCGGTCGCGCATCAAACGGGTCAAGGCGTCTTGGATCAGGCGCTCGGATTCGGTATCGAGGGCACTGGTGGCTTCGTCTAGCACGAGGATCGGTGCGTTCTTCAGGATGGCGCGAGCGATGGCGATGCGCTGGCGCTGGCCACCCGAAAGCGAATTGCCGCCCTGCCCGATCCGCGTGTTCAGCCCTTCCGGCAGGCGCTCGATGAACTCCATCGCGTTGGCGGCCTGTGCGGCGGCGGTGATCTCCGCCTCGGACGCGCCCGCCATTTCGCCGTAGGCGATGTTCGCGGCGACGGTATCGTCGAACAGCACCACGTGCTGGCCCACCCAGGCGATCTGTTTGCGCAGCGACGGGAGCTTGTACTGCCGGTAGTCGCGCCCGTCGATCAGGATGCGGCCATCGGTGGGTTCATAGAAGCGCGGCAGCAGGCTGACGAGGCTCGACTTGCCACTGCCCGACCGCCCCACCAGCGCCGTGACCGTACCCGGTGCGCAGGCGAGGTCGACGCCGCGCAAGGCCACGTGGTTGTTGCGTTCGTAGACGAGCTTGACGTCCTCGAAGCGGATCTCGCCCTTCGTGCGGACCAGCTCTTCGGTGCCGGTGTCCACCTCGGCGGGCTCGTCGATGATCTCGAAGAGATCCTCCGCGGCGGTGACGCCCTTCTGCAGGCTGGCCTGGATGCCTGCAAGACGCTTGAGCGACGGCAACATGGCGCCCATGGCGGTGAGCACGGCCGTGAACACGCCGGGCGTGATGCTGTTGAGCACGTGCGGACGCGTTCCGAGGAAGACCAGGGTCGCGAGGGCCACGGCACCGGTGGTCTGGATCGTCGCGCTGGACATCGCGCTGGTGGACGACACCTTGAGGTTCAACCGGCGCTGCCGCTCGGCGACGTCGCCGAAACGCGCCGTCTCGCGGACCTGTCCGCCATAGATGCGCACTTCGCGATTGGCGGCGACGGCTTCCTCCACCGCGCTGGTCACCGTGCCCATGTTGCCCTGAATCCGCTTGCTGATCTTTCGGTAACGCCGGCTGATCACGGTGACGATCGCGACCACGCAGGGCACCAGCACCAGCAAGGCCATGGCCAGGTAGGGGCTGTGGTAGAGCATCACGCAGAGCATGCCGACGACGGTGAGGCCTTCGGTCACGGCGACCTTGAGCGAGTCCGCCGACGCCGAGGCCACCTGCTCGCTGGTATACGTGATGCGCGAAATCTGCTGGCCTGAAGGCTCACGCGCGAAGAAGGCGGCCGGCAGGCGCAGGTAGGCGGCGAACACGTCGACGCGGATCGCCTGCACCACGTTGCGGCCGACGTAGGCGATACCGTAGTCGGTGGCATACGACGCCACGCCGCGGACGAGGAAGATGCACACGATCCAGATCGGCATCCAGAAGATCGTGTAGGGGTCTTTCTCAACGAACAGGTTGTCGATCAACGGCTTGAGCATGCCGGTGAACACCGAGAGGCAGACCGGGTCGACGATCATGCCGACGATCGCGATATATCCCGCGGTGCGGAACCGCCGGGTATAGCCGAGCAGGCGTTTATAGGTGCGCCAGGTGCGGGCGTCCCAGACAGAAACTTTCTGCGTGCTCACTTGCCCGCCGCCGCCTCGGCCGGCGTGGTGGCGATCGAGAGCCGGGTGAAGCCGAGCTGGCCCAGCGCATCCATCGCGCGCACCACGTTCTGGTGCGCCGTCATGGCGTCGGCGCGGATCACCACCAGGCGGCCGCGATCGGGGCCGGCCACGCGTTCGATGGTGGACTTCAGCGGGTCGATGCCCTCGCCCATCACCTCGTCGCTGCCCACCGAGTAATGACCGTCGCGGTCGACCACGAGGGTGAGCGCGTTGTCGGTGGTCTCGCGCGCTTCGCTGTCCGCCTTGGGCAGGTTGACCTTGAGGCGCGAGTGCTCGATGAAGGTCGTGCTGAGCACGAAGAACATCAGCAGGGTGAGCAGGACGTCGATCAGCGAGATCACGTTGATCTCGAAGTCGTCCTCACGACGGGAACCGATGCGCATGGATCAACCGGCCTGCGTGGCGGCGGCTTCCGGCGCGGCGGTCCGGCGGCGCGGCGCAGCCGGACGCGGGGCCGAGAGATCGTCGAGCAACGCCGTGGCTTCCTTTTCCATCTGTACGACGTAGCCGCCCACCTTCGAGCGGAAATAACGGTGCAGCACGTACGCGGGAATGGACACCACCAGGCCGAAGGCCGTGCAGATCAGGGCTTCGCCGATGCCGCCGGCCATCTTGGTCGGATCGCCGATGCCGCCCGCCATCACGTTGAGGAACATGCGGATCAGGCCGATCACGGTACCCAGCAGGCCCAGCAGCGGGCCGATCAGGGCGATGGTGCCGAGGGTGTTCAGGTAGCGCTCCATGCGGTGAACCACATGGCGGCCGGTGTCCTCGATGCGTTCCTTGATCAGTTCGCGCGGACGGTCGCGCACGGCCAGGGCGCCGGCGAACAGCTCGCCCAGCGGCGAACCCTTCTCCAGGGCGGCGAGATGGGCGGCGTCGAGCTTCGACGAACGGGCCCATTCACGGACCTCGGCGCCCAGCCCCGGCGGCAGCACGGCCGCGCGGCGCAGGGCCCAGAAGCGTTCCAGTACGATCGCCAGCGCCGCCAGCGAACAGATGAGGATCGGCAGCAATGCCCAGCCGCCAGCCAGAAGGATCTCGAGCACGTGAACCCCGGGAGTACCAAAAAGTCAGGCGGGCATCATAGCAGGGCCCGCGATCCGGACTGAGGCGGCCTTGGCAGTCCGGGCGCGAGCCCTCTCCCTATGCCGTCGTCATGGCGCCAACAGCTCCAGTTCGGCCACGCTGCTCGGAGCCGCCCCCTCGAAGGTCAGGCGATAGCGGCTGTACGCGGCCGGCTGGGCCACCGTGAAGGCCCGGGTCTGCCGATGCCAGGGGAAACGTTCGTCGCGACGCTCGTCCAGGGTGGTCCAGTGCTTGCCATCGGCCGAGCCCTGCAAGGTCCATCGCGACGGCGCGGCGGCGGTAGCCGGCGAGGTCACTGTATAGACCGTGACGCCCACCGGTTTGTCCAGGCGATAGGCGATGACGGACTTGCCCGCCAGCAACGCGAACTCCGTGGACGAATCGTTATCCGCCACCGCGGTGAGCTTCGCGTCCTTCTTGCCGTCGAGGGTGACCGCGTCGGCCCGCGTCACGTCGCGCAACGGCGCCGGCTTCGAGCCTTCCGCCGTGAGCGAAGCAGGCAAGGCGTCGGCACCGGTGCCCCAGGTCGAAGGCTTGGGACCCATCTCGAAGTCCAACGTCGCACCCTTCGCGAGCAAGGCGTGCGGGAGGCTGAGTTTGTTCCACGGCTGCCCGTCGACCTTGAGCGACTGCACGTAACGGTTGGTGTCGCTCACGCCCGGCGCGCGGATGTCGATCTTCGCGCCGCCTTCCAAGGTGATGACCATGTGCGGGAAGTGCGGCGCGCCGATCGCGTACTCCGGCGTGCCCATGCGCAGGGGATAGAAACCCGCCGCGCCGAACAGCCACCATGCCGACATCTCGCCGTTGTCCTCGTCGCCCGGATATCCCTGGCCGATCTCGCTGCCCACGTAGAGGCGCGACACCGCGTCGCGCAACTTGTCCTGCGTCTTCCACGGCTGGCCGGCCTCGTCGTACATCCAGATGATGTGGTGCGAGGGCTGGTTGGAATGGCCGTACTGGCCCATGCGCACGTCGCGTGCCTCGAGCATCTCGTGGATCACGTCGCCGTAGTCGCCCACGTCGAATTTGCCCGGCGTGGAGAAGAACTCGTCGAGCTTGGCGCCGAGCGCCTCGCGCCCGCCATAGAGCGCGGCGAGGCCGGCGCCGTCCTGCGGCGCGTGGAAGGCCATGTTCCAGGCATCGGTCTCGGTGTAGTCGCCGCCCCAGCGGATCGGACTGAAATCCTTCGCATCCCAACGCCACTTGCCGGCGGGATCGCGGGCGACGAAGAAGCCGACGGCGGGATCGAAGAGGTTCGCGTAGCCAAGGGCACGCGATCGGTACCACACCGCGTCGTCCCCATAAGAGCCGTAGCCGTCGCCGGAAGGCGGCGCCTTCGCCAACGCGGCGGCGAGGTTGCCGATGGCGAAATCGTTGATGTATCCGTCCATCGACCAGGACAGGCCTTCGGCGACCTTGTCGTCGGTGTAGCCGTTGAACAGCGAGCGTTCGATACCCTTGCGGCCGGCACCCTTCACATCGCTGACACTGGAGGCGTTACGGATCGCCGACTGGTAGAACGAGGCCACGTCGAAGTTACGTACACCCTTCAGCCACGCGTCCGCGAAGGCGACGTCGGAGCTGGTGCCGACCATGAGGTCCGCGTAACCCGGCGACGACCAGCGCGCTATCCATCCTCCGTCGCGGTATTGCTGCACGAAACCGTCGATCATCCGCCCGGCTTCCGTCGGCGTGAACAGCACATACGCGGGCCAGGCCGTGCGGTAGGTATCCCAGAACCCGTTGTTGACGTACGGCTGGCCATCGACGATGCGTGCGCCGGTGTGCGTCGGCGTGTTCTCGCCGACGGGCGCGGAGAACGGGCTCGCGTAACGCCACACCGGCTTTTCCTTGCTTCCGGTGTTCTCGTATGCCTGGTTGGGGTAGAGAAACAGACGGTACAGGTTCGAATAGAGGATGGTGCGCTCGTCGCGCGTGGCACCTTCCACGGCGATCATGCCGAGGCGTTCGTCCCATGCCTTGCGGGCGCGTTCGCGCACGCTGTCGAAGCTGTCGGTGGCGGCGATTTCCTGGACGAGGTTGGCCTTCGCCTGGTCTACGCTGATGAGCGAGGTGGCGATGCGCATCGTCACCGTCTTGCCGCCCTTCCTGGCGGTGTCGAAGCCGAACCAGGCCGAGGCGGCGTCGCGCTTCTCACCGGTCAGGCGGCCACTTTCGGTTACCGGCTTGTCGAACTCGGCGTAGAAGAACAGACGGGTGGCCCCCGTGGAGAGGCGGCTCTTCACGTCGGACCAGCCCTGGATCGCCCGGTGTTCCGGATCGAGCGTCACCGACGCATCATCGTTGAGGTTGTCGAAGATCAGCTGCGAGCGCTTTTCCGTGAAGGTGAAACGGAACATGGCGGCATGATCGGTCGGCGTGATCTCCGTCATTACGCCGTTGTCGAAGCGCACGCGGTAGTAATCCGGATGCGCCACCTCGGCGTCGTGGCCGAACGAAAGCGCACGCGTCTCGCGCTTCAACGGCGGTGCGCCCGAAGCCACCTGGGAGGGCATCACCTGGAAGGTCTGCCGTTCACCCATCCACGGGCTGGGCTCGTGCGACAGGCCGAAGGCCTCGATACGCGGACGATTGTCGTCGCCGTTGCGCTCCTGGTACTGGTAGATCCAGTTCGAGCCGGCGTTCGTGGTCGGCGTCCAGAAATTGAAGCCATGCGGCATCGCCACGGCGGGGAAGTTGTTACCGCGCGAGAAATTGGCGTTGGCGTTGGAGCCACGGCGGGTATCGACGTAATCGGTGGGATGGGAGCTGGCGATATCCTTGACCGCGCCGATGCGGACATCGTCCACATAGCCTTCGAAGGCCTTGCCCGCCGGCGCATCCGCCGTCAATTCGATCGCACGCACGCGACGTCCCTTGGCCACCGCGCCGAGATCGACGCTCACGTAGTTCCACTGGTCCGGATAGAGCACGCGCCCTTCGCCCTGCCCCTTCGCGGTGGCAGGCACGCGATGCTGGTCGCGCGCGCCGGTCGCGGAAAGCCGCGAACCGTCGTCGAAGACGAGATCCACGCTCACGTAGTTGGCCGGGTTCGCCAGGTCGTCCTTGTTGGAACGCGGGAACACCAGCCACGAGAGCGTCGTGCCGTCGGCGACGCGAAGATCGGTGTCGAACAGCTTCGCGGTGACCGGCGATCCGGTCGAGGTACCGGCATACCGCAGCGAATGGGTGCCGGTGAAACCGACGTTCGCCTTGGCGGTGAGCACCGCCTCGGCGGGCGGTCCTCCCACGATCCGGATATCGAGGCTGCCTTGCGGACTGGCGGCTAGCGCGGGATTTCCTTTCTCGAACGAACTGTCGAAGCCCTGGGTGGCCGCGAGGGCTCCCACGGGTACCACCACAGACGCCGTCGCCAGGGCGAGCACCGCCCTACCCCAACCGTGCTTGGATACCGTCACGCGTCGATCCCCTCGTTTGCGGAAGCGGCATTTAAATCGTTCTAAATTCAAAATGTCAAACGGCGGTGCAACACGGCGTGGTGAATCAGCCCACCAGGTCCAACCAACCGAACATCGAGGCTCCTTCGATGGAGCGAACGACTTCCAGGCCTCCGGATGAGGTCGACTGGTACTGGATGATGTCCTTCTCGATGTACTTTTCCATGTAGATACCCGTGCGGTCGAAGCGGTTGTGCTCCCCGAGTTCCGGGCGAAGGCGGTGTGAATCGATGTCTCGCTGCAACGACATGAAGCGGGTCGTGCGACCGACGGTCGCTTCCAGACCCGAATAGTCGCGCGACCAGCCGTTATCTCCGTAGCCGTCGCCAATGCGACGGAAGACGCCTTCCTCGTCCATCCGTCCCCGTTCCGTGTCGAAGGTCTTGACCACTCGATCGTTGAAAGCAGCGGCCCGCTCGACCAGAAGCTTGTCGCCGTTGAACGATTCCTCGAGCCAGATGACGGAGCGGTCATCCAGTTTGGCATCCACCACCTTGAGCCGCCCCTGATCATGGATCAGGTCGTAGCTGCCCTCCGTGATATCCGGGCGAAGGAGCTTCATTCTTTCCAGCACGTCATCGAGTCGCTCGGCGAAGCACTCGAAGTCCTTGCCGAGATTGCCATAGTTCCACATGAGCGGTTCGGTACGTGGCGATGGTTCGACGCGCCAGGGAAGCGGGTATCTGCTTTCCTCGACAACCGGTGCGGGAGCCCGTGGCGCGGATGCCAACGGGCCCATGCCGCCCAGATACGAGCCTGCGGATGAAATGATCATGGCCGGGCTCCCCGGTAAGATTCCCTGCATACATGAACAAAATGGGCCGTGGCGATGCGTCCCGCGGCGATGACTCTCACCTTCGCATGAGGTACGAAGGTGACGTCCCAATACTCCGGATGGTTCGACGTACGATGGACCAGCAAGGGCCCCTGTATTCCCGTGCCGCGACATGCCGAGAGCGGAAGCCGAACCCGGGCCTGACCGAGACCATTGGACGTTACTTCAGTGCGGCCCGTTCGTAACGCCGGATCGGGCGCGGCGCCGTCGTATGCCTCGATTATGAAAGGTATGCCGGGCAAGGGCACCTGTTTTCCGGAACCATCGTACAGGGCCATCGACACCTCCATCTCACGTGCGGCGTTCGCGCCTCCGGGCACGAGATGGGTGATGCGCTCGTTGCTGATAAAGCCGGTGATTTGCGGCTGCAATCGGACCTCGGTTGCAGAGGCGCTGCTAACAGCACAGATCGCGACGAAAATGCCGACGCTAACGCGATGGACATGATTCATACGAAGGCTCGTTCATGAGTGGGCCCTAGAGCCTAGGTGTCGCTGGGGCGGCGATCTGCCAGTGGCGGCCATCGCTTCATGTAAGTCGACATGGGGGAGACGTCAGATCGCTCACTCATGCCAGTAGCGACGCCTCGGACGTCGCCACTCCCTTTCCACATGGGGAGACGCAGCCGTCACCAATGCGATGGAAGACGCCTTCCTCGTCCCGATTTCACGGCTAACCTTCCGGTCGTGAGGGACCAAGAAAGCTAGTTCGGCCCAAGTTTATTCATCTGTCGGGCAGGAACCCATGTCTTGTAAAGAAGGCCCCGTCACTTCGTGTCGTCGTGCAGCCCTCTGGTCAGCCAGGTGAGATTGCCGCCTCTGACCGCATCTGCAAGCCCCATGACACCGGGCCACCATAACCAGACGCGAAACGATCGGCCAACGGTGGATGACGCTAATGCGTCTCTCCAGTCCTGCGCACATGGGTTCGCCGAGCGACAGACGTGCAGCATCGCCACGATCAGGTAAAGCACCGCCTGCGCCGCGAACAGGACGATCGTTTCGGTGGGTATCCAACACAGCGCAAGCAGGTTGAATGGCGCGAATCCCAGCGTCGTTTGCCTGACCACATGCCATGCGAGGAAGGGAAACGTCAGGACAGCAACCATGGGAGAAGCTCGCAATAGCTCTCCATATGCCTCGATATGTCCACGCGACCAACGTCGCCGCTGACGGTTTAACTCCTTCACCGACTCCGGACAACGGGTAAGTGCCACGGCCTCGACGACATACCGGGACCCATAACCGAACGCCAACGCTTTCCACGTCCACGCCATGTCCTCCACGGACCATCGTCCCCATCCGCCGATGTGTTCGATGGCCTTGCGGCGATGCGCAGAGAAAGCGCCCGCCATCGTGGGTACCCGACGGATGTGATTCTGGACCAACTTCGTCGCACTAAGCGATCCGGTGTATTCCCTGTATTGCATTTTCGTGATGGCGGAAACATGCGGATTACAAGGGACAAGGTAGCCACACGCGACAGCGCACCCGGGGTCGGACCACAATTGCTCCACGAGTCTTTGCATCGCGCCGTTGAATGGAATCGTGTCGCTATCGACGATCACCACCACTTCCGTATCGTCGGGAAGACATACCAGCGCTTCGTCCAGCACCTTGCCTTTGCGTCCCGTATTTCGATCGAGAACGATAGATTTCACCGCGTGTTCTCGCGCGCCATCTACCCACGAGGCAAGGCGTGATTGGATTTGATTGGTCGAACCGTCGTCGACAAGGAGGATGTCCATCCTCCCTGTGTAACGTTGCGTGTCTATGGCCTCCAACGTTCCGAGAAGCCGGCCTATGTCCTCGTTGTAGTGGGGAATTATCACTGTAACGTTAGGCATGCGGTCGGATGCGGCGATGCCACGCGACGTGGCTGGCCTGATCAACAAGCCCACCACGAGGACGACCAGCCAGGCAATGCTCACGAGCATCGGCAATAAGAAAGCCATCACGGCGCTCATTGCCGGTCCGGTCGCATTCCTTCTCGGGAATCAGGTACACCTTCCGTGGTAAACATGACCTCCTCCTTCCATTGGCACGCCCCCGCAGGCTAGCACCCGAACCAGGCGTCGTTGGATATGTGGCCCTTAATTCCACACGCCTTCGTGGCTTCGTTTCGGCAGCCATGCCAGAAGTCGTTGGTTTTGGAGTACATAACGGCCTGAGCGAATCAGCCCACCAGGTCCAACCAGCCGAACATCGAAGCTCCTTCGATGGAACGGACGACTTCCAGACCACCCGATGAGGTCGACTGGTACTGGATGATGTCTTTCTCGATGTACTTTTCCATATAGATGCCCGTGCGGTCGAAGCGGTTGTGCTCCCCGAGTTCCGGACGAAGGCGATGTGAATCGATGTCTCGCTGCAACGACATGAAGCGTCAGATCGCTCACTCATGCCAGTAGCGACGCCTCGGACGTCGCCACTCCCTTTCCACATGGGGAGGCGCGTTCGCGGGAAAATCGATGCGTACGGCACCGCTGCGGTTCGTCACGTAGACATCGATACCCATGGCGGCGTGCCGGTCGACGATCGACGGATGGGGATGCCCGAAACGGTTGTGCCAGCCCGCCGAGGCGATGGCGAGCTTGGGTCGCACGGCCCGCAACCACACGGTGTCGGACGAATGGCGGCTCCCATGATGGGCGATGGTGGTCACCGTCGGTAATGGCGACGCCAGCGATGCCACCGTCATGAGGCGTTCGGCCTTGTTGCCCAGGTCACCGGTGAGGAGAAGACGGCCCGACGTGCCCTCCACGGCGAGGACGCATGAGCGGTCGTTGCCGCTCGTCTTGCCGGCCTTCGGCGCAGGGACATCGACAAAACGAAATGTCACCCCATCCCATGACCAAGTCGTACCTGGTACACACCGTTCGGCTTCGAAGCGAAGTCGCCAGGGCTCGCCGGATAGCCGCGCGGCTCGTGGGTAACGCGTCACGATGGACGTGGCGCCCCCTGCGTGGTCGCTGTCGCCATGGCTCACCACGAGCGTGTCCACGGGATCGACGCCAAGCGCGGTGACGGACGGAAGGACGATGCCCGCGCCGGCGTCCTGCCCGCCGGCATATGCCGGCCCCGCGTCGTATACCAGCGTATGCGACCGCGTTCTCACCAGCACCGCGAGTCCCTGCCCCACGTCCAGTACCCACGCGCGGAACGCGCCATGAGTTGGGGCGTCATGTGGTGGCAGGACCAGGGGCAGGAACAGCAATGCGCCATAACTTCGCAGTGGTACCCCGCGCGGAGCGAACAGCCATGCCGCTCCACATGTCGCCAGGAGCATCGGCGGCAAGCCGCTTTCGGCGACGTTCAAGCGTGCGCCCGGCCAATCGGCCATCGTCGCGAGCAGACGCCATTGCCACGAAAGCACCCACGCGGCCGGAGCGAGCAGGAACTCGGAAAAGGTGGGCCACCCAAGCACGACGCAGCCACACAGGACCAGCGGCACGACGATGAAACTGACCAGGGGCGCGGCGATGAGGTTTGCCACGAAGCCCACCAGCGACGCGCTCCCGAACAACCATAGCGACATCGGCAGCAAGGCGATGCTCATGGCCGCCTGCGCCCGCAAGAGTGCGCCCAGCCAGCCGCGCCATCCGGTTGCACGAGGCGTCACGCACAGCATGAGAAATCCCACGCCACCGAAGGACAGCCAGAATCCTGGTGCGAGTACCGCTAGCGGATCGACGATGAGAACCGCCAGCAAGGCAAGCGCAAGCAACGACGTTCCGCTAGCGCGGCGGCGTCCGAATCCAGCCAGCACGACGATGGCGATCATCAGCAAGCTTCGGATCGTCGGCAGCCCCAGGCCCGCCAGGGCGCCGTAGGCCCCCGCGACAAACAACCCCGCCGCCGCTTGCGCCATCTGCCGCGGCAACCTCAACGCGAGCCAGGGTAGGCAGGCATAGAGCAGGCGCGCCAACAACACGCCACCACCCGCCGCGACGCCGACGTGGAATCCTGAAATCGCGATGAGGTGCGATACGCCCGTCGCCCGCGCGATGTCCCAATCGGCGGCGTCGAGGCCACGGGTATCGCCGATGGCCAGCGCCTTGAGGATACGGGCGTCGCGGACGCCGACACGCGCGTCGAGTGCTTCGCCGATACGGTCGCGCCAGCCGTCGATACAGGCCGGGGAGGAAAGTCTCGTGTTCCCCTGCCCTGCGCGGACATAGCCGGTGGCGACGATGCGTCGCTGCAACGCGCCGCGTTCCGTGTCGCCGCCACCTGGGTTGAGCGTGCCTCGCGGGCGGCGCAGGCGTACCGTGAGGCGCCAACGCTCGCAGGTCTTCGGTGGCGCCGCCGCACGGTACCAGGTGAGGCGCAGCCGTCCTCGCGGTGCATCGGCGGCGCCTTTGTCCGGCACGAAGACGAAGGATGTGTCGGCGCCGATACGGCGAGGCAAGTCCACGACATGGCCTGTGACGGTGACATCCTCGCCATCGCGCGCGGTCGCCCACCGCGCGTCCATCGCGAGGGCGCCGTGGATGGCAGACCAAGCGGCGAACATCAGCAGGACGGCAGGGAGGCGAATCCATGTGTTGCCTGCACGCAGGGCGACGGCGAACGCGAGCACGCCCATGACGGCGGACAGTTTCCAGGGCGGGAGCCATGCCAGTCCTTGCATGGCGGTGCAACCGATGGCGGCGGTCACGGCTAGCGTGACGATGGAAACGGGGGAGCGGAGCACGGCCGGTCGCCTGCGCGGAGTCGGCCTTCAGGCTAGGGGGTTATGGGGTTCGTGCGGGTCGATGGTGTGTGTGGGGGTAGGGTGTGGCGTGAGGCGAGGTTTTATCGCCGACAGGGTCGGCTCCCACCCAGATTGCGAACGCCGCAATCTGTCAGTCGGTGTCGCTGCGGAAACGGCTGCGGTCGCGGCCTGTGCCTGCCTGACGGACCGGGGGTGCACTTCGCTGACTCGACGATGGAGGTCGGTGATCGCCATCGCCGCGGTTTCCACCGCCTTGCCAGCCGCCGGGACGGCCGTCGCCTCGCGGCGGGCGGTTCCCAGCCTGGCCATCGTCTCTCGGGGGACGGTTGCCGCCCTGCCAGCCGCCACCGCGCGGCCCACGATCACCATCGTTGTCACGGGGACGGTCGTTTCCACGCCAGCCACCGGGCGGGCGGTTGTTGCCTTGCCAGCCACCCGGCGGACGGTGATCGCCCCCGGGGCGTCCATTCCAGTCGCCACGCGGTGGCGGACGGCCGTGCCAGTCGCGATCGCGCCGGTAGTACCGGCGATCGTCGTCGCGGTCGTACCAGACCGTGCCGACGGTGACGCCGGAGTAGCAGCAACCGGGGCCATAGCCGCCGCCGTAATAACCGTAGCCAGGATCATAGACACCCGGGGAAACCACCGTCGTCGTTTCTTCGCCGTAGTACGCGTCGGCGCCCGAACCGTTACGGACATAGCCGTAGTCCGGATCGTAGTAACAACCCGCGAGTGGCAGGCAGGCCGCTAGCGCGAGGATCAGTGAATGCGCACGACGCATGGAGGTTCTCCGGGTGACGGCTCGACACTGCGCTCGCGCGATTGAACGGCCGCTAAAAAGAAAAGGCCGCGCGAAGCGGCCCTTCCCTTTCATTCAGCTTTCACGCTCAGCCCTTGTTCTTCTGCTGATCGCCGCGTTCATGGGAGGCGTTCGCGTGGCTCGCCTCGGGCGAGGGAGCCTTCGGCGCCGGATTGGGTTCGTCACCCGGCTGGATGTTCGGCGCGCCCGCGGCGTGCTGATCGCCGCTTGGCCAGCTTGGCGGTCGACGGTCGCGTTCGCGCTTCGCGTCGAGCAACGCCTGGATATGCGCCACCGCCTCTTCCTGGCTGATGTGCTGGACCGGGGCGTCGGTTGCCGCGGGTGCCTGTGCCACCGGGGCGGGCTTCGGACGCGGCTTGGCTGCCGGCTTCGGCTTTGCCTTAACCGGCGCGGTCGCGGGTGCGGGCGCCTGGGCGATGGCCGTCTTGCCGCGAGGCGTCTTGCTCGCTGTGGTGCGCGATGGCGAGGCCTGCCCTGCCGAACGGGCGGGTGCCTTGCGCGCCGGGGTCTTCCGACTGGCCGTCTTGGGTGCGGCGGACTTGCTGGCGGCAGTCTTACGGGTCGAGCTCTTCGCTGCGCCGCTGCGTGCCGGCGACTTCCGGGCCGTCGTCTTCGTGCTGGTTTTCTTCACCGCCTTACGGGCGGCGGACTTGCGTGCGGGGGCCTTCGTCGCCGCCTTCTTGACGGCGGCCTTCCGGGCGGAGGTTTTCTTCGCGACCTTCTTGGCTGCCTTCTTGGCGGCAACCTTGCGCGCCGGGGCCTTCTTCGCCGCCGACTTGCGCGCCGATGTCTTCTTCGCCGGCGTCTTCTTCGCGGAAGCCTTCTTCACGGAGGCCTTCTTCGCTGCCGGACGGGCGGTCTTGCGGGCGGTCTTCTTCGTGGCGGCGCGGACGCCTGCCTTCTTCGCGGCGGTCTTACGGGTAGCCGCCTTTTTCGTAGCCGTCTTCTTGGCCGCGGACTTCTTCGCGGCGGACTTTCGGGTCGTAGCCATGCGTTCATTCCTCCTGCGGTAGTAGCCGACGCGAACCACCCCACCGGGGAAACCCGCGTGCATGCCGGACGACGTCGTTGCGATCAGGTTTTCGTTCCGGTCGGTCGCATGATGTAACAGCCGTCGTCCGAAGTCACATGAATCTATCGGAAAAATTCAGGTTCGCGCATCACAACCGCGGTTGCGTCAACGATGCGACGAAGGTGAGCAGCACCGCCGGCTTCAACGCCACGGTGAAGATCACGCCATACAGCGCACCCCACAGGTGCGCGCTGTGGTTCACGTTGTCGCCGCCGCGCTTGTCCATGTAGATCGAATATGCGACGAACAACACGCCATACAGGATCGCCGGCATCGGCACGATGATCAGGTATATCCGCGACCACGGGGCCAGCAGGATGAAGGCGAAGAGGATCGCCGAGACGGCGCCCGAGGCACCCAGGCTGCGATACGCCGCGTTCCGCCGGTTCGCCATGTAGGAAGGCAGGATCGAGAAGACCAGGGCGCCGATGTAGAAGGTGAGGAAGCCCAGCGGGCCCATGGCGGCGGTGAAGAACTGTTCCATGATGCGCCCCGCGAAATACAGCGAGATCATGTTGAAGAACAGGTGGCCGCCGTCCGCATGCACCAGGCCGTAGGTGACGAGCCGGTAGTACTCGCGGCTGCGGCTGAGGGCCGGTGGCCAGAGGATGAGGTCGTCCAGCAGGCGCTGGTTGCGGAAAGCGACGATCGAGACCACACAGGTCACGAGGATGATAAGCAGCGTGATCATGCCTTGAAACAGCGTCCTTACGCGTCGAGCCAGCGCGCATCTTGGCGGTATCCCGCGCGGATGTCGAATGCCGCCGCACCTCCCGTTCGGGCTTTGGACGGCTATCATGACGGTTCCCCCCGTTTCCCCGGCCCCACCGAAATGCCTTCCATCCGTTACAAGCAGCTCGACGTCTTCGCCGCCCGTCATGGCGGCGGCAACCCGCTCGGCGTCGTGATCGACGCGGAAGGCTGGTCGGACCGCCGCATGCAACGCTTCGCCCACTGGACGAACCTGGTCGAGACCACCTTCCTGATGCCGGCGCGTGCGGAAGGCGCCGGCTACCGCGCCCGGATCTTCACCCCGACCAAGGAAATCCCCTTCGCCGGCCATCCCACCATCGGCAGCGCGCATGCCGCGCTCGATGCGGGCCTGATCGCGCCGGATGCCGCCGGCATCATCTGGCAGGAGTGCGGTGCGGGCGTCCTGCCCATCCGCGTGGAAGGTCATGGCCCGCAACGCGAACTGTTCGTTCAATCGCCCAAGGCGCGCATCGTCGGCGACGCCTCGTGCGGCGGCGAGACCTTGTCGGCCGTGCTCTATGGCGTGAAGCCCGGCACCCTGCCCCCGGCCTGTGTCGAAGGCGGCCGCCGCTGGTGGGTGGCCGAGTTCGCCGACGAAGCCGAACTGCGTGGATGGCGTCCCGACCACGCCGCCATCCGAGCGCTGGCCCTGGCCACCGATACGCTGGGCCTTTGTGTCTTCGCACGCTCGGCCGAAGGTCTGGCCGTGCGCGCCTTTCCCGCGGGCGTGGGCATCGTCGAGGACCCGGCCTCCGGCGCGGCGAACGGCCTGATCGCCGCCTACGTGGCCGCGCGTGACACGACCGGCTCGCTCGCCAAGGGCTATGTCGTGAGCCAGGGCCGCGAGGTGGGGCACGACGCGCGCATCATCATCCGCATCGACGGCGACGCGGTATGGGTCGGCGGGCGCACCAACACCATCATCGACGGCCACGTGGACTGGCAGGACCTCTGACCATGCGGATCTGGGTCGATGCCGACGCTTGCCCGAACGTCATCAAGGACATCCTGTTCCGTGCCGCCGATCGCGAACAGGTCGAGGTGACGCTGGTGGCGAACCAGTGGATCCGGACACCGGCTTCGCGTTTCGTTCGTTCGATCCAGGTGCCGGGCGGGTTCGATGTCGCCGACGACGAGATCGTGCGCCGCGTCGAGCCGGGCGACCTCGTGGTCACCCAGGATATCCCGCTGGCGTCCTTCGCCATCGAGAAAGGCGCGCTGGCGTTGCATCCGCGCGGTGAGATGTTCACCCGGGACACCATCGCCGCGCGGCTGTCGATGCGCAATTTCATGGAAGAACTGCGCGGTTCCGGCGTCGACACCCGTGGCCCCGCCACGATGCATCAGCGCGATCGCCAGGCCTTCGCCAACGAGCTGGACAAGTGGCTCGCGCGACGCCGATCGGCGCTCCGCTAGAACACCAGGTGGAAGCCGACCCTGTCGGCGAAGGGTGCTTGCCGCAACCTGGCCCGCTGCCGCGGGATCGCCGACAAGGTCGGCTCCCACCAGGGCGCCGTGAGCGGATGGGATATCAGGCGCCGGCTGCCTCGTCCAGCTTCAAGGTCAGGCATTTCGCCGCCCCGCCGGACTTCATGAATTCGTCGAGGGCCACCTCGATCACCATGAAACCCGCGCCCTCCAACCGGGAGCGCAAACCGGCGCTGGCGCGGTTGAGGATCACCACGCGGCCGAGGTTCACCGCATTGCAGGCGAAATCGAGTGCGTCATGCTCGTCGACCACGATCCGCTGGCCGGGCGGCACGTGTTGCTCGATCGAGGCCAGCGCCGCCGCGTCGAACGCCGCGGGGAAATACAGCGTGTAGCCGTCGGCCAGGGGACAAAAGCAGGTATCGAGGTGGTAGAAGCGCGGATCGGCGAGCTTCAGCGGCAGCACCTCGACATCGAGCAGGCGTGCCAGCGCCGGGGCGGCGGCAGGGTCCGAGCGATGGCCGTGGCCCATCCAGAGGCGGCGGGCGACGCCACGGTCGAACAAGGCATCGCCGGCACCCTCGAAGAACACGTCACCGGGCAGTTCCACGATGTCGAAGCCGTGGCGTTCGAACCAGGCGCGATCGTGGGGTTCCTCGCCTTGGCGCTCCGCATACCGGAAGCGGCTGGGTACGAAGGTGTTGCCGAAGACCAGGCCCGCGTTGGCGGTGAACGTCATGTCCGGCCACCCCTCCGCCGGCGGCTGCTGGACCACGTCGGCATGGCGGGAGACCGTGTCGCGGAGGGCGTCCCACTGGCGCTGGGAGCGCTCACGGCTGGTGTCGTGGACGTGGCCGGTCATCCATGGATTGATGACGTAGCTGACCTCGAAGAACGTGGGGGCGCACATCAGTATCCGCATCGTTTCTGCCATGGACGGTGCACGCCTTTATGGGGGAACGAGCCCCATCATGGCAGAAACGCGCGCCGGGCCGTCAGTGCAGCCTGGCGCAGATGCTGGTCACCGTATCCGCGGAAAAATGCAGTTCCTTCAAGGCCTCTTCGAGCGATTCGAGCGAATTCGCCTCGCTTTCCACCTGCTCGCCCACGCTGCTCGGGGAGACGTGGACGAAGGTCTTGCCATCCTGGTAGGCGATCCCTTCGTCGTGGACATTCTGCTTGGTAAGCACCTTGTAGGTTCCGTCGCCGGATTCTTTCACCGTGATCGAGCGGCCTTCGTGCTGGCCCTCGTACACCGTCTTCCAGGTTGCCGACATGACATCCATCCGTAAGCCGCACAACAGCGTGCGGGACCGATTGTCACGGACCCGCCGGGCTAGCGATTGTGAAGACGTGCGTAAAAGCGGTCTAACGCTTCAATCCTTCAGGTGCGCCCGGGCCGCGGCCACGCGTGCCATGCCCGCCCAATCCAGGTCGCCATCGCCCGCGCCCAGCGCCTCGAGCATCGCGTCGTGCATCACGCTGGCGAACGGCATGGGCACCCGCTCGACCTCGGCCGCCGCGCGGGCCAGGCCGATGTCCTTGAAGCCCAGGCTCATCTTGAAGCCGGCTGGCGTGTACTTCTGCTCCGCGATCATCCCGCCGTAGATCTTGTAGATCGGCGCGGCGAACAAGGTACTGGACATCACCTCGAGGAAATCCTTAGCGGATACGCCGTGGGCACGGGTGAGCGTGGTGGCTTCGGCCATGCTCTCGATCGCCGCGCCAATCAGGAAGTTGCCGCCGATCTTGACGATGGTGGCGCGCACCGGGTCGTCCCCCATCGGCCAGACCTTCTGGCCCAGCAGGTCGAGCAGGCCCGAAACCTTCGCCATCGCCTCGGGCTTGCCGGCGGCCACGATGTTCAGTTCGCCCGCCGCGGCGACCGCGGGCCGGCCGAAGACCGGGGCGGCCACGTAGCCGAGGCCACGCGACTCGTGCGCCCCGGCGAGCTCACGCGCCAACGCGACGGAGATGGTCGCGTGGTTCACGTGCACGGCGCCCTGGGGCAGCGCGTCGAGCACCCCGCCGTGCAGGATCACTTCGCGCACGGCGGCGTCGTTCGCCAGCATGCTGTGCAGCACCTCGACGCCCGCGGCGGCCTCGGCCGGCGTGGCGGCGACCTTCGCGCCCTGCTCCGCCAGCGGCGCGGCCGCTTCCGGGGAACGGTTCCACACCGTCACCTCGTGCCCCGCCTTGATCAGGTTGCCGGCCATGCCGGCGCCCATGCTGCCCAGACCGATGAAACCGATACGCATGTTCTTGCTCCGTGTCAGACGGCCAGGCCGGCGGCGTGGCCGGAGGCCCAGGCCCATTGGAAGTTGTAGCCACCGAGGTGGCCGGTGACGTCGAGTACCTCGCCCACGAAGTAGAGCCCCGCGTGGCGCCGGGACATCATCGTGCTGGAGGAAACCTCGTCGGTGTCGACGCCGCCGAGGGTCACCTCGGCGGTGCGATAGCCTTCGGTGCCGCTCGCCACGAGTGGCCAGTCGGCCAACTGTGCGCCTATCTCGTTCAATTCGGCGTCACGGAACTGGCGCATCGGCCGGTTGGGCAGCCAGACCTCGCAAAGGCGTTCGGCGAGGCGGCGCGGCAGCAGGCCGGAGAGCACCGTCTTCAATTCCGCGGCGGGACGCTCCGCGCGCCCTTCCCGCAGGGCTTGCGCGGCGTCGAGGCCGGGCATGAGGTCGAGGCGCAGGTCCGTGCCGGGTTCCCAGTACGACGATACCTGCAGGATGGCCGGGCCACTGATGCCCCGGTGCGTGAAGAGCATGGCGTCGCGGAAGGAGGCGCCGTTCGCACGGGCCTCCACGGGCAAGGCCACACCCGCCAATCCCTCGAAGCGCTCCTGGTGCTTGCCGCTCAGCGTGAGCGGCACCAGGCCGGCACGCAGCGGCAGCACCGCGTGGCCGAACTGTTTCGCCACCTCGTAGCCGAAACCGGTGGCGCCAAGGCTGGGAATCGACAGGCCACCGGTGGCGATCACCAACGATTCCGCACGCACGTGCCCCAGCGGCGTTTCGCAGGCGAAACCGCCGGCGGTGGCGGCGCGCAGGCGGGAAACAGCGCAGCCGGTCTCCACGCGGACACCGGCCGCCGCGCATTCGTCGAGCAGCATGCGCACGATCTGCTTGGACGAATCGTCGCAGAAGAGCTGGCCCGGCGACTTTTCATGCCACGCGATACGGTGCCGGTCCACCATGGCGATGAAATCCCACGGGGTGTAGCGCGCCAGAGCCGACTTGCAGAAATGGGGGTTGGCCGAGAGAAAATTGGCAGGCGTGGTGGCGGTATTCGTGAAGTTGCAGCGGCCGCCGCCGGACATCAGGATCTTCTTCCCGGCACGGTTGGCATGGTCGAGCACGAGCACGCGCCGCCCACGGGCACCCGCGACGATGGCCGTCATCAGGCCCGCCGCGCCCGCCCCAACGACGAGAACGTCGTATTCCATGCTTCGTATCCACCACGCAAACGCACATGGTAACGCCCTCGCGTAAACTTGGTCATCGATCCCCTCGACAAGGACCCACCCATGCCCTCCTTCGATATCGTCTCGGAAGTCGACACCCACGAGCTCACCAATGCCGTGGACCAGGCCAACCGCGAGGTCACCACGCGCTTCGACCTGCGCGGCACGTCCGCCAAGTTCGAGCTCGACGAGAACGTGATCACGCTCAAGGCCGACAACGAGTTCCAGCTGGGCCAGCTCACCGATATCCTCCGCGCCCGCCTCTCGGCCCGCGGCATCGACGTGCGCGCGATGGATTCGGGGAAGGTCGAGACGAACCTCGCCGAGGCGCGGCAGAAGGTCACGATCAAGCAAGGCATCGAACAGCCGGTGGCGAAGAAGATCGTCGCGAAGATCAAGGAGGCCAAGCTGAAGGTGGAGGCCCAGATCAACGGCGAGAAGATCCGGGTTACCGGGAAGAAGCGTGACGATCTGCAGACTGCCATGGCGATGCTGCGCAAGGCGGATGTGGAGGTGCCGTTGCAGTTCGAGAATTTCAGGGATTGAGGGGAATTTTGAGGGTTGAGGGGGCGGGCCGCGCTGCCGCGCGGATCGCCGATAAATCGGCTCCCACATCGCCGACGGGGTCCGCTACCACCAGGGCATCGCCGCTGAAGCGGCTTCCCACCCGGTAGTCGTTCCTCGGTGGTCCCTGTGGGAGCCGATTTATCGGCGATCCGCGGCAGCGGGCCAGGCAGAGGCAAGCACCCATCGCCGCTTCAGCGGCGATTACAACCCCGCGATACGGCTACGGTTGCGCCCCTCGTTCTTCGCCTCGTACAAGGCCTCGTCCGCCCGGCCCAGCAGGGAATTCAACGATTCCGGCGCGCGCCACATGGCCACGCCCGCGCTCACGGTGATGCGGATGCGGTAGTCGCCATGCGCGATTACCATCGCACCCAAGGCATGGCGGACGCGCTCGGTGATATCCAGCGCGTGCTCCGCCAGCGCACCGGGCAGGCAGAGGATGAATTCCTCGCCACCGAAGCGCCCGGCGAGATCGTCCGCACGGCACATCGACGAGATCACCCGCATGGTCTCGCGGATCACCGTATCGCCCGCCAGGTGACCATAGGTGTCGTTCACCGCCTTGAACTCGTCGATGTCGATGAGCACGAGGCTGAAGGGAATGCCATCGTTAGCCGCGCCCTGGCGCACCCGCTCGGCTTGCTCCAGGAAACGCCGGCGGTTGAGCGAACCGGTGAGTTCGTCCGTACCGGCGAGATGGTCGAGCCGCTCGTTGGCCGCCTTCAGGTCGCGCGTGCGTGCGTCGACCTGCGCCTGCAACAGCTGCGCGCGCCGGCGCAGGTACAACGTGCGCAGGTACACCAGCCCGAAGAACGCCAGCACGCCCAGCGCGATGCCGGCCAGCAGGGTCCACGGGCTCTCGTACCAGCGTGGCGTCACCGTCACGCGGATCGAGGTTTCGACCGTCCGCGCATCGAGGCCACGCATCGTGGCGCGCAGACGCAAGGTATACGTGCCACTGGCGAGGTTGGTATAGATCGCGCTGGGCGGAATGCCTCGCGGCACTTCGTTCCAGGCCCTGTCCGCCTCGTCCATGCGATACGCGTAGTGCGTTTCCAGCGGTGCGCGGAAGTCGAGCAAGGCGAAGTCCACGCGCATGTTGCGCCCGTCGCCATCGAGGACCACCCGGCCGCCTTCGCCAGGCACCTTGTCCAGCGGCAACGGCTTTTCGTTGACCGAGACCTGGGTGATGGCGAGACGGGGCGGCGCCACGGAGGGAGCCACCCAATACGGTCGCACGACGGTCAGGCCGCCCAGGCCACCGAACATCAACTCGCCACCGGGCGCTTCCGCGGCCGCGCGATGGATGTAGCTGGGAATGCGCAGGCCGTCGCGGATGCCGAGGTCGGCCACGCGATGGCTGGCTGAATCGATCATCGCCACGCCGTTGGCCATCGAGGCCCAGACACGGTCGTCGTGGTCGATCAACAAGGCGTTGATCTTGGTGTTGGACAACCCCTCGCGCGCGCCGATCAAACCGAAGCGGAAGGGCCCGCGTGGCTTGAACGCGTCGAGATAGGCGATGCCGCCGAACGTGCCCAGCCAGAGCCGGCCATGCGAATCGAACACCATCGAGCCGGTGTAATCCTGCGGCAGGCTCGCGGGATCGGCGGGATCGTGACGCAGGTTCACGAAGCCCTTCTCGCCATCGTAGGCGATGCTGATGCCGCTGATGGTGGCGAACCACCACGCGTCCGGCATGCGCACGATGAAGCGCACCTGGTCGCCCACGAGGCTCTTCGGGTCGGCGTCGTCGTGACGCATCTGCGTGAGCGTGCCGTGCAGCGTGTCGTAGCGGAACAGCCCGTCGTAGCCGCCGATCAGGATGTCGTCGCCGTCGCGCTGCATCGACAGGATCAGGCGGCCGTCGAGGTTCGGGATCATCGAACTCTTCAGCTCGAACGTGTCGGGGTCGATGCGCGAAATGCCTTGCGCACCCGCCCAGATGGAACCGTCGGGCGCCACCACGAAAGCCTGCACGTCGCGCTCGGCCTGCTCGCCGCCGAGTTGCAGGTGGTGCATCGTGCCCTTGCCGAGGTCGAGCACGTCGATGCGGCCCATGCCGAGACCGAGCCAGACGCGTCCACGCGGGTCCACGAACACCGAATGCACGTTGGCATTGGACAGCGTGTGCGTCTCCAGCGGCGAAGGCAGCACCGAGAACACCTTGCGCCCGTTCGGATCGTAATGCGCCGCGCCGAGTTCCGTCGCTACCCAGATGTTGCCCGAGGTGTCCTGGAAGATGTCGCGCGTGATGTCGCCGGGCAGCGATGACGGCATCGCTGCGTCGTGGCTCAGCGTGCGCAGCCGCCCGGTATTGAAATCGTAGGTGACCACGCCGGCACCGTCGGTGGCGGCCCAGAGCACGCCTTGCGGCGTCTCGTGCAAGGCGCGCACGGTACGGCGGTGGGCCAGCCCGCCCTTGCTGGAGAAACCCGGTACGAGGTGGCCCTGGCCCTTCGCATCGATGTAGAACGCCCCGGACTGCCCCGTGCCGACCCACAAGCGGCCACGGCTGTCCTGCAACAATGCCCATACCTGGTCGTGGAGGATCTCGTCGACCGCCGGGTCGTTGGAGCGCACGCGTTCGAAGTGGCCTCCGGGACGACGCATGAACAGGCCGTTGTCCGCACCCGCCCAGACATTGCCGGTCTTGTCCTCGGCGACCACGAAGGTGCGCGGCAGCATGTCCTTCGCGTCTCCCGCGGTCACCGACTCGTGGGTGATCCGGCCGCTGGCGAGGTCGAGCCGGTCGACGCCGCCTTCCGTGGCGACCAGGAACTCGCCACGCTCGCGTGCACGCGCGATGGAGAACACCTTGCCGCTGGACGTGCCGCCCGGTCCGACCGGGTACACGTGGAAACGCATCGTGGAGGGATCGAAGCGCACGAGGCCACCGGCGTTCGTGCCGATGAGCAAGCCGCCATCGTCCAGCGGCATGAGTGCGCGCACGTAGGAATCGGGCAGCACGGCGCCGGCGTACGAATCCGGCTCCTGGCCGAATACCTGCATGCGATAGCCGTCGTACCGCACCAGGCCGCCGAAGGTGCCTATCCAGATGAGGCCCCGGGTGTCCTGCACGATCGCGGTGGTGGTGGAATGCGGCAGGCCATCGGCGACACCGACCGTATCGAACCAGACCGATTCGTAGACCGCCCACGGGTCCACGCCCACGCTGGGCGCGACCTGGGCCGGTGCCGTCGTGGCGAAGCAGCACAACGCCGCCGCGAGGACGATCAGACAGGCTCGAAGGCGCGGGAAACGAGCGGGCCGCGTCGGGCGGTCAGCCAGCATAGGCCACGTTCGGATCGAGGTAGCGACTGAAGGCGGCGGCGGTCATCGGCCGGGCGAAGAAATAGCCCTGCCCGATGTCGCACCCGAGGTCGCGCAACCAGTGCGCCTGGGCCTCGGTTTCCACGCCCTCGGCGATCGTACGCATGTTCAGTTTCTTGGCGAGGCCGACGATGGCCTCGGTGATTTCGCGGTCGGCCAGGTTCAGCGTGCTGCCACGCACGAACGACTGGTCGATCTTGATCGTTCCCACCGGCAGTTCGCGAAGGTGGCTCAGGTTCCAGTAGCCGGCGCCGAAGTCGTCGATCAGCAGGTCGAAGCCGTGCGAGCGCAGCTTCACCAACTGGCGCATGGTTTCTTCCGGCTGGCGCATCGCGGTGGATTCGGTGAGCTCGAAGCGTATCCGCATCGGGTCGACCCCGTACGAGCGCACCGCGCGGTGCAAGGTGTCGACGAAGGCGGGCCGCGTGAGTTCCTGCATCGACAGGTTGATCGCCACGTAATCGACCTGGATACCGGCGGCGTCCCATGTCTTCAACTGGCCCAGCACCTCGCGCAACACGTACTCACCCAGGGCATGGATGAGGCCGGAGCGCTCGGCGATCGCCACGAAGACGGTCGGCGGCACGTCGCCGCGCGACGGATGGCGCCAGCGGGCCAGCGCTTCCACGCCGGCCAGGGTGCCGTCGCGCAGGTTGCGCTTGGGCTGGTATTCGACGGCGAGTTCGCCCGCCTGCAAGGCTTCGCGCAACTCCACCGTGAGGGCCAGGCGCTCGCGTGCCTGCTCGAGCATGCCCTCCTCGTAGAAACGGAAATCGGCCTTGCCGGTTTCCTTCACCGCGTACATCGCGGCATCGGCGTTGCGGATCAGGGCGGATGCCACGTCGCCATCCTGGGGCGCCACGGCCACGCCGATGCTCGGGCTCACCGCCACGAGCTGGCCGGACACGTTCACCGGCTTGGACACCAGATCGAGCACCTTGCGGCAGACCCGGATCAGGTTCTCCATGCCGCCATACCCCTGTACCACCACCACGAACTCGTCACCGCCGAAACGGGAAACGGTATCGCGTTCACGCACGCTGCTGCGCAGGGAGGTGGCGACGGCGCGCAGGAAGGTATCGCCCGCCTCGTGGCCCAGGGTGTCGTTGATGGCCTTGAAGCCGTCGAGGTCGATGAACATCACCGCCAGGGGACCCGTCTGCGGTGCCGCCAGTGCCTGCTCGAGCTCGCGCATGAGGTAGGCGCGGTTGGGCAGGCCGGTCAGGGTATCGTGATAGGCGTGAAAGGCCAGCGCACGGCTCGCCTGCTCCCGGGGGTCCTTGAGCTTCGCGTGGAGGCGCCGCCGCTGGCCGACCAGCCAGGCGATGGCCACCGCTGCCAGGGCACACACGACGATGAGCGCCACCATCCAGCCGAGCCCGGCGCCGACCGTCCCGAACGTGTCGCAGCGGGAGACCTCGCCGGGCCCGGACACGGACCAGCGGGCACACTTCGATGCGACAAGATGGATGCCGCCCTCGACGCTACGATGTGTCAGCACACCACGCTCCGGTCCTGCTCCCGGGAGACTGAATTAACGGCCACCACCGCCCCCGACTTTAGCGTTACATGCATCGCATGATGCTGGGTCGGCGGAAAAACGCAAATCCGCCGATCGGCACTCGCGGGCCCGGCCGGCCCCTGGCGTCTACTTGTCTCCCACCGACAGATAGCGGTCGAACCAGGCCAGGGCACGGGCCAGCACGTCGCGACGGCTGGCGTCGCGGGCGAAGCCATGGCCTTCGCCCGGATAGACCACCAGGGACGTCGGCACGCCCTGGGCCCGCAACGCGTGCCAGAACTCGAACGATTGTGGCGCCGGCGTTTCCGCGTCGCGCTCACCCACGACCACGAGGGTCGGGGTCTTCACCTGCTTGATGAAATTGATCGCGGAGCTCTTCGCGTACACGCCCGGATCGTCGTAGACCGAGGCGCCGAAGAAAGGCTTCATCCACTGGTCGATCAGGTTCTGGCCGTAATAGCTCTGCCAGTTGGAGATGCCGGCGCCGGCGACCGCGGCACGGAAGCGCTGTGTCTGGGTCACGCCGAACATCGTCATGAAGCCACCGTAGCTCCAGCCGGTGAGGCCCAGCCGCCGGTCGTCCACCGGGTGGCTCTTCTCGATCGCGTCGACGCCAGCCAGCGCATCGCGCAGGTCGCCATAGCCGAAATCCTTGCGATTGGCCTGCACGAAGGCCTCACCCTGCCCATAGCTGCCGCGCGGATTGGGCATGAACACGAAGTAGCCCAACGCCGAGAGCGGCGCCCCGCCATAACCCACGCCCGGCCAGCGCGGCGTCACCGCGGCCGCCGGGCCGCCGTGGATCGAGACGATCATGCCGTAGCGCTTCTTCGGGTCGTAGTTGGCCGGATACAGCAACCAGCCCTGCACGTCGTGACCTTCGTTCTTCCAGGCGATCGACTCGGCCTTTCCCCAGGAAGGTTTCAACGCGGCGTTGAACGTGGTGACCGCCTTGGGCACCGATTGTCCGTCCAGACTGGCGACCTGCACTTCGAAGGCCTTCTCGAACGAACTGGCGATGAAGGCGGCCTTGCTCGCGTCGGTGTTCACCGAGAGCGACATCGACAGGCGCCCGTCGCCGATCGTCATCGGCAGTTCGAACACGGTGGTGGCCGTGGCGGAGCCGCTGGCGGGCACCGTGTAACTCGACACCCGGCTTGCGCCGGCGGCATGTTCGCCGACCAGCAGGCGATCGGGCGCGGTCCATGCCAGCCACGCCGGCGTGGTCGTCACGCCGGGCGTCACGTCGACCGGCTCGGCGCCGCCCGCGGCCGGCACCATCCAGATGTCGCCGCCGGTCGATCCCTGGTCGCTCATGAGGCCGCCGATGAAGGCGACCCGCGATCCGTCCGGCGAGAAGCGCGGCACGGCCACCTGCAAGTCCTTGAGTGGACCGGAAAGCGCCACCGTATCCACGAGGGTGACCGCCTGCGCGCCCGGCGTGGCCGGTTGCGCATAGAGCTTCGCCACCCACCAGTTGTTGTCGCCGGGCGGCGGCGCCGCGACGTAGGCGATCCGGCCGCTATCTGCCGAAAACGCGAATTCATAGACGTGGAGGCCTGCCGGGGTCAGCGTGCGGATGGCGCCTCCGGCGGCGTCGACGCTGGCGACCTGCTGCACCTCGATGCCTTCGACGCCCACTTCGCCCAGCTGCGGCTTGGCGGCCGCGGTGGCGCTGGCGCGGCGGGTGGCATTGGGCACGTAGAGGAAGGCCAGGGCCTTGCCGTCGGGCCGCCACTCCAGGCCATCGATGTAGCCGGTGAGATGCGTGATCCGCCGCGGCGGCGTCTTCTTGGCGATGTCCAGCACGTAGATATCGTTCTGCTTGCCCTCCTCCACGCCCGGCGCCTTGCCGGCGCAATCGGAGAGGAAGGCAAGATGTTGCGAATCCGCCGCCCACGCGACGGAGATTTCGCTGCAGCCCTTGCTCGCCGTGATGCGATGGGCGTTACGTCCATCAGCATCGGCCACCTCGATCACCGGCTTGCCGTTGGTTTTCACCGCCCACGCCAGATGCTTCGCATCCGGCGACAAGGCCACGGATTCAATCGTGCGCACCTTGGCCAAGGCGTCGAGGATCGCGGCGATGCGCGGGTCATCCGCGGTTTTCGCGGGTGTGTCGGCAAAGGCTTGGCCCGCGCAGGCGAGCGCGACGGCGGCGGCGATCCACTTCGTACGCATGGGTAACCCTGGATGTATGGGAACGCGAAAGCTAACACGTGGCTGAACGAAGTCGCGAGAGCCATCGCCGCTTAAGCGGCGATCCCCCTTCCCCTCAAGCCAACAAATGCCCGTACTCCGGATTCCGCTCGAACCACGTCGCCGCATAACCGCACGCGGGAACGATCTTCCAGCCGTTCGCGTCCGCGACCTGCACGGCGAAGCGGGTGAGCAGCGCGGCGATCCCACGGCCACCCACGGGGGACGGCACGCCGGTATGGGTGATGGTCATCGTCTTGCCGCTGAGCCGGTATTCGAGCTCGCAGGTGTGGCCATCGACCACGACGAGAAACACCTGGTTGGCGCTGTCGTGGACGATCTCCAGCGGTTTGGCGGTATCGCTCATCGGTATCTCTCCTGGTCCGGCGGTGGCATCGATGCCGTCAAGCATGCGCGTGTTCGGCCACGCGTGTCACCACCCGGCGTAGACTCCTCCCAGCCCCATCCAAGGACACCCGCGCACGTGCTGATCATCCACGAACATGGGAAGTACACCGGCCCCGTCCGCTGGACCGTGGGCATGGCCAAACCCAACGCACCCATCTGGGTGGATCTGATCGATCCAAACGAAGACGAACGACGCTGCGCCAGCGAGATCACCGGGCTGCGCGTCCCACAACGAAACGACGTGGTGAACCTGGCGTTGTCCAGCCGCATCCGCACCGACGACGGGGCGATGTACCTGTCCATCCCCTATTTCGCCGACGCGCCGGAGAACCATCATCCCGCGCCCGTGGGCATCGTGGTCACCGGCAACGTCCTCATGACCCTGCGTTTCGAGGATTCCCCCGCGTTCAAGCTGGCCAGCGAGAGCTGCCAGGAGCACCGCTGGGAATCCAGCGCCGATGTGCTGGCGACCTTGATCGAGGCGATCGTCAACCTGGCGGCCAAGCGCATGGAAGACGTGTCTGCCGACCTGAAAAAACTTTCCGACCGGATCTTCACGCCGGTGCGGATCGGCACGCCGGCACTGCGCAACTGCATGCTGGAGGTCGGCCGCCTCGAAGGTGAGCAGGCGCGCAATCGTTCCTCGATGCTGGGCGTGCAGCGGATCGTGTCGTTCGTACGCGCGAAGAAGCCGGAATGGATGTCCGACGACGTCGAGGTTCGCCTTCGCGTCGTGGAACACGACCTGCGCACGCTCGACGAGTTCGACGACCAGCTCACCAACAAGCTGCAGTTCCTGCTAGATGCCAGCCTCGGCTTCATCAGCACCGACCAGAACCACGTGATGAAGGTGCTGACCGTCACCTCGGTGGCCACCATCCCGCCGGTGATCCTCGTCGGCGTGTGGGGCATGAACTTCAAGAAGATGCCCGAGCTGGACTGGACCTTCGGCTATCCCATGGCCCTGGGCGCGATCGTGATCAGCATCGTCTTGCCCGTGCTGTTCTTCAAATGGCGTGGCTGGCTGGAAGGCGACTGACTAGCGCAACGATTCACACTTGTGAAGACATGGAACCGATGACTGCGTCACGATTTTCGACATCGGCACCCCTTTTACCCTAAAGTCGGCGGCTTTCCAGCCGCTAACTCCTCCAGGGAGTCACCGGCAGGGAGTCCGGTTCGACGCACACACGGGGCCGCTTGGCGTGCCCCACTCGGGGGAGGAGTGTCGGTGCAAGTCAGTCATCCATGTCGCGACGATTCGGTCGCGCGGAAGCCACGCGCATGAAGGCGCCGTGGCATAGCCCTGCTGGCGTCCTGCCCGAGTCGCGCCTGCTCGCTTCGGTGGCGGAATTCACCCACCACCGCGATATCGACGCGCTGGATCACAGCATGGTGCTGTCGCTGGCGGAGCTCATCGCCGTCAACAGCGTCACCCTCTGCAAGCGGGGCGAAAGCCCGCAGCATCCCGTGGATTCGATCGTCGTGTGTTCGCGCAAGCCCGGCGGCGGCTTCGTGATCGAAGCGCTCGATCCGACGCGGGAAGGTGGCGACCCCATCGACACCCTCGTCTGCGCCATGGAGACACTCGAGGCGATCAGCGACATCACCGACGACGGCAACAGCCGGCTGGTCGTCCCCATCCAGCGCGAACACGCCGCCATCGGCGCACTCATGCTCGAAGCGCCGGATTCCCTCGACGACGTCCGCTCGATGGTCGAAGGCTTCGCGCGCATCTACTGCAATTACATCGCCCTGCTCAACGAGAGCGAGCGCGACAAGCTCACCGGCCTGTACAACCGGCGCAGCTTCGAGCAACGCCTGCAGCGCCTGCTCACTCTTCAGCGCCAGAAAGCGCGCGGCGCGATGCAGGACGGGGAGGATAAGCGCCGGCCGGCCGAGGAACCCTCCCAGCTCTATCTGGCGATCCTCGACATCGACCATTTCAAGCGGATCAACGACACCTACGGCCACGTCTACGGCGACGAGGTGATCCTCATGCTGGCCCAGCACATGCGCGCAAGCTTCCGCCAGAGCGACGTGCTGTTCCGCTTCGGTGGCGAGGAGTTCGTGATCCTGCTCGCCGCGCAGAACGAAACGGCCGCCCACCTCGTCCTCGACCGGTTCCGCCAGTTCGTGACCGACCATGCGTTCCCCCAGGTGGGCCACGTCTCCGTCAGCATCGGCTATGCGCGCATCACCGAGAACGATTACCCGGAAATCGTGCTCGACCGCGCCGACAAGGCGTTGTACTTCGCCAAGCAGAACGGACGCGACAGCGTGCACGGCTACGAGTCGCTCACCCGCCGAGGTGAACTGGCTACGCCGGTGTCATTGGGCAGCATCGATCTGTTTTGAGCTTGCGGTGGGCTCGGCTTCGCCCTCGCGTTCGTTGTGTGCGGCGTGGCGGGGGAGCTGCCGGGCGCCACCCTCGGCGCGACAGGCGGTGCCGTCCCTTGGGAAGGGATGCCGCTGCGCGGCCGTGTCTTATGGCTGGCGCCCCTTCGGGCTCGGACGGTCGGGCGGGGGTTTTCGATTCGGCTCCTGCCTCAGCGAAAACGATCGGCCGTCCAGGCCGATCCCCTGCGGGC
>Ga0182006_1000494_pt1 | contig 30731 bp, 40 predicted proteins | sample Sormic07211104_1_FD_123022 | JGI IMG/M metagenome (GOLD analysis project Ga0182006, IMG submission 123022) | Rhizosphere microbial communities from Sorghum bicolor, Mead, Nebraska, USA - 072115-104_1 MetaG | ecosystem: Host-associated > Plants > Roots > Rhizosphere | place: USA: Nebraska...
CTCGTTGCCGCCGCTCGCGCCCGTGACGACCATGCCCCTCATTGCAACGCACTGCTCAACCCAGCAGGCGCCCCACGCACTGAGGATTCCCGGCATGAAGAAGTTTCGCAGCAACTGGTTCCGCGTCGCCGTCGAGGGCGCTACTTCGGACAAGCGCACCATCAAACGCAGCTGGCTGGAACAGGCCGCCAAGAACTTCAACCCGTCCACTTACGGCGCTCGTATTTGGCTGGAGCATTTCCGCAGCCTGTTGCCCGATAGCCCGTTCAAGGCCTACGGCGATGTCCTGGCAGTGAAAACCGAAGAGGTGGACATCAACGGCCAGAAAAAACTGGCCCTGTTCGCCCAGGTTGAGCCAACCCCCGAGCTGATCGCCATGAACAAGGCGAAGCAGAAGATTTATACCTCCATTGAAATCGACGACAGCTTTGCCGATACCGGCGAGGCCTACATTGTCGGATTGGCTGTCACTGACTCGCCTGCCAGCCTGGGCACCGACGTTCTGGCGTTCTCGGCCCAGAAACCTGACGCCAGCCCCTTCAAGGATCGCCACTACTCGGCAACGTCGATGTTTACCGAGGCGGTGGAAGCCGAGTTGAAGTTCGAAGAAATCGAAGAGAAGCCCAGCATCGGCGCCCAGCTGTTCTACAAGGTGCAAGCGCTGCTGACTGGCAAGCAGGCCAAGGACGATACCGAGTTCGCCCAGATCGGCGAAGCCGTCGAAGCCATCGCCGAACACGTCAAGGATCTGCCCGACCAACTGGCTGCAGAAAAGCAATTCTCGGCGGGGCTGAAAACTCGGCTCGACCAAGTCAGCACGGAACTCACGGAGCTGAAAACCAAGCTCTCCACCACCCAGGACCACAGTCAGATAACGCGCCCGTCAGTAACCGGTGGCAATGACCTGGTCGTGACCGACTGCTGACAGTCAGCCCAACTACAGCCCCGAATCATGAAGGACAATCAACATGCGTAACGATACCCGAGTTCTGTTCAACGCCTACCTGCAACAACTGGCGCAGTTGCATGGGGTGACTGACGTCACCACCAAATTCACAGCAGACCCAAGCGTCGCTCAGACCTTGGAAACCCGCATGCAGGAATCCAGTGCGTTCCTCAGCGCAATCAACTTCTACCCCGTATCGGAACAGTCGGGTGAAAAGATTGGCATCGGCATCGACGGCACCATTGCCAGCACCACCGACACCACCGTCAAAGACCGCGAGCCCCGTGACCCGAGCGGCCTGGACGACCGTGGGTACACCTGCACCCAAACCAACTTCGATACCGGCCTGCGCTACCAGAAGCTGGACCAGTGGGCCAAATTCAAAGACTTCCAGGCACGCATCCGCGACGCCATCATCAAGGCCCAAGCCCTCAACCGGATCATGATTGGTTGGAACGGCATCAGCCGCGCCGCAACATCCAACCCAGCCACCAACCCGCTGTTGCAGGACGTCAACATCGGCTGGCTTCAAAAGATGCGCCTGGAAAACCCTGCCCGGGTTCTGGATGAGGTGGTGGACGGCAGCGGCAAAATCGAAATCGGAACCGGCAAGGACTTCGAAAACATCGATGCCCTGGTCGTCAGCATGGTCAACGAGTTCATCGAGCCTTGGTATCAGGAGGACACCGAACTGGTGGTCATCTGCGGTCGCCAACTGCTGGCCGACAAATACTTCCCGATCATCAACAAGACCCAGGCGCCGACCGAAATGCTGGCGGCCGACATCGTCACCAGTCAAAAACGGCTCGGGAACCTGCCGGCGGTGCGTGTACCGCACTTCCCGGCCAACGGCTTGCTGGTCACCCGTCTGGATAATCTGTCGCTGTACTGGCAGGAAGGTACCCGCCGCCGCACCGTCGTGGACAACGCCAAGCGCGACCGCATCGAGAACTACGAATCGGTGAACGAAAGCTACGTCATCGAAGACTTGGGCTGCGCGGCCATGGCCGAAAACATCACCCTGAACTAAGGCGGCCATCATGACCAACCCCTGCCGCCGTCACTTTGAACGTGTCACTGCCGCCATTGAGTCGGCAGCGACCGAGCCCACCCAAACCATGGCCGGCGCCACGGCCTACGAGCACCAGCTCAATCAACTGCTGCAAGACCGTCTGCGCCTGAAACAGGTCCAGTCCAACCAGGGCAAGGCTGAACTCAAGCGTCAGTTGCTGCCAAGCTATGAATCCTACGTGCAAGGTGTGCTGGAAGGCGGCCAGGGCGCACAGGACGAGGTCCTGACCACCGTCATGGTTTGGCGCTTCGATGCCGGGGACTTCACCGGTGGCCTCGACATCGCGACCTACGTGCTGAAACACAAAATGGTCATGCCCGACCGCTTCGCCCGCACCCTGGGCTGCCTGGTCGCCGAGGAGGTCGCCACGGCTGCCTTCAAGGCACAGAAGGTGGGCGAGCCGTTCGACCTGGCAATCCTGCATCGCACCGCCGAACTCACCGACGCCGAAGACATGCCCGACCAGGCCCGCGCCAAGCTGTTTCTCGCTATGGGCCGCGCCACGCTGGAAGGCATTACCGAAGAGGCCCCGGGCCAACCCGGCAAGCTCCAGGCCGGTGTGGACCTGCTGAAAAAAGCCATCGCCCTGCACGACGCCTGCGGTGGCAAGAAAGATCTGGAGCGGGCCGAACGCCTGCTCAACAAACTTGCCGGCCCTGCCGGCTAACCGAGCGTCCCCACGCACCCCGCCGGCTCGGGGCGGATCGGCCAGGCCGCTCCTCCTGAACGTGAAGCCCCGACCACCGGCGACCTATTTTTGAGTGCTGTTCCATGAGCGGATTCGTAGCCAGTGGCCCCGTCGCCAGCGGCCATATCAACACCGACGCCTTCTGGCCCTCAATCGATCTGGATCAGTTGCGCGCCACGCTACGGATCGACGCTAGCGTCACCGCGCCTCGCCTGGAAACCGCCGCTGTCGCCGCCGCCATCAGCGTCAACCGCGAATTGAGCGAATGGCGCGTCACCCAGCAAGCCGCAGGCCATGCCGAACTGGCAGACGTTCCCGGTGACAAGATCAACGACGTGCCGGTACTGGTGCACCTCTACCGCCGCGCCATCGAAGCCGCGACCGGCGCCGAAGTGTGTGAGCGCTACCGCTCCTACGACACCACCAACAGCGGCAACCAGAACGCCGAAGACCTCACGCCAAATATCGACGACTACCGCCGCGACTTGCGCTGGGCCGTGCGTGACTTCCTTGGCATCAACCGCACCACAGTGGAGTTGATTTGATGCCCGTCACCGTCCGCGCCTTCCAGAACGACACCGTTGACGCCCTGTGTTGGCGTCACTACGGCCGCACCGCCGGTGTGACCGAGGCGGTACTCGAAGCCAACCCCGGCCTGGCCGACTACGGTCCGATCCTGCCCCAAGGCTTGGCCGTGCAGATGCCCGAAGCCCAGACGGCCGCGCCACAGCGGCAGATGGTGAACCTATGGGACTGACCACCTCCAACCAAGGAACCTTGCGCCATGGCTGATCCGACTTCCAGCGCTGTGACTGGCGTTGTCATGGGCCTCGGCCTGGCGACTGCCATGCCAATCATCGACGGTGAAGCCCTGTTTGGGGCCCTGCTCGGTGCCTGGCTGGTGACCAGCACTAAGCACGACCTCAAGGTCTGGCAGCGGCTGGGTTCGCTGTTCCTGTCTGCCGGCGTCGGCTACCTGTTCGCGCCGATGGCGTTGCAGCTGATGCCCTTTCTAACCAGCGGCGGCGCGGCGTTTGGCTGCGCCCTGGTCATCATCCCGATCAGCATCAAAGCCATGGTGTGGGTGGAGAAGGCCGACCTCTGGGAAATTGTGAGACGTATCAGAGGAGGGAGCTGAGCATGCTCACCATCGAACTGATCATCCCCCTGACCACCGCCCTGGCCTACCTGCTCAGTGCCCTTCGCCTGGCCTGCTACAGTCGAGGCGCCGCTCGGTTTCGCCGAGGTATCTCGCTGCTCGCGAGTCTGTTCGGCGCTTCACTGTGCCTGTGCGGTCTGGAAATCATTCTGTACCGGCCCCCAGTCAGTCTTTGGCACGCTGTCGCCACAGTGCTGCTCTGCACCCTGATTTTCCGTTCTCGCGGCAACGTCGCCGCCCTGTTGAGGCCCAGCGCATGACCTTTACCTTGCGTCACGGCGACCGCTCCCAGGCGGTGCGCATCCTGCAAAAGAACCTGAACGACCAAGGCGCCAGGCTGGTGATGGACGGCGACTATGGCGATTCCACCGAAGCGGCGGTACGGGCGTATCAGTTGAAAGCCGGTTTGGTCGCCGATGGCATTGCCGGCGAAAAGACCCAGGCCAGCCTAGCCGGCGGTGACTGTCAGCACCTGCTGAAAAACGAAGACCTGGTGCAGGCTGCGCAGATCCTCGATGTACCGCTGGCGAGCGTCTATGCCGTCAACGAGGTTGAATCCAAGGGCAAGGGCTTCTTGGCGAATGGCAAGCCAGTGATTCTGTTCGAGCGGCACATCATGTACCGCCAGCTCGCCATGCCACGCTACGAAGGCGACAACCCCGACGAACTCAAGCGCCACGCCGACCAACTGGCCGCCGCCAATCCGGCCATCGTCAATCCGAAGTCCGGCGGCTATGCCGGCGGAACTGCCGAACACCAACGCCTGAGCCATGCGCGTCTGATCGATGACACCGCCGCGCTGGAATCCGCCTCCTGGGGCGCGTTCCAGATCATGGGATTTCACTGGCAGCGCCTGGGCTATGTCAGTGTGCAAGCGTTTGTCGAGGACATGGGCGCAGGCGAGTCTCAGCAATTCGCCGCCTTTGTGCGTTTCATCCAGACCGACCCGGTTCTGCACAAGACGCTGAAAGCTCGTAAATGGGCCGAGTTCGCCAAGCTCTACAACGGCCCGGACTACCAGCGGAACCTGTACGACATCAAGCTCCAGCGCGCCTATGAGCGGCACGCTGACTGCAGCTGCGGCCAGGCGGTGGCGGCATGATCGATCTGGAGGCGGTGCGCAAACTGGACGTTCAAGACGGAAACCTGTTGGTGGTGCCGGAAAATACCGAGCAGGCCGATATGGAGCTGCTGTGCGAGGCCCTGGCCTTCATGACACCGGGTTGCCGGGTAGTCATCGTGCGTGGTCCGGTGGAACTGATGGATGTCGGCGACATGAATAGACTGGGCTGGTACCGCGCATGAGTACCCTGCGCCAGACGCTGTATGGCATCGCCCTGCTGGGCGCCCTGGCGTTGCTCATCTGGGGCCAAGAGCAACGCATCACCGTGGCTGAGAAGAATACCGAGCTGGCGGCGAAAGACACCAAAACCGCACGCGATGAGGCTGACAGTCTGCGCAGCAATCTCAGCACCCTGCAAAACACCCTGAACGACGAGCGCATCGCCCAGGCTGCCCTGCGAACCCAGCAGGATCAGTTGCGCCAGGGCCTGGCAAAGCGCGAGCAAACCATCGAGGCGCTGAAACGTGAAAACGAAGATCTTCGCAACTGGGCTGACCAGCCTTTGCCTGAGCTTGCTCGCCGGCTGCGCGAGCGCCCCACCCTCACCGGCGCCGACGCTTATCATCAGTGGCTGTCCGGCCGTGGTGCCCTGCACCCTGCCGGCGACAAGCCCACTCAATAACGGCGATCAGCTCACCGACCAGGACCGCGTCGAAGCCGCGTGGGCTGAGTGCGCCGGCCAGGTAGACATGGTGTTCAACCATCAACAGGCAGCCCCATGAACAAACCCGAAAGCCTGCGCGCCCACCTGCTGGCGACCGTGGCAGAACTCAAGCACAACCCCGACCGGCTGTTGATCTTCATCGACAACGGCAAAATCCGCTGCACCGCGGCTGCCTCGCTGTCCTTCGAATACAGCTTCGATCTACAGGTCATCCTCACCGACTATGCCGGTCACCCCGACAGCGTCATGTTGCCGTTGCTGGGCTGGCTGAGCGTGAATCAGTCTGAGCTGCTGGAGAACCTGAACAAGTCCGCCGAGGGCATCCAGTTCGAGGCCGATATCCTAGACAACAGCAAGGTGGACCTGAGCTTGACACTGCCGCTGACCGAGCGTGTGGTTGTAGGGAAAGACGCCGGCGGCAATACCACCGTCCAGCATCCTGGCGAACCTAAGCAGGTGGCCGCATTCCTTGACCCGGCGTGGATACCTGGTGCCCAAGGCACCGGCAGTGAATGGGTTGTGCCGAAGTGACCAACCGATTAGAAACGCTGGAGGATTGGGCAGCCGGCCTGCTGGGACAACTGGAACCGGCATCGCGCAACATACTGGCCCGCAACATCGGCCAGGCCCTGCGTCGCAGTCAGCAGCAGCGAATCATCGCCCAGCGCAACCCGGACGGGAGCAAGTACGCTCCGCGAAAGCAGCGCAACCTGCGGGCGAAACAAGGACGGGTGAGACGAAAGGTGCAGATGTTTAAGAAGCTACGCACGGCGAGCTTTTTGAAGGTGAAAGGTGATGGGAATGCCATAAGCGTCGGGTTCACTGGTCGGATTGCGCGCATTGCCCGGGTGCACCAGTACGGATTGAAAGATCGTGCTGAACGGGGGGCACCTGATGTGAAATATGAGCAGAGGGAAGTTCTCGGGTTAACCGATGCCGACCTAGAAATCATTCGGGACCAAATGCTCGCTTACCTCACTAACGACACATAAAATTTATTTTGATAGGTTTCCATTCCGACTCAATAAGAGGTAAAAGCTCAATCCAGAAACGAAAACAAGGATGACCCATAGGAGCCGCAACTGAATGACCGAGACGTTCAAAGCACATTGTCCTCGTTGCGACGGTGAAAGGACCTGCTTTATCCGGGGCAATTTTGAGCAGTCATGGACGTGGGAAGAGGGTCCTCACTACCATCACGGGCAGAACGATTACAAAATAGCTCAGTGCTGCGGATGTGAGGAAGTGTTTTTCCATAAGCGCAGCTGGGATTCGGAAGAATGGGACGTGGATTATGACCCAGTAACCAGAGAGGAAGTGCTTGTTAACCCGATAACTACCATCACCTTTCCTACACCAGAGCAGAAAAGCGCAAAACCGGATTGGGTTTGGGACATTTCGAAGATTGACCCTCAACTTCTACAGATTCTGGACGAAATGTATCAGGCTTATGAACGAGGCTCGTTAATTCTCGCGTCAGTTGGTTTGAGAACTGCTTTCGACCGTACCACCGAAGTTCTTAAGATTGACCCGGAACTGACATTGAAAGAAAAGGTAACCTTACTCCTGGACGAGGGATATATAGGCGAAACCGAATCGAAAACACTTGGAGTTGTAACAGATGCAGGTAGCGCAGCCGCACACCGTGCATGGGCTCCTACGCACAGCGAGTTCCATACATTGCTGACTACACTCGAACATTTCATTCAGCGCACGGTAGTTAGTGGCAAATCTGCTTTGGATATCGCAGATAGCATTCCCAAGCGACCTAGGAAAAAACCAAAGTCCCAACCAAAACCCGACGAGAAACCCTAGGCTTGTAGGGAATCAATACACAACTCTTCGAAGCTGCACTCCCGCACGCGTGGCGCCAACATCGGCGCCATGAACGACTTAGCCACCCTCGCCCGCCTGATCGAAAACCTCATCCGCTTCGGCACCATCGCTGCCGTCCAGATGCAGCCCCCGCGTGTGCAGGTCAAAACCGGAACTCTGACCACGGCCTGGCTGCCATGGATCGCCCTGCGGGCCGGTGCCGACCGGGAGTGGAACCCGCCCACCGTCGATGAACAAGTTCTGCTCTTCAGCCCCTCGGGCCAGCTCGGTAATGGCGTCGTCTTGACCGGCCTGTTTAGCGACCAGATCCCAGCCAACGGCGACCGCGAAGGCCTGCACCGCTTCACCTACCGCGACGGCACGGTGATCGAGTACGACAGCATCGCTCACCACCTCAACGCCACGCTCACCGATGGAGGTACCACCAACCTCATCAGCACCGGCGGCATCAACCTCGTCGGCAACATCACGCACCAGGGCGATTACACCCAGGTCGGCAACCAAAACGTCACAGGCAAAGTCACCGTGTCGGTGGATGTGGTGGCCGCTGGCATCAGCTTGGTGAAACACCCGCACGGCGGCGTCATGCCTGGCAGCGGCAAGACAGGGAAACCTGAATGAACCGACACACCGGCGGCGCCATCACCACCGTGGAGAGCATTGCCCAATCCATGAGCGATGTCCTCAGCACGCGCCTCGGTACCCGGGTGATGCGCCGCGAATACGGCAGTCTGTTACCCGAACTGGTGGACCAACCTTTCAACGACATCACCCGCTTGCAGGTGTACGCCGCCACCGTCATGGCGCTGATGCGCTGGGAGCCCCGTATAACCCTGAGCCGCGTGCAGTTCCAGGGCGCCACCCTGCAAGGTCAAGCATCACTGGACATCGAGGGCAGCATCGTCGATAGCAACGAGCCGCTGAGCCTGAGCGTGCCGCTGAACCTTGGGGGTAGCGCATGAACTCATTCGTCGCGATTGACCTGGGCCAGCTCCCTGCGCCCGAAGTCGTAGAGCAAATTGATTACGAGCAGATCCTCGCCGAGCGCAAGGCCTACGCCATCAGCCTCTGGCCGGTCGAGGAACAAGCCGAAATCGCCGCACGGCTTGAGCTGGAATCTGAGCCCCTGACCAAACTGCTCCAGGAGAACGCCTACCGCGAGACGGTGTGGCGCCAGCGCGTCAATGAAGCATCCGTCGCCAACATGCTGGCCCTGGCAAAGGGCAACGATCTGGAGAACCTAGCCGGCAACTTCAACGTCAAGCGCCTGGTCATCCAGGCCGCCAAGCCCACAGCCGTGCCTCCGGTACCGTTGCTGATGGAAAGCGACGACAGCCTGCGAGAGCGGGCTCAAATGGCTTGGGAAGGGCTGAGCACCGCCGGCCCGCGCAATAGCTACATCTTCCATGCGCGGTCTGCTGACGGCCAGGTGGCCGACGCCACTGCCGAGAGCCCCGCTCCGGCCGAGGCGGTGGTGACCGTGCAATCGATCCTGGGTGACGGCACCGCCTCGCCCGCGCTGCTGGCAAAGGTCTATGCCTATCTCAGCGACGACGACCGCCGCCCCGTCGCTGATCGGCTCACTGTGCAAAGCGCCCAGGTCATCAACTACCAGGTCAAGGCCAAGATGTTTCTCTCGACGTCCGGCCCTGAGAGCGAGTTGATTCTCGCCGCGGCCAATGCGCAGTTGCTGGCCTTCGTGCACCAGCGGCGTCGCCTGGGCCTGGAGGTTTCAGAATCAATCATCCACGCCTCGCTACACGTTGAGGGTGTGCGCAAGGTCGTGCTGGAGAACTGGGCCGACATCGTTGCCACGAAGTACCAGGCGCCGTACTGCACGGCCGTCGATTTGGCGTTAGGGATTGAATGATGGCTGACGCGCCCCTTCTTCCAAGCAATTCGACGCCGTTGGAGCGCCAAGCGGCGCAGGCACTGGCTCAGATCCAGCGCGTGCCAATTCCGCTGCGCACTCTGTACAGCCCCGACCGGTGCCCGCTGCCTCTTTTGCCTTACCTGGCCTGGGCCTTCTCCGTGGATCGCTGGGACAGCAAATGGACCGAAGCGGCCAAGCGCGCCGCCATCCGCAGTGCGTACTACATCCATTCGCGCAAGGGCACCATCGGCTCACTGCGCCGCGTCGTTGAACCGCTCGGCTACCTGATTGAAATCATCGAATGGTGGCAGACCGTTCCGGTCGGTCCTCGCGCCACCTTCAGGCTCAAGGTCGGCGTGCTGGACACCGGCATCACCGAAGAGATGTACCAGGAACTCACCTGGCTGATTGACGATGCCAAACCCCTGACACGCCACCTCACCGGGCTCGCCATCAGCCTGGAGACCACCGGTTCCGTTCATATCGGCGCCTGCGTCACCGAAGGCGACGAAATTGATATCTACCCACCTACACAGCGAGACATCGAGGTCACGGGCTACATCCATCAGGGCGGCCGTGAACACCAGATCGACACCATGGACATCTACCCATGACAGACCAAAACAGCCAGTTTTTCGCCATCCTCACCGCCATCGGCAAGGCCAAGCAGGCCAACGCGGACGCCTTGGGCATTCCCTGGACATTCGCGCAGATGGGCGTGGGTGATGCCAACGGCACGGAGCCAATGCCCAACGAGCAGCAGGCACAGTTGATCAACGAGCGCCGACGTGCCCCGCTGAATCAGCTCAAGGTTGACCCAGCTAACCCAAACATCATCATTGCCGAACAGGTCATCCCCGAAAACGTCGGCGGCTGGTGGATTCGTGAGGTGGGACTGTACGACGCCGCCGGTGACCTGGTAGCCGTGGCTAACTGCGCGCCGAGCTTCAAGCCGTTATTGACCCAGGGTTCAGGCCGCACACAAGTTGTGCGGATGAACCTTATCGTCAGCAACACCGCGAACGTGGAACTGAAGATCGACCCCTCAGTTGTTTTGGCGACACGTCAGTACGTTGACTCAAAGATTCTTGAGGAGCTTTACAAACTCGACAACAAGCAATCGGTGCGCGTAGCCACCACGGCGAACATCGCATTGACCGGGTTGCAGATCGTTGATGGCGTAACGTTGCTTGCAGGGGACCGGGTTTTGGTGAAGAACCAGACGGCCGCCAAGGACAATGGTATCTACGTCGCTGGCAGCGCGGCATGGCAGCGTGCTCCGGACGCAGACAGTACCGCCGAAGTGACGTCAGCGATTATTTTGTCAGTCGAGCAAGGCGTTACGTTGGCCGACACCCGATGGCAGCTGGTCACAGATGGGACAATTGTCCTGGGGACCACAGCGTTAGCATTTCAAAACATCACCCAGGGGTTTGCGCCCATCAACTCGCCTGCGCTGATTAACCCTACCGCAAATACGCCGCCGCTGTTCGACAACACGAAGTCGGTCGCGACGACTGAATATGTCATGCGTTCCCTGGGCAATTACCGTGGTTTCACCAGTTTGACGTCGGCGACCACTTTGACAGCCGCTGCGGTTGGCACGCTGGTTTCAACCATCGGGTCGTTTACCCTCACGTTACCAGCGGCCAGCAGCTTGCCTTCTGGCGGTTCGATTCACTTTCGCAACATTGGCGGCGGCATTGTGACCGTCGTCTGTGTGGGCACTGATCTGATCAACGCCGGTAGTTTCAACCAGCCCAACAATATCGTCCTCCAACCAGGTTCAACCCTACAGCTGACCAGCAATGGCGCAGCTGCATGGTGGGCTGCGGGATCAGCGCAACTCCAGTACTCCAAGGTTTTCGGAGATACTCCTGCACAATTTGACAACAGCAAACTGTTGGCAACCGCCGAGTTCGTGCAACGCGAAAAAGGAAGCTATGGAAATAGCACAGGGATAGCGGGTGGCAACGTCACCTTGACAGCGGCGCACGTCGGAACACGCATTGAGATGTCTGCAAACGGCACGCTGACATTGCCCAAGGCAAATACGGTGCCCAAGGGGTCGGCAATTTTGATTACGACCTCAAGCGCAGTCGATGCGGCCAGGTTGGCATTGGCGGCAGGTGACACCCTGGCTATCAACAATGTCTCTGTCTCCACGCCGTACACCATGTCTATGGGGTCGGACATATTGCTGGTATCGGACGGTAGCATGTGGCGAGCCCATGCAAGCCTTGAGTGCTTACGGTCGTCGCCATTATTTGCCGCCATTTTCGGAAGTAATGGCAATCAAGTTTTGCCCAGCGGTTTGATTTTTAAAATCGGACACGCATCAACGGACACGGCTTCAGGAACAGTGCCCGTAACGTTTCCCGTCGCATTTCCTAATGCCTGTATGTTCGTAGGGGCTATGTATGGCGGGGCCAGCTCGGCGGTGAATCCAAACTTGTGCCAGTGCGGACAACCGACTCGTACAGGTTTCACGGGCTACATCACAAGCTTTAATAGCAACAACTCAGCCATAACCGCTGGTGGTTACGGCTGGCTAGCCATTGGCTATTGAGGGGTTATCTATGTTCGCTAAATGGATTGAGGAAGACGGCCGATTTGCCTTCGAGGAGAAGGATAACGGGGGCATCGAAATATCTGATGAGGATCACGCGGCACTGTTTGAGCCGCGCCAGGCGGTCAAGATCATTGGAAGGGGAGTTGATGGCCGACCGGAGTTGCAAGATCCGCCACAATCGACGGCAGAGGAACTCGCCGCCATTGAACGAGCCTGGCGAGATTACCAGCTCTCACTTACTGACGGCGTTGTAACGCGCCACCGTGACGAGTTGGAAGATGACTCAGAAACAACGCTGTCAGCAGCCGAATACACTGAGCTTCAAACATATCGGCGGAAACTGCGCAGTTGGCCTGAGTCGGGAGAGTTTCCGTTAAGGGAACATCGCCCGATAGCTCCTTCCTGGCTAGCAGTACAGACCCAGTAAGCCGAATCCAGCGCTACTGATACATTCCATCCTGTACCACTACCGTTTACAAGCCCACGCGCTCGTCCAACCGGCGCGCGCGCGGCAGCCTGTGCACTGTCATCCCAATCACTGCGCAGGCAAACCCATGGCCGATTATCTTCACGGCGTGCGGGTCATCGAACTCAACGACGGCACCCGCCCCATTCGCACCATCCCCACCGCTGTTATCGGCATGGTCTGCACGGCCGACGACGCTGATACCACCGTTTTCCCGCTCGATACACCGGTACTGCTGACCAATGTTCAAACCGCCGTCGGCAAAGCCGGTACCACCGGCACACTGGCGAAGAGTCTTCAGGCCATCGCCGACCAGACCAAGCCCTACACCATCGTCGTGCGGGTGAAGGAAGGTGCAACCGACGCGGAAACCACCAGCGCCCTGATCGGCACGACCACGGCCGAGGGCAAATACACCGGAATGAAAGCCTTGCTCGCGGCGAAGGCTCGCGTCGGCATGGTGCCGCGCATTCTGGGTGTACCGGGCCTCGACAGCCTGCCAGTAGCCACCGCCTTGGTCACCATCGCTCAGCAGTTGCGCGGCTTCGCCTACGTCAGCGCCTGGGGCTGCAAAACCAAGGAAGAGGTGGTCGCTTACAGGGACAACTTCGGTGCCCGCGAAGCCATGGTCATCTGGCCCGAATTCCAGAACTGGAGCACCGTCACCAACGCGACCGTCACCGCCTCGGCAGTGGCGCGTGCATTGGGTTTGCGTGCCAAGATCGATCAGGAGGTGGGCTGGCACAAGACGCTCTCCAACGTCGCTGTCAACGGCGTGACAGGCATCAGCGCCGACGTGTTCTGGGATCTGCAGAACCCGGCCACGGACGCCAACTACCTCAACAGCAACGAAGTCACCACCCTCATCAATGAGGGCGGCTTTCGCTTCTGGGGCAGCCGCACCACCAGCGAAGACCCGTTGTTTGCCTTCGAAAACTACACCCGCACGGCGCAGATCCTGGCCGACACCATGGCCGAGGCGCACATGTGGGCTGTAGACAAACCGCTGCACGCGTCCCTGGTGCGCGACATCATCGAGGGGGTCAACGCCAAATTCCGCGAAATGGTCGCGGCGGGCTATCTGATTGGCGGTAAGTGCTGGTACCCAGACGACGCCAACGACAAGGACACGCTCAAGGCCGGCAAGCTGTTCCTGGACTATGACTACACGCCGGTACCGCCGCTGGAAGACCTCACGTTGCGGCAACGCATCACCGACCGCTACCTGATCGACTTCGCCAGCAAGATCAACAGCTAACCCGGGCCTCCCCGCTAGGGGAGCTGACCCCGTGCCTGAGCAACGGAGAACCCCGCCATGGCCATGCCCCGCAAACTCAAAAACCTCAACCTGTTCAACGACGCCAACAGCTACCTCGGCGTGGTCAAGTCCGTCACCCTGCCGCCGCTCGGACGCAAGATGGAAGCCTATCGCGGTGGCGGCATGAACGGCCCGGTCAAAGCCGACCTTGGCTTCTCTGATGACGGTATCCAGTTCGAATGGAAGACCGGCGGCCTGGACCTGATCGCCCTCAAACAGTTCGGCGCCGTCAACGCCTCGGGCATCGCCTTGCGCTTTACGGGTGCTTTCCAGCAAGACGACACCGAAGAAGTCAGCGCTGTGGAGGTTGTCATGCGAGGCCGGCATGAAACCATCGAAATGGGCGATGCGCAGCCAGGCGAAGACACCGAGCACAGCATCACCACTACCTGCACCTATTACAAACTTATCGTCGATAACGAAGAAATCATCGAAATCGACCTGCTCAACTTCATTGAGAACGTGAACGGCGTGGACATGCTGGACAAGCAGCGCCAAGCCCTCGGCATCTGACCCTCCCGCCCCCATCGGGGCGGTTCATCCCACAAGCTGGAGCCAAACATGAAACCTGAAGATACCCTCGAAGCGCTGCCCCCGGTTGACGACAACACCGTCTCCCTGGACACCCCGATCATCCGTGGCAAGAGCGTCATCGACAGCATCACCCTGCGCAAACCTCAATCGGGTGAGCTGCGCGGCGTGCAGTTGGTCGAGCTGCTGAACATGGACGTAGCGACCCTCATCAAGATCCTGCCCCGCATCAGCAGCCCGGGCATCACCGCACCCGAAGCCGCCAGCATGGACCCGGCCGACCTACTCGCCTGTGGTAGCAAGATCTCCGGTTTTTTGTTGCAGAAGTCGGTGAAGACGGACGCGTCCCTCGTTGCGTAGAAGACGCCATGGCCGATCTGGCCGTGGTTTTCCACTGGGCACCAGCTGACATGGACCAACTGGGCCTGCAAGAACTGATAGAGTGGCGCGAGCGCGCCCGGGTGCGGAGTTCCACCGATGGCGAATGATTTAAAACTTCAGGTACTGCTCAATGCCATCGACAAGGCGAGCGGCCCCCTGAAGGCCATCAACAACGGCAGCATCGGTGCCGCCCGCGCCCTCAAGGAAGCCCGCGACCGCCTCAAAGAACTCAACACCCAACAGAAGGACGTCAGCGCCTGGCGCACCCAGCGCGCTGCCGCCGAGCAGACCGAACAAGCCCTCATCGCGGCCCGCGACAAAGTCCGGTCCCTGTCCCAGCAGTTCGCCGCCACAGGCGCACCCACCAAGGCCATGACCAGGGACTTCCGCGCAGCGGTGCGTGAGGCTCAGAAGCTCAAAGAGCAGCATCAACAACAGGGCGAACAGCTCCAGGCCCTGCGCAGCAAACTACAAGGTGCGGGCATCAGCACTAAAAACCTCGGCAGTCACGAACGCCAACTGCGTGAGCAAATCAGCGCCACCAACGCCAGCATCAGCGAACAGGGCAAGCGCCTGGTCGCGTTGAATGCTCAACAAAAGCGCCTTGCCATAGAGCGCGCCAAGCTGGAGAAAACCCAGAACCTCGCCGGCAACATGGCTATGAACGGCGCCGCCGGCTTGGGTGTGGGGTATGCAGCGAGTCGGCCGGTGGCGAAGGCCATCGGTGCCTTTGCGCCGAACGAAGACTCGGCCACGCAACTCAAGGTTTCGATGATGGATGGCACCGGCAAGGTGTCTGAAGACTTTCAGAAAATTACCGACCTGGCTACCAAGCTGGGCGACCGCTTGCCCGGGACCACGGCCGACTTCCAAGAAATGATGACCATGCTGCGGCGCCAGGGCCTGAGCGCGCAGAGCATTCTCGGCGGCACCGGTGAAGCGGCCGCGTACCTGGGCGTTCAGCTGCAGATGCCCGTAACCGCTGCGGCTGAATTCGCCGCCAAGATGCAGGACGCCACCCGAACATCCGAAAAAGACATGATGGGGCTGATGGACATCATCCAGCGTGGGTTTTACTCCGGCGTAGACCCGACCAACATGCTCCAGGGTTTCAGCAAGATCGCGCCGGTCATGGACACCATCAAGAAATCGGGCATCGATGCTGCTGCCGAGTTGGCCCCCCTGCTGATCATGATGGACCAGGCAGGCATGGAAGGCGGCGCGGCCGGTAACGCCTATCGGAAGATCTTCCAGGCCGGCCTGGACAAGGATGGGATCAAGGACGTCAACAAAATCATGGAGCTGGAAGGCAAAAACATACGTTTCAAGTTCACCGACGACAAAGGCAACTTCGCCGGCCTGGAAAATCTGTTCGCCCAGGTCGAAAAACTAAAGTCACTGAACGACGAGGACCGCACGTCCACGATCAAGCTGCTGTTCGGGGACGACTCCGAAACAATGACCACCTTGAACACCATGATGAACAAGGGGATCGCGGGTTATCGGGAAGTGCAGCAGAAGCTGCAAAACCAAGCCGATTTGCGCAAGCGGGTCAACGAACAGCTCGCCACCCTCACCAACGTCATGGAGGCAGCAGAGGGCAGCTTCACCAACGCCCTGGCCGAGTTTGGCGCCGCCGTTGCGCCCGAGCTGAAACAGATCATCACCACCCTCGGAGAGGTCGCTAACAGCGTTGGGGCCTGGGCTCGTGAAAACCCGAGACTGGCGGGCGGCCTGGTGAAGGTTGTAGCGGCTGTCGCTGGCCTGGCCTTCGTGTTCGGTGGCCTGGCCTTGACGATGGCAAGCCTGCTCGGCCCTTTCGCCATGGTGCGGTACGGCATGGGCATGTTTGGCATTCGCTTGGGCATCGTGAAAGCCCAACTGATAGGCACGCGCACCGCAGCAGCAGGTGCCGGAGCCAACATTGGTAGGCTTGGGAAAGTCTGGCGGTCCCTGGTAGCCACTCGCTCGGCGGGTGGTTTGCTGAGTGCATTACCCGCTTTCGTCAGCAGCGCCCGCCTGGCTGCGGCCAGCGTGCTGCCGATGCTCGGCGGCGCGATCAGTGCGGTCGGTACCGCTATTATGGCGACGCCCATCGGCTGGTTACTCGCGGCCATCGCGGCCCTGGTTGCTGCTGGTGTGTTGGTCTACAAGTACTGGAACCCGATCAAGGGCTTCTTCCTCGGCTTCTGGCAAGGCCTGGTCGGGGCGTTGCAACCGGTACTCGATAGTTTTGCCGGGCTGGGCCAATCGCTACTGAATCTGGGCCAAGTCGTAATGACGCTACCAGGTGTCGGCGCAGCCATGGAGCTTCTGGGCAGTATCGCCCGTCCGTTGTTCAGTTTGATCTCGGATGGTGTCAGCAGTCTGATCAACTGGTTCGGCCAGCTACTCAATCCCGTCGAAGATGTCGGCGGCGCAGCTCAATCAATGGGTGAGCGTTTCGGCGCTGTCATCGGCAACATGCTCAGCCTTTTGTTAGGCCTGCCAGCACAGTTCGCTGAGCTGGGGTCGCAGATGATCCAGGGCCTGGCAAACGGCATCACCAACAGCCTGACCGTAGCCAAGGAGGCCATCACCGGCGCTGGCGATGCGGTCATCGGTTGGTTCAAGGAAAAGCTCGACATCCACAGCCCTTCGCGTGTGTTCGCGGAGCTGGGCGGTTTCACCATGGCAGGCCTGGCCCAGGGGCTTGAGGGCAGTCAAAACGGGCCGCTGAGCGCCGTGACCAGTCTGAGCAAACAGCTCACGGCAGCCGGCACCCTCGCCCTCGGCGCAACTGCCATGCCTTTGGAGGCAATGCCGTTGCCGCAATTCCCGAATGGGGCCGCCACCTCTTCGCTGTCGATCGATGATCGTGCGCCAATCAGCCCTACCCCGGCGCCGGTCCATGACAGCCACGACACCTACGAAATCAACATCCACACAACGTCTGGCATGGACGCCCAGGCGATCAGCCGCGCCGTGCGGTCCGAGCTGGCACGAATCGCCAGTGAAAAAGCAGCCCGCCAGCGCAGCAAACTGTCCGATTTGGAGTAAACCCCATGATGCTTGCCTTGGGCATGTTCGTGTTCAGCCTGTCCACCGCCGCCTATCAGGAGCTGCAACGCCAAACCGATTGGCGCCATGCCAGCAACAGTCGCGTTGGCGCCGCTCCCGCTCGACAGTTTGTCGGGCGCGGCGACGATGCCATCACCCTCCCCGGCGTGATCCTGCCGGAGCTGGCCGGCAGCGCCTTGAGCCTCGACGCCCTGCGCCTGATGGCAAACACCGGTAAGGCGTGGCCGATGGTAGAGGGCAGCGGCCGGATATACGGCCTGTGGATTATCGAGAGCCTGAGCGAAACCAAAACCGTCTTCTTCCGCGACGGCACTCCACGGCGCATCGAGTTCTCAATCAGCCTCAAACGGATCGACGACGACCGTATTGACCTGCTCGGCGCAGGCACCAGTGCAGGCATCAACATTTTGAGGGCGTTGCTGTGATCGACGCTGCTCTGTCCAAGGTCACCGGCTACATCGAAGACCTGGTCGAACGCTACCGCCGCGATGCCGCATATCCGATGCCGGCGTTTCGTATCACTGTCGATGGCAACGACATCGCCCAGTTGATCAGCCCACGGCTGATGAGCCTGGAGCTGACCGACAATCGCGGGATCGAGGCCGACCAACTCAGCATCACCCTCAGCGACCACGACGGCCTGCTGTCGATCCCGCCCAAGGGCGCGGTCATTCGGTTATGGCTGGGTTGGAGCGACACGGGCCTGGTGGACAAGGGCACCTATACCGTCGATGAAACCGAGCATAGCGGTGCACCGGACGTACTCAGCATCCGCGCTCGCTCTGCCGATCTGCGCAAAGGCCTGAAGACCAAGCGCGAGCGCAGTTGGAGCAATACCACGCTCGGCGACGTCCTGGGCGACATCGCCCTGGGCAACGGCCTCACGGCCACTATTGCCGGCGCCCTGGACGGTTTGCCTATCCTGCAGTTGGACCAGGCCAACGAATCAGACGCCAACCTGATCAGCCGCGTGGGAGAAGAGTTCGACGCCGTGGTCACCGTCAAGGCCGGCTGCCTGCTGTGCCTGCCGGCAGGCGGCGGCAAGACGGCCTCCGGCGCAGAGCTTCCGCATATCACCCTCACCCGCGCCGATGGCGACCAACACCGCTACTTGCAAGCTGACCGCGACAGCTACGACGGTGTGCGCGCCTATTTCTACGACGTGAACAGTGCGAAGAAACAGGAAGCCATCGCCGGCGGTGGTGAAAACCTCAAGGATCTGCGCCACACCTTCAGCGACCGACAGTCCGCCCTGCGCGCTGCCCGGGCGGAATTCAACCGCCTGCAACGTGGTAGCGCGACGCTCAGCTACACCCTCGCCCGGGGTCGGCCTGACCTCATTCCCGAACTGACCTACACGCTCCAGGGCGTGAAGCCGGAAATTGACGAGATCATCTGGTACGGCGGTAACGTGCAACACACCCTCAGCCCGGACGATGGATACACCGTCAGCCTGGCGCTGGAGAGCAAGCTGCCCGAGGATACGGTTGAGGGATTGGCGGAGGAAAACAAAGGGGATTACACAGGAATCATCGCTTACTATCGCGACAAGAAAACAGGGAAGGAGAAGACGATGACGGCAGGGGATCAGAGCAAGCCGAAGCGGTTGCATTGGTTGTATGCAAATGAGAAAACAGCAAGGCGGGCAGTAGATAGAGAATGGATTCGATTAAATCGAAAAATCTCTTGAATGAGTTCCTGTTAGAGGTAACATAGCGGCAATTTGCCACATAACTCAGGATAATACGCCGTGGGACGAACTTCAAGATGGACCTCGACTCCTCTAGCAAAAGGCATTAAGGTATACACATTATCATCTTGGAAGTATTTTTCCGACTTCGTCAACCAAGAACTGCTCGAATACACTACATACGTGTACCGAGGTCACGGTAATAGTAAATGGAAACTAGAACCGACTATAGACAGGCTTATTAAATATCCGACTTCGCCAAGACGTGAGAGTCATCTTGAACGCTTTAAATTTGCTACTCGAGGCCGACGGGGTTCTAACCCAATCAAAATAGAGCATGAAAACGACTGGTGGGCTTTGGGACAACATCATGGGCTGGCCACTCCATTGTTGGACTGGACAGAATCACCATTTGTTGCTTTATTTTTTGGAGCCAACGCTGCAAGAAAAGAAAAGTCTGATTTCTATTCAGTATTTGCCATTGCCCAATCATCGATTGACAAAGTAAATACATATATTTGCAATAATGCCGCCATACCTCTAATCAACAATCGCAAACAGACTATTAAGATAGTACGTCCGTTAAGCGATGAGAATATGCGCCTTGTCAGTCAGCGAGGGTTATTCACAAGAGGACCAAACAACGTAGACGTTGAAAGTTGGGTCTCAAAACATACGCCCGCGTTAACCGAAGGCCGAAACATCCACCTCTTGAAAATAAATATCCCCAACAAAGATGTGGACGAGTGTTTACGTTATCTAAACAGAATGAACATCAATCATCTCACCCTATTCCCTGACGTTCCGGGCGCATCAGAGTTCTGCAATCAACATCTAACAATCAGCACCTATTAACACCAACATAGGTACAAGCAAACCATATTGATAAGTTGCCCGATAGCAGTCGAGCAACTTACAACATCAAAGACTCAACAAAACACTAATAAAACGAAGAATGTCTTGCCGACATACCTCATCAAGGAGTCTAAATCGCTCTATGAGGATTCGTTCGCGTTCATCCAGTTCAGACCATCTAATGATATCCGACTTGTTGGCCTCTGATTCTTTCATCACTGACATGTGTCACTCCATTCAACACGCTCGGACGCCTGATACCAACATCGGTACCAACCAAAGCGCCCGGGGAGTGAGCTATTTTCAGCATGTTCGGCCTTCTCCTGAGCCCACGAGAAAAATTTTCATTACAAATTATGCCCCTCCGCAGAGCGCCTGGGCACGCTGAACGATATCGCTATAGTCCATCTTGATGGATGGCATCGTAGGATTGGGCTTGGTGATGTCTTGGCCGTCTGACCAACCCTGATCTTTTGCCTGACGCCGTGCACTGCCGCTCAATGCATAGACGGTTCCATCCGAGGTTCGGGCCAACGCCTTGGGCGATGGTCCAAAGCACAACAGGTCAACGCTATCGACCGTAAACGGCCAAGCGTCGCCATACTCTCTGCTCGAAACCGTCTGGCTCTTTTCCTTGGCACCACACACACCCGAAACAAGCATTGCCAGCACCACTACCGATAACGTCATCCTTTTCATGTCCAAACTCCTTACTTTTTTACTGTAAAAGCCCTTAGTAGGCGCATCACCGCGCCTTTGTCCTCATCGCCCAGGCTGCGTACGTGCATCACGATTTCCATGTCATCGTTGGACAACTGGCTTTTGCCCATAGATGACCGCTGGCCGGTTACTACGTACAGGACATCCACCCCTTGTTCAGCAACTGCTGCCAGGTAACTGGCATCCGGGCTGCGCTCGCCCTTCTCATAGTTGTACTGACTGTTTTTCGAGGCGCCAGCCTTCGCCGCGAACTCAGTCTGATTGAAGCCCAAGCGCTCGCGCTCTTCTTTTAGGCGATCACCAATTCCCACAAACGTCTCCACGACGATTTGACATTCCCACAATCATGGGAAATACTTCGCCTGTCATCACACGAAATCACACGAAACGAGACTATGCCGAACGCATACCCCACGGAGCAAGCGTGCCGAAAGGCACGTGAGCGCCTCGCGCATCAAGGCCTCTCTGCTAAAGACTGGGCCGATCAGCACAATTTGACCCCGTCCACGGTGTACGCCGTCTTGAACGGACAGAAGAAATGTCTCCGGGGCGAGTCCCACCGTGCTGCGGTGTTGCTCGGTATCAAAGACGGCGTCGTCACAAATTAGGCCCGTTGGCTCAGGTAGGAAACCAGAAGATGAAACGCTCAGTTCTAGCCAACCGCAAAGACGTAGTCAGCGCCGTAATCGCCGCTTATCCAGGTGGCCGGCACTATGCCGCAGCTGACCTTGGAATGCCGATCAAGAAGTTTGATAACCAAGCCTATGAGAACGCTGGCAGCCGGCCGCTGAGCGACGAACATATCTGTCGCCTCGAGCAAGTTGCGGGTACGTCATATCTCGCGGATTACATCACCGGCATGTATGGCGGCATGTTTGTGCCCGTCGCGGTGCCTGGAACGCTGGATAACGTCGAGCTGTACAACCGCTCCGTAAGAGCTGCCGCCAAGCGTGGGTTGGTTGACCAGATCATTGCCCAAGCCCTGGACGACGGTGTCATTGAGCAGGATGAGGCCGAAGTCATTGTGGCGGCCCTGATGAAGTACATGTCAGCCCGCTATGCCGAAGTGCTAGCGACCATTCAACTGCACGGTCGGGGGTTCGCTGGGTGAGCACCTACAAACTTGTCTGCCCTCACTGCCTTGGCCGCATGCGTATCCGCACCAGCGAAGGCACGCACATTTTCCTGCGGGTGGCCTACCTGCAATGCACCAACGAGGCCTGCGGCTGGTCGGTGCGAGCTGAGTTCGAAATGACTCACGAAATGAGCCCCAGCGGCATGGCGAACCCCGCCGTAAAGCTGCCCATCGCTGACATTGCTCTACGTCGTGCCGCGATGAAGTCCGCCAACGATCAACCCGACCTGCTCGACCAAATGGAAATGGAGTGTGCGCAATGAACCATGAACAGCTTGACCACGATTATCGCAGCAGCATGCAACGTGTCGCATTCGCCTACCTGCAACGGCACGAAGCGCAGCACCTGGTGGACTCTGACCTGCTGTACGAAAACTGCGTTCGGCATATGACCACTGCAATGGAAGTACCGGTGTTCATGGCACAGCAGCTGGTGCACAACGCCTGGACGGAATTGCAGGTCATCAACCAACGCAAGTGGATCGGCGTGGACTGGGGCTCCAGCCCTGGCAGCACCGTCGTCCATTTGATCGACACCCGGGCGGACCTTCGCTACCCGGTCCCGGCAAGGCTGCTACCACAGACGATGCTGGCCCAGCGCGATGCCGCGCTGAAACAACAACCTCAGTAACCCCCTTATAAACAACCCGCCCTACCCCGCTTCCCGTGGGTTTGGGTGAGCTTTGCCCGAAATCCGAGGTGGACCATGGAAATCGACGTCGCCATCACCGCAAAACTGCCCCGCGAAGAGGCCGAAGCGCTGCTCCAAGCGCTACGGAACCAGTACGCCCAGCAGTTTAACGAGCATTGGTACGACGACCGCTTTCGCATGATCCCCGAGGGTTTACGGCATGGCTCGTTGCTCGCGGCCTTCCCGGTAATGGCCGCGCAAAAACGCCTGATTGGCGCCCTTAAACACAGTCTCGGCGAAGTGAAATAAGCCCCGATGAATAAGCGACTCGTTACCTCACATGGCGCAAAGGCTTTTGTACGTGAGCCCATGGAGCACAAGCTGCGCGCCGACGTGCTTCAGCGCCTTGAGTCAGATTACGGCCTGCAACATATGGTCGGCACGCATTACATGCGTAAGGGTACCTGCCCTCAGTGCAATCAGAAGCGCCTGTTCTCTCGCCACGATGAACCGTGGTTTATCCGCTGCGGCCGCGAGGAAAAGTGCCGATACCAGGCCCCAGTAAAAGAGCTGTACCCGGACCTGTTTGACGATTGGAGCAAGCGTGCGCCAGCCACCAATGACCAGCCAACCGCCACTGCAAAGGCGTATCTGGCCTTTGCTCGCGGCTTCCGTCTTGAACTGATTGAAGGCTGGTACACCCAGGAAAGTTATTTTGACCGCGACCTAAATATCGGCTCGGCCACGGTTCGGTTCCCTCTCGAACATGGCGGTTATTGGGAACGCCTGATTGACCAGCCCTCGCGCTTTGGTAAGAAGAAAGCCCGCTTCCAACCCAAGCAAAGCTACAAGGGCTACTGGTGGTGCCCACCATGTGTTGATGTCCTTCAGGTTGATGAACTGTGGATTGTCGAAGGCATTTTCGACGCCATAGCGCTCATCCATAACGGCATTTCTGCGGTCGCCGCGCTGTCCTCGAATGCATTCCCTGAAGAATCGCTCAAGACATTGATCGCGGACTGTGAAGGAAAGCTGCCCAAGTTGGTTTGGGCATTGGACAACGAGCCTGGCGCGCAAAAGTACACCCGCTCATGGGTCAAGCAAGCCCGGGAGTTGGGCTTTGTTTGCGAGGCCGCCCAGATCCCGCAGCCCGACAACCGCAAGGTTGATTGGAACGACCTGCATCAGCGCTGGGCATTTTTGGACGATGACGAGGCACGAGCGCAGCGGATCGAAAAAGACCTCAAAGAAGCCAGGCACCACGGCGCATTGCTGATTGCCGAAAGCGCCAGCGACAAAGCCCTGCTCATGTACCAGTGGCGCGAGCGGGAAGAGTTCCATTTCTGTTTCGACTCGCGCTTGTACTGGTGGAAGTTGGACATATCCAAATTCAACAGTGCCAAACAGGCACTCGATGACAGCGACAAGCAGGAAGACCAACTGCTCAACGAAAAGGCCATCCGCGAAAAGGCGCTGCGCATGTCCGGCTGCGTGGTCGAGATCGCGAATTGCTATCCCAAGGCACTGTATTTCCAGCGCAACGAGATCACCGACGAATCCTGGTATTTCTTCCGCGTCGATTTCCCGCACGACGGCGGTTCAGTGAAAAACACCTTCACCGGCGGACAAGTCGCTGCTGCCAGTGAATTCAAGAAAAGGCTTCTTGGCATGGGTGCCGGGGCAGTGTTCACCGGCAGCGGACAGCAGTTGGACAAAATAATGAAAGACCAACTGTTCGGTATTAAAACCGTCCAGACCATCGACTACGTCGGTTACAGCCGGGAGTACGGCTGCTACGTGTTCAACGACGTGGCCGTTCGTGAAGGGCAACTGATCAAAATCAACGAGGAAGAGTTCTTCGAAATGGGCAAGCTGAAACTCAAAAGCTTGCAAAAAGGCGTCAAGATCCAGTTGACCAAGGATGCCAAAAACTACGACCCGCGCTGGCTGGATCTGCTCTGGCAATGCTTTGGTACCCAGGGAATCGTCGCCCTCACGTTTTGGTTCGGCTCGCTGTTCGCCGAACAAATCCGTCATCGTTACCAGTCGTTCCCGTTTCTTGAGGCTACCGGTGAAGCCGGCGCCGGCAAGACGACCTTGCTGACGTTGTTATGGAAGCTACTCGGACGTGATGGGTATGAGGGCTTTGACCCTTCCAAATCCACCAAGGCCGGGCGCAGCCGTTTGATGGGCCAGGTGTCTGGCATGCCTATCGTGCTGCTGGAATCCGACCGAAGCGGCGAAGACAAGGCGCACGCCAAAACTTTCGAATGGGACGAACTGAAGGACTATTACGGCGGCGGCACCCTGGCGACCAAAGGGGTTAAAACCGCCGGCAACGAGACATATGAGCCACCCTTTCGGGGAACGATCGCCATCAGCCAGAACGCGCCGGTAGTGGCCTCCGAAGCGATCATGACCCGGATCGTCAAACTGCACTTCGTGCGGCCGAACGTAACCCCGGAGAGCCGCGCTGCTGCAGACTTACTAAACGCCTTGGAAGGCGCGACGCTGAGCAACTTCGTATTGCAGGCCGTGCGCAAAGAAGCCGAGGTCATGGATCTGTTTGCACAGCGCCTGCCCGGCTACGAAGCGAAACTGCGCTGCCTGCACTCGCACTGCTTCGCTTGCGATACCCCTTTCAAAGATGAGCAAAGCGACTGTGCCCATTGCGGCAACAAGCTACGCGGTTACATCCGTGTCGAGCGTATCAACAAGAACCACGCTCAATTGCTCGCGTTACTCGACTGCCTGCGGATGGTGGTTTCGCTCACCGATCCTCAGGTCAGCAACACCCGCACCCAGATCATTCGCATGGCGATAGAGCGCCAGGCCTCCATCAGTTCCGATCATCCGGTCGTGGCCGAATTCTGGGAGGTGTACGAATACCTGGAAGGCCTCGACGCAGATGGGCCTGTGGTCAACCACAGCAAGAAAGACAACATCATCGCCATCAACCTCAACGACTTCGTGAAGTGCGCCGCCGAGCATCGCCAAAAAATTGCCGATGTCAGCGAGCTGCGCGAACGGCTGAAGGACTCCCGCTCTCGGAAGCTGCTCGACATCAACAAGGCGACGGACAGCGCGGTACGGGCTTACCAGGCCCAGCACAGCAACGCGGTCATCACCAAGCAACCCATCGTGAAGTGCTGGCACTTCCAGGCCTGACCAATCGACAACAACACACACCAGGCGCGGCAACGCCTGCCACTCATGGAGAAGCACCATGCACAACGAAACGCTCAAAGATGCCTTTGACGAGTTGTTCCAGTACCAGGCCGAGCGTCCCGTCATCCGCAAAGCCGGCGTCGAGGCGCTGGTTCGCTTGCTGCCAGTCGCCCAGCGCGACACCGGGCAAAGCAGGGTCATCGGCCGCTTCCTGCTCGGTTTGTACAACGGCCCAGCACATCCATTTGACCTGACCGAGCTGCGCCGTCTAGACGCGGGACTGTTCGACGACTGTATTGCCGTCCTTCGACTGGATAACAGCCCCGAGCAAGAGGTTCACACCTACTTCCCAGACGGCGATGCGATCTGGCAGGAACTCCGTAGGGCCTGGGCATGAAGTGGGCAGTGAAACGCAACAGAGACGGGCAAGTGCAGCAGAACTGCTGGATCACCGACAGCGGTTACACCGTGGCCGAATGTCGGTTGCCTGAAGCTCGGTACCCCATCACTCGCCCAAGCGCCGACCTGCCTTTCGCTTATGCGAAGGACCGGGACGAAGTCGTAGCGATCATCAAGCAAGACCAGGCCAGAACGGCCTGAAAAGACGGTGTCGAGGAGCGGCAACTCCCCGACACCTACCACCACCAAGGAGCAGCACCATGCAAGCACAGAACCCAGGCAGCAGCGCCGTAGAGGCTAGCACGAACCCTTTGAAAGTCGGCGACGATGTTTCCTTTGTTGTCGCCAGGACCATGGCGCGCAGTGTCGAATTCAGCGTGCGCAAGGGCACCATCATGGCGATTGAAGACCAGGTCGCGCTGGTGGAATCACGCCACGGCCGGAGTTTGCAACCACTGAACAAGCTCAGCTGTGAAGGCGAACCCAATGCACTCACCAAAGCCTTGTTGGGAGGGCGCGACGATGCTTAAGCGCACCTTCACCCATTTCCACCTCTGCTGCGGCCTCGGCAGCGGTGCCGCTGGCTTCAGCGACTCCAAGCCCACCCTTGGCCCAGTCCAAGCCGAATGGCGCTGCCTGGGAGGCGTTGACGTTGATCCGGCCGGCTTGCGGGACTTCCAGATGATGACCGGTGTGCCTGGCACTCTGATGGATCTGTTCACCCGCGAGCAATACACCGCATTCCACGGCCAGCAACCGCCTGCCGGCTGGAAGGAAGCAACCGCCGAGGATCTGCGCCGCGCCGCCGGCAACGAAAATCCGGACGCGGTGTTCATCAGCAGCCCATGCAAGGGCGCTTCGGGCCTGTTGTCCGAGACAATGAGTCAGACGCCGAAATACCGGGCACTCAACGAGCTTACGTTGCGCTGTGTTTGGCTGATGTGTGAAGCCTGGAAGCACAAACCGGTGAAGTTGATCGTGTTCGAAAACGTGCCACGCCTGGCAACCCGTGGCCGTTACCTTCTGGACCAGATCACCAAGCTGCTCCGTCATTACGGCTACGCGGTGGCGGAAACTACCCACGACTGTGGCGAAATTGGCGGGCTGGCCCAGAGCCGCAAGCGTTTCTTGCTGGTGGCCAGGCATGTCGAGCAGGTTCCTGCATTCTTGTATGAGCCTGAAAAGCGCAGCCTTCGCGCCGTCGGTGACGTGCTGAGCCGCATGCCGCTGGCCGGCGATATCGATCAGGCGGGGCCAATGCACCGGGTGCCGGCATTGCAGTGGAAAACTTGGGTTCGCCTGGCCCTGGTGGAGGCTGGGAAGGACTGGCGTAGCCTGAGTCGGTTTGCGATCGAGGACGGATATCTGCGCGACTTTGTGATCGTGCCGGAGTACCGCGCTGGTTATCTCGGGGTGCATGAATGGCAGAATACCGCCGGGACTGTCGCTGGCCGGTCGAGCCCTACCAATGGAAAGTTCTCAGTAGCAGACCCACGACCGGCGAACAAATTCGAGTACACCCAATACGGTGTGCTGCCCTACGACCGTCACTGTGGCGTTGTCACAGGCCAACGAAGCCCAGGGCAAGGTACGTTCAGCGTTGCCGACCCGCGTATGAGCGGCGAGCGGCACAACAACGTGTTCCGCGTGGTTCACAACGACCAGGCTGCCGGCACGGTCACTGCTGGACACGGGCCAAGTTCTGGAGGCCAGGCCGTGGCTGACCCTCGGCAACCTTCCAAGGGCTTCGGCAAGTACCTAGTAACCGACTACAGCAAGCCGGCCGGTACCGTCATCGCCGGCAGCACCACCGGGCAAGGCGCTTTTGCCGTGGCGGACCCTGCCTATAAGAACTGGCATTCAGGGGCCAGCACCCAAAAGTTGCGCATCACCCCCTGGGAGGGCAACGCCAGGACAGTGACTGGCTCACAACAGGTTGCCAGCGGAGCCCTATCGATTGCAGATCCACGCCCGGGCATGTTCCGCACCAAGGGCGATGCCTACCTGACCGGCGGTCATTACGGGGTGGTCCACTGGAATGATCCGGCAGGCGCTGTTTCTGCCAGCGCCTGCCATGACAACGGTCGGTGGTCGGTTGCGGACCAGCGCATGCCGGCGCCCAACGACAGGCTGACCTGCATGATCACCAGCCTCGACGGCACCTGGCACCGCCCCTTCACCACGCTGGAGCTGGCCGCGCTGCAATCGCTGTTTGATCCGGAGGACCATTGGTCAACCGATCCGCAGACCGCGCATGAAATCCAACGGATGCAGCGTGTTCGCAAGATCGAGCAGGCGCGGTTCTTTCAACTGGATGGCATCAACGACGGACTCCACCGGGAGCGCATCGGTAACGCGGTCCCACGGGCGGCAGCGAAGGCGATGGCCGATGTGTTCGGCATGACGCTGCTGCTCTCCGAGGCTGGCGAAACGTTCATGTTGAGCAATGTGTCGATTTGGGTGCGGCCGGTGGCGGTTGCGTTGAGTGTGGCTCAGGCGGAGGCCAGTGTATGAGCGTTTTTCTTCTGCTCTACCTGTGTGCGGACGCAACCCGAACGGATTGCCAGGTGCTACCAGCTCAACGCTGGGTCGGGCCAGACGCTTATGAGCAATGCCTCGGCGCGGTGCCAGGGCTTACCCAAGCGTTGAGCGCACCGAACCGTGAACGACATCGTTTTGTTTGCGAGATCCAAACCGACAGCGCACAACCTGCAGGAAGTGCCGCCCGGCCGACATTCATTCATCAATCGTTTCGGATATGAGGGACATCATGAACACAGCTTTTATCCTGATGGCCCAGTACGACGGCCAGGCGATTATTTCGCTGGAGCAGGTTTGCCGGGACTACTTCACGCACCTGACGCCTGACATGTTCCAACGCAAGGTAATGAGCGGGCAAATCAAGATTCCCATCACCCGCTTGGAACGCAGCCAGAAGTCGGCCAAGGGGATTCATATCACCGACCTGGCTGCTTACCTCGATCTACAGCGCGCAGCCGCGGTTAAAGAGAACAGCCAGCTCAACGGGTTAAAACACGCCTTTTAAGCCACTTCATTGATGCGGCGCCCAGTTGGACGGGCGCCCTCAATATCTCTTCGTACCATTCCCACTTCACATATCGATCACCCTTGCCACGTAGGTGGGTGTAGCGTCTTAGCGAATTCCAGTCCCGGTGGCCCGAAACGCTCGCCACTCGGGGGATATCCCAGTCCATTTCGAACAAACGGCTTACACCTTCGTGCCGGAGGTCATGAAAGTGCAGATCCTTGATTTCCAGGAATTTGCAGGCTTTCGCCCATGAGGTGGAAATTGATTCAGGGCTGTAGGGGAAGATATCTTCGCCGGCGCGGGGCATGGACTGGAGGATCTTCCAGGCCTCGTCGGGCAGGTAGCACCACACGTCGTTTCCGATCTTCTGGCCTGGGTTCTTCATGTCGCGTACCAGCACCCGCTGGCCGGGCTCGTCGAGATCGTCCCAGCGAATCCGGGTGATTTCGTCGAGACGGCGTGTCGAGAACAGGGCGAAGCCCACCACTTTCATCATGTTGATGATGCTTCGACGCCGGGCCTGCATGTCCTGGTAATGCTTCATTAGCTTGCCCAGTTCGTCCAGCGTAGGGCGCCGGTCACGCTCGCGGCTCTTCAGGTTGTAACCGAGCTTGCGCAGTACGCGCCGTGCGCCACCCATCGCCATGGGGTCAAGCTGGTATCCCCATGCGTCCTTGCCGATGGAAAGCACAGCGCCGAGGTGCGCCAGGTCGTTGCCAGCGGTCTGCGCCTGGACGCCCCCACCCTCGGGACTCATCCGCCAAAGCGCGTAATCGACCAGGCATTGGGTATTGATCTGAGTATCAGCCAGCTTACCCATGTACGTTTCGCCGATGGCCGTCAGGGTTGCGCGTTTGGTTTTGCCCAGCGGCCGGGCTTTCTCAACCTCGATAAGGTACTGGTCAATCATGTCTTTGAGCGTGACGCCTATGCGGCTCGCCCGCTCGATCGCACCAGGCTCATCCAGTTCGGATTCACGCTTCCGTGCCCAAGCCTGCGCCGCCTGTTTTCGGGCGAAGGTCTGGCTCTCTTGATAGACTTGCACTCCGTCGCGCTTGATGCGGATCTGAGCCGTGTAGCTAACAGACCCATCCGCCAGTTTTCTTGCCCTGATAGTCGCCATGTCAAAAGTGGTACGCGTCAGTTTTTGAGTGGTACATCGTACCACCGAGCCCTAAAAAACGCCTGAAAACGCCCGAAATCATGCCCAGAACACGTTGAGTAAAATGCTAGATAAACAGAGCCTTAGCCCAGTAAATACGCGGCCTACGCTGTCTCGGCGCTTCAGTGTTGCACCCATGATGGATTGGACCGACCCCCACTGCCGCTACTTCCTGCGCATCCTGTCCAAGCACGCCCTGCTTTACACCGAGATGGTCACCACCGGTGCCTTGC
>Ga0182006_1000495_pt1 | contig 30600 bp, 16 predicted proteins | sample Sormic07211104_1_FD_123022 | JGI IMG/M metagenome (GOLD analysis project Ga0182006, IMG submission 123022) | Rhizosphere microbial communities from Sorghum bicolor, Mead, Nebraska, USA - 072115-104_1 MetaG | ecosystem: Host-associated > Plants > Roots > Rhizosphere | place: USA: Nebraska...
CACTTGCTGATCCAATTCATCACGCAGATCGAAACGCGCCATCGGCCCGATATAGGTGTCGGCCTCCAGCGGGTCGCCCATCTTCAACTGACGTGTCGCTTCAACGAACTTGCGAGTGAATTCCTCAACCACGCCTTGTTCGATGATCAAGCGTTTCGCCGCCGCGCAGACCTGGCCGGAGTTCTGATAACGACCGACCACCGCCGCGTGCACCGCCTCATCCAGATCAGCATCGTTGAGCACGATGAACGGATCGGAGCCGCCCAGTTCCAGCACGCACTTCTTCAATGCCGCACCGGCCTGAGCGCCGATGGCCATGCCGGCGCGGACGCTGCCGGTCAGGGTCACGGCAGCAATGCGCGAATCGGCGATGGCGCTGGAAACGCCTTCCGGGGTGACGTTGATCACTTCAAATACGCCATCAGGGAAACCGGCGCGGACGAACGCATCACGCAACAGATAAGCGCTGCCCATGACGTTTGGCGCGTGCTTGAGCACGTAAGTGTTGCCGGCGATCAGCGTCGGCACCGCGCCGCGCAGCACTTGCCAGATCGGGAAGTTCCACGGCATCACCGCCAGAATCGGCCCCAGCGGGCGGTACTCGATACGCGCCTTGCCGCCTTCAACCTGCGTGGCTTCGGCGTCGAGCATGGCCGGGCCGTGTTCGGCGTACCACTCGCAGAGCTTGGCGCATTTCTCGATTTCGCCACGGGCCTGGGCGATCGGCTTGCCCATTTCCTGGGTGATCATGGTCGCCATGGCTTCGCCAGTTTCACGCAGCGCGCCGGCGAGGGCGGTAAGCAGACGCGAACGGTCTTGCAGTGGCTTGCGCTTCCACTTGCCGAAAGCGAAGGCGGCGCGCGTCAGTGCTGCATCAAGGGCAGCGGCGGATTCAAACGCGTAATGACCGATCTGCTCGCCGGTGGCGGGGTTGATCGAGATGGCGTGGGTCTGGCTGTAAATCTGGCTCATTGACGTTGTCCTGTAGGTTCGTCGGATGGGCCTAGAGTAAGGTGGTGTTAGTTTTCTGGAAACTGAATAATAGAGATCGTTTCTTTCACGATTGGAGAATGACTGTGGATCTGGTGCAACTGGAAATCTTCAAGGCGGTGGCCGAGCACGGCAGCATCAGCGCCGCCGCCACGCACATTCATCGCGTGCCGTCGAACCTGACCACGCGGATCAAACAGTTGGAGCAGGATCTCGGCGTCGATCTGTTTATCCGCGAGAAGAGCCGGCTGCGCCTGTCACCGGCCGGGTGGAGTTTTCTCGAATACACGCGGCGCATTCTTGATCTGGTGCAAGAAGCCCGGGCTACAGTAGCGGGCGAAGAACCCCAGGGCGCGTTCCCGTTGGGCTCGTTGGAAAGTACCGCAGCAGTGCGTATTCCCGAACTGTTGGCGGCGTACAACCAACAGCATCCGAAGGTCGACCTCGACCTGTCCACCGGGCCATCGGGGACGATGATCGACGGCGTGCTGTCCGGGCGTCTTGCCGCCGCATTTGTCGACGGCCCGGTGCTGCATCCGGCGCTGGAAGGCGTGCCGGCGTTCGAGGAGGAAATGGTCATCATCGCGCCGCTCAATCATTCACCGGTCGAACGTGCGGCGGACGTTAACGGCGAAAATATCTACGCTTTCCGTTCCAACTGCTCCTACCGTCACCATTTCGAAAAATGGTTCAGCACCGACGCCGCCGTACCGGGCAAGATCTTCGAAATGGAGTCCTACCACGGCATGCTCGCCTGCGTCAGCGCAGGTGCCGGCCTGGCGTTGATGCCGCGCAAAATGCTGCAGAGCATGCCCGGCAGCGCGACGGTCAGCGTCTGGCCGCTGACGGCAGATTTCCGCTATCTGACCACGTGGCTGGTGTGGCGCCGGGGCACGGTGTCGCGCAGTCTGAGCATGTTCGTACGTTTGCTTGAGGAGCGTGGCGTGGTCCACGAGCAAGCCTGATCGAGCGCATCTTTATGGCGTGCCATTGCGCCCGTACAAACGATAACCTGCGCGTTGATTCAAGCGATCGTAATAGGCGCGCACCGCAGCAAAATCCGCATGGTCGAGCGGTGTTTCGAACCAGCGATTGACGGACAGCCCGATCGGAATATCCGCCAGGGAAAACTGCTCGCCACTGACGTAAGCGCCAGTCTTCTCCAGTTGGCGGTCGAGGATTTCCATGTTGCGCGTCCAGTCCCGGCAACCGGCGGCCAAAGCGTCGTGGTCCTGATAATCCGTTGACTTGCGCACCAGCGCCATCAGCGGATACGACCACGAGCGATTCAGCTCTGAGGCCTGCCAGTCGATCCACTGATCGACCCGTGCCCGGGCGATAGGCTCAGCGGGATACAAATGCGCGCCGCCGTAACGCGTCGCCAGATAACGAATGATTGTGTTGGATTCCCACAAGGTGAAATCGCCGTCCTGGATCACCGGCACCATGGCGCAGGGATTGAGTGCGAGAAACTCCGGCGCGTTCGGCGACTTGAAGCCCGAACCCCAGTCTTCGCGCTCGAAGGGAATGTCCAGTTCGGCGCAAGTCCACAGCACCTTGCGCACATTGATCGATGAGGCTTTGCCGAGTATTCGCAGCATGGGATTTCCTTTTCCTGGTGTCGGAGGCAGAAAAATACCATAGCGCAAAGTCCAAGGCCCGCAACGCGCGGGCCTTGGTTCAATGGTGTTCCATCGCTCAGAGATTGCCCGCGAGCTTGCCGCCGGTCATGCGTCGACGATAGGCGCTGTCGCGATTGGCCAGCCAGAAATACAGCGGCGAAGTCACCAGCAAACCGACCAGCCAGGACAGGTCGGCACCGTTGATGTGCGCCGACACCGGGCCGACGTACAGCGGCGTGTTCATGAACGGAATCTGCACGGCGATGCCGATCGCATAAGCCAGCAATGCCTGCGGGTTGTAGCGACCGTAGATGCCACCGTCGACCTGGAAGATCGACTGAATATCGTATTTGCCCTTGTGGATCGCATAGAAGTCGATCAGATTGATCGCCGTCCACGGCACCAACACCACCAGCAACACCAGCACCATGTCGACGAAGTGACTGATGAAGTCAGCCGAGGCGCCCACCGCAGCGAAGCAGCAGGCCAGCAAGACGATGATCGAAATCACTGCGCGGCTTTTCGCCGTCGGGATCCAGCGATAGGCGAAGGTCTGCACCAAGGTGATCAGCGACAGCACTGCGCCGTAGAGGTTGAGGGCGTTGTGGCTGATCACGCTGAGCAGAAACAGCACCAGCATCAGCGGGCCGATGGCACCAGTGGCCAGTTTGACCGCGTCCATGGTGTCCATGCCCACCGGCGTTGCCAGCACCGCCACCGCACCGAACACGAACGACAGGCTCGAACCCAGCGCCGAACCGAGATAGGTCGTCCAGAACGTCGACGACACTTTCACATCGGCCGGCAAATAGCGCGAGTAGTCGGAAACGTACGGCGCGAATGCGATCTGCCACAACGCCGCCAGCGACACCGTGGCCAGCCAGCCGGACAGATTGAAGCTGCCACGGGTGAGGAAGTCGTCAGTCTGAATGTGGGTGAAGATGTAGATGAAACCCACGGCGATGCCGATCCCCAGCACCCACGTGCCGATGCGGTTGAGCACGTGGATGAAGCGGTAGCCGATGATGCCGATGATCCCGGAACCCAGCGCGCCGATGACGATACCGACCGGCACCGGAACGCTGTCGACCACACCATGCAATGACTTGCCGGCGAGGACAATATTGGAAGCGAAGAAACCGATGTACATCACTCCGGCGATCAGCACCACCAGCAGCGCACCGAGCGAGCCAAACTGCGCGCGACTCTGAATCATCTGCGGGATGCCCATCTGCGGGCCTTGCGCCGAGTGCAGCGCCATCAGCACGCCGCCGACCAGATGGCCGACCAGAATCGCGACGATGCCCCAGACCAGATTCAGATGAAACAATTGCACGCCCAGCGCCCCGGTGACGATGGGCAACGGCGCGATGTTGCCGCCGAACCAGAGGGTGAACAGATCGCGGACCTTTCCGTGGCGATCTTCGGGCGGCACGTAGCCTATGGTGTGTTTTTCAATCAAGGGAGCGGAGGTGGATGCGGGGGTAGCCATGTCGAACTCCAAGGCAAGGATGAGTACGTGGACGTACTTCGGTAAGCGCCGGCACGGGTGGCGCATTTCTTGTTGAAGCGATCATGTGCAAAGCCCCGGGATAGATAAATTAGTAAGTTTGTTGCTTCAGACCTTAAAAAAAATATGCTCCGGCTGCGGCGGGCGTCCGGTATGTTCAAGCCTCGATCTGCGGCGCCGCGCTCACCGTCGGAGCTGCCGAAGGCTGCGATCTTTTGATCTTTGTGGAGGTACCCCATGGCTGCCTACAATCTGCGCCAGCTCAAATACTTCGTCACCACAGCCGACTGCGGCAGCGTCGCCGAAGCGTCGCGCAAGCTCTACATCGCGCAGCCGTCAGTGTCCACGGCGATCAAGCACCTGGAAGAGAGCTTCGGTGTGCAGTTGTTCATCCGCCATCACGCGCAGGGCGTGTCACTGACGCCCAGCGGTTCGCGCTTCTATCGCAAGGCGCTGGAGCTGTTGCGGGTGGCTCACGAGTTCGAGCAGAACGCCTTGGCCGACAACGATGTGGTCGCCGGACAGATCGATATCGGCTGTTTCGAAACCGTTGCGCCGCTGTATCTGCCGCGCCTGATCGCCGGCTTCAAGCAGCGTTGGCCGGGCGTGGAGATCCGCATCCGCGACGGTGAACAGCAGGAGCTGGTGCAAGCCCTCACAGCGGGCAGCATCGATGTGGCGATGCTCTTCGAACACGACCTCGACAGCACCATCGAAACCTCGTCGCTGATGCCACCGCAGCAACCATATGCGTTGTTGCCCGCCGATCATCGTTTTGCGCAACAGGCGAAAGTCTCGCTGCATGATCTGGTGCTGGAACCGATGATCCTGCTCGACGTGGTGCCGAGCCGGACGTACTTCGTGAGCATTTTTGAAGAGCGCGGCCTGACGCCGAATATCGTTTTCAGCTCACCGTCGATCGAGATGGTGCGCGGCATGGTCGCCAATGGTTTCGGCTTTTCGATTCTGGTGACCAAGCCGTTCAGCGACTACACCTACGACGGGCAAAAAGTCGTCTGCGTGCCACTGGCCGAAACCGTCACAGGCTCGGGTTTGTCGGCGGCGTGGCTGCGGCGCGTGCAACTGACCAAACCGGTGCAGTTGTTTGTCGATCATTGTCGCGAGGAACTGGCCCGGCTGTACGCCTGAACGCCGGGCCGAGGTTTACACGCTGATGAAATCGAGCAGGCGTTGCAGCATCTCGTCACAGGCTTTCAATTGATCGAGGCTGACGAATTCGTCGGGTTTATGGCCCTGATCCATGCTGCCGGGGCCACACACCACGGTCGGGATGCCCACGGCGTCGAACAGACCGCCTTCGGTACCGAACGCTACGGTGCCAAATTCCTTCGAAGCGCAGAACGCCGCGATCAGCTCGGCGGCCTGGCTGTGGGCGTCGGTGAGCAGGCCCGGATACGCCGACAGTTCGCTGAAACGAATGTCGCTGTGCGCACTCACAGCGCGCATGCGGGGCAGCACTTCGTGTTCGGCGTAAGCCTCCAGCGCGTCGGCAACCAGAGCCGGATCCTGCGAGGGCAGGGCGCGGATCTCGAAATCGAAGCGGCAGTCGGCGGGCACGATATTCAACGCCTTGCCGCCAGTGATCAGCCCGGTTTGCACGGTACTGAACGGCGGATCGAATCGCGCATCGTGATGTTCGGGGGCCTTGAGTTGCTGGCCGAGCCGCCCCAGTTCGGCGATCAGTTCGGCGGCGTATTCGATGGCGTTGACCCCGAGCGGCGCATAGGCCGAATGACACGGGTGGCCATGCACCTCGCAGCGCATCGCCAGTTTGCCTTTGTGACCGAGCACCGGTTTCAGCTCGGTCGGTTCGCCGATGATGCACAGCAACGGTTTCACCGGACGCTGCTGCAAAACCTCAAGCAACGAGCGCACGCCGAGGCAGCCGACTTCCTCGTCATAAGACAGCGCGATATGCACCGGCAGACGCAAAGGCGTTGCCACCAGGCTCGGTACCAGCGCCAGCACGCAGGCTATATAGCCTTTCATATCAGCCGTGCCACGGCCGAACAGCTTGCCGTCGCGCTCGCTGAGTTCGAATGGCGATAACGTCCACGGCTGGCCGTCGACCGGCACCACATCGGTGTGCCCGGACAGCACGATGCCCGGTTGGTCAACCGGGCCGATGCTGGCGAACAGGTTGGCTTTGCTGCGCTCGTCGTTGTAAATCAGCGCGCAGGTTACGTCGTGACTGGCGAGGTAATCGCGGACAAATTCGATCAACTGCAAATTCGATTCACGGCTGGTGGTGTCGAAGCCCACCAGCGTTCTGAGCAGCTCGACGCTGTTCATCGATCATCTCCGGCAACGCCATAACCCGGTGCCTTGGCCGGATCGAGGGCGCGATCAATGTAGTCCTGCAATTGTGGACGGTAGGCATCCCAGAGTTTTTGCAACTGGCCGATCGGGTTTTCATCGGCCCAGTCCACGCGCAGGTTGACGATGGGCCAGGTCTGTTCGCCGACCACCAGCAGCGCTGCCGAATGCACCGGCCCGGCTTCGCCGCCGAGGGCTTGAGCCGCGTGCAGGGCCTGGAGCAGGCGCTCGGCGAGCTGGCCTTCGCCGTGCTCGAACGCGCTGACCATGGCCTCGATGACTTCGCGCCCGGCAAGCATGTTGCCAGCGGCGACGCATTGTTCACCAGTCACGGCGTTGTGCACGCCGAGGGTTTGCGCGCCGCTGAAATGCGCGGTCTGGCCGAGGTGGTTGATCGCCGTGATCTGGCGGTACTGGCTGTAACCGTTGCGCGTGAGCACCTGGTCCAGTGCGGCGTCAGGGGCGATGCCCTGTTCGAGCAATGCGAGGACTTCCGGACCGAGCGACGGCAGGGTGATGTTCTGGCTCGACACTGCGCCGACGCCGGGCAACAGCCACGGACAGCGGGCGCCGACCGCGATGCTGGAGGAACTGATGGCGACACCGAACTGGCCAGTGTCGGGGCAGCGGGCGGTGATGGAAAAGGTCATCTTTTGAACTCCTTGTGTGTCTGGGCTGACGCCTTCGCGAGCAGGCTCGCTCCTACATTTGAAACGCGTTTCCTCTGTGGGAGCGAGCCTGCTCGCGAAGGCCACAACTGGGTTTTCCTGACTTACTCGGGAATCACCGCAATCACATCAATCTCCATCAGCCACTGCGGCTGGCCCAGCGCCGAAACCACCAGCCCGGTGGAAATCGGGAACACGCCCTTGAGCCATTTGCCGACCTCCTGATACACCGCCTCGCGATAACGCGGGTCGATCAAATAAGTGGTGGTCTTGACGATGTGGCTCATGTCGCTGCCAGCTTCTTCGAGCAATTGCTTGACGTTGCGCATGGCTTGCTCGGCCTGGGCGCGCGGGTCACCGAGGCCGACCAGATTGCCATCGAAATCGGTGCCGACCTGGCCGCGCACGTACACCGTGTTGCCGGCGCGTACGGCCTGGCACAAGTCGTTGTCCAGGGTCTGGTTGGGGTAGGTGTCTTTGGTGTTGAACATGCGGATGCGCGTGTGGGTTGGCTGGCTCATGGGCGGCTCCTGAAGAGAGGGTTTGGCCCGGTGCAATCGGCACCGGGGCATAAGACGAAATCAAGCGTCGACGAACTGTCTTTGCGCAGAAGAATGCGGCTGCGCTTCACGCTGCCCGGCATCGCGGTATTCGAGGTATTTGCGTTGGGTGGCGATGTGATCGGCGACATGTTTGGCGTCGTGCCACACGCCCCAGATAAACGACGAACCCCGCCGCGATTGCCACGGCAGACCGAGGAAATAGATCCCCGGCTCGCTCGACACGCCGCGCTGATGCACAGGCTTGCCTTGCGCATCCAGTGCCGCGACTTTCAGCCAGGAATAATCCACGGCGAACCCGGTGGCCCAGATGATTGAAGTGACGCCGGCCTCGCGCAGATCCAATTCGCGCAAAGGGTTTTCCACGCACTCGGGGTCGGCAAACATTTCCCGCGCCTCGGGCTCTAGCGGCAGGTCGAGGCCGTTGCGTTCGACGTAGGCGTCGGCAGCATCGAGCAGCGCCAGATAGTTCTCATCGCCACGCTGGAGATTGGCCACCAGGTCCTGTTTGAAGGTCACCACGCCGTCGTTGAAGGATTCGGTAACCCCGACCAAGGTCATGCCGCGATGGGCCAGACCGCGGAAGTCAATGGTGCGCCCGCCATGAGCGCCGCTGACGGCGATGGTCACGTGTTCGCGGCCGGGTTTCATTGCCGCTTGATCCCATTCGCCGAGCACCCCCAGCCACCAGCAGAAATCGCGATTGCGATACGCGCGAGGTGGACGATCGTGGGCACCCACCGACAGGAAAACCTGCTTGCCGGCACGTTGCAGTTCATCGGCAATCTGCACCCCGGAGGAGCCGGCGCCGACCACCAGCACCGCTCCATCGGGCAATTGCTGCGGGTTGCGATAATCGGCGGAGTGGATTTGCAGCAAGCGCTCATCCCGTGGCGCGATCGCTGGAATCACCGGCCTCTGGAAAGGCCCGGTCGCCGCCACCACTCGGCTGGCCTCGATCACGCCTTCGGAGGTTTCGACGGTGAAACCCGGGCGACCGGTGTTACGCACGACACTTTTCACTTCGACGCCGGTGCGGATCGGCGCATTGAATTTCTTCGCATAGGCTTCGAAGTAATCGGCCACACGCTCCTTAGGGGCAAAACCGTCGGGGTCGACGTCATCGAATTCCAGACCGGGAAAACGGTCATGCCACGCCGGACCGTTGGCTACCAGCGAGTCCCAGCGTCCGGTGCGCCAGCGTTCGGCGATGCGATTGCGCTCCAGCACCAAATGCGCAATGCCGAGTTTGCTCAGGTGCTCACTCATCGCCACACCCGCTTGGCCGGCACCGACGATCAGCGTGTCTGTTGTTATTATTTCTGGGGTCATCTCTACATCCTTCCTAACAAGGCAGTTGGATTCGGGCCGCTGTTGGCTTGTCCGTTTGGCTTGAGGTCAGACTAGGGAGAGGGGGGGTATCGGTAAAATATTATTAAGCTGGGATATGAAGATAAAAAACTGATGCAGGCAGGCTGGGGCCTTTGAATACGGGGTTTTTGGAGGGGGGGCGACAACACTGGAAAGTCGGGATGAGGCAAAAACGCCTCATCCCGGTAAGCGTTTCAACGATTGAGGAACGCCAGCAGATCCTCATTCAACGCCTGCGCATGCGTCACGGCAAAACCGTGCGGCGCGCCGGCGTAAACCTTCAACTCGGCGCCTTTGATTTGCGCAGCGGCCTGCTTGCCGGTGGTTTCGAACGGCACGATCTGGTCGCCGTCGCCATGGATCACCAGGGTCGGCACATCGATCTTGGCCATGTCCGGGCGGAAGTCGGTTTCCGAGAACGCCGTCACGCAGTCGACGGTGCCCTTGAGCGAGGCCATCAGTGCGATGTTCAGGGTTTGCGTGAGCACGCCGTCAGAGACTTTCTGGCCCTGATTGATGCCATAGAATGGCGCGTTGAAATCGGCGATGAATTGCGCACGATCCTTCAGCAGGCCGGCCTTGATGCCGTCGAATACCGATTTGTCGACGCCGTCAGCGAAGTCGGCTTTCTTGCCGAACAGCGGCGTGACCGCACCGAGCAATACCAGGCCGGCAACACGCTCGCTGCCGTGGCGGGCGATGTAGCGGCTGACGTCGCCGCCACCCATGGAGAAGCCGACCAGAGTTACGTCGCGCAAGTCCAGATGGTTGATCAAACCGGCGATGTCATCGGCAAAGGTGTCGTAGTCGTAGCCGGTCCACGGCTGATCCGAGCGGCCGAAACCACGGCGGTCGAGCGCGATAGTGCGGTAGCCGCGACTGCTCAGGTATTCCATCTGGTATTCCCACATGTCCGCATCCAGCGGCCAGCCGTGGCTGAACAGCACGGGCTTGCCGCTGCCCCAGTCCTTGTAATAGATCTCGGTGCCGTCTTGGGTCTTGAAGGTGCTCATGCAAACTCCTTGTGATCGTGTGTGGCAAGAATAGATGCCGAATGGGCAACGGCCACTATCCGCGCAAACCGCGCCGGTCACTTGTACGCAGGTGCTGGTTTCACCCGTATGAACGCGCGGCGAATCCCGATGAGCGGAACAAACATAAGTTTGACGTCAAAATGATGGCCATCTAATATCGCGCCACTATTTTGATGTCACTTTTTATGTCGAGGGATCGAACATGTTTTCACCCGCCTTCACGGCGCGGTTGTGCCTGGCGCTGCTCTGCCTTTCTCCGCTTGAGTCTGCCTGGGCCGCGCCCACTCCCGGTGAAACCGACCTGATCCGCGAACGTCAGAACCGTTTGCTCGAAGAGCAGCAGCGGCGCCTCGAAGAGCTCAAGGATCTGCCCGGCAAAGACGCCAGACCGGCGCAACCGACAGCACCCGCCGATGCGCGCTGCTTCACCATCAAGGACATCGAACTCAAAGGTGCCGACAGCCTGTCGGAGCGCGAGAAGGCGCGGCTGCTCAAGCCTTATATCGGCGAATGCCTCGGCGTGCCGCAGCTCAACGAGCTGCTCAAAGTCATCACCGACCATTACATCGAAAAAGGTCTGGTCACCAGCCGCGCTTATCTGCCGCAACAGGATCTGTCCGCCGGGCACCTGAAAGTGCTGGTGGTCGAAGGCAAGCTCGAAGGCATGAAAGGCGCGGAAAACAGCCGGCTCTCGGATCGCGAACTGGCCATGGCTTTTCCCGGCAAAAGCGGAGAACTGGTCAACCTGCGCGAGATCGAGCAGATGGTCGACCAGCTCAATCGCCTGCCGTCCAACCAGGCCAAAATGGAGCTGGCACCGGGGCAGAATGTCGGCGGCAGCGAAGTGCGCGTCACCAACACACCGCAAAAGCCATGGCGCGCCGGGCTTTCGCGAAGCAACGACGGCCAGCGCAGCACCGGTGAGCAGCAGTGGGGCACGTCGTTCGACTGGGACAGCCCGCTGGGTCTGGCTGACCAATTGAGCCTGCGTGGCGGCCACGATGCGATGACCGATCACCAGCACACCTCCAATAACGCCATGCTCAATTACAGCCTGCCGTGGGGCTGGTGGACGTTCAGTTACACCTACAGCCAGAGCGAGTACCGATCGCAGATCGCCGCCAACGGCTACAACTTCAAGCAGACCGGCGACAGCGAAAACCATCAGTTGCACGCCGAACGCGTGATCCATCGCGATGCTGTCAGCAAGACCTCCCTGAGTGCCGGGCTTTCGTACCTGCGCAGCAACAACTTCATCGAAGACAGCAAGCTCAAACTGAGCAGCAATCGCATCAGCGAAGCGCAATTCGGCTTCAACCACGGCCGTCGTGTCGGCAGCGCTTTCGTCAACTTCGACGCTGGCATGCAGGAGGGTATTGGTGCTTTCGATGCGCAGGGCAGTCACGATCCCGGCCCCGGCGAACCGGATGCACGCTATCGCAAATACACCGCAACCCTGAGCTATTTGCAGCCATTCAAATTGCTCGGTGAGTCCTTCAGCTTCAGCAGCCTGATGACCGGCCAGCGCAGCGAAGACGTGCTGTTCAGCCCACAACGCACCAGCCTCGGCGGCTCGGCGTCGATCCGTGGCTACAAGGATCAATCGCTGTCCGGCGACAGCGGTGGCTACTGGCGCAACGACCTGCGCTGGAGCCGTCCGGTGACTGCCGCATGGCTGCAACCGGTGTTCGCCGAATACGGCACCAGCCTCGGTTACGACCAGGGCGTGATTCGTGGCGACCGCTACAACGGCGATCAGCACGGGCGCATGTCGAGCAACTCGCTGGAGCTGTTCGCCCGTGGTCAGCATGTGGCCGCCAGCGTGACTTTCGCGCATTCCCTGGAACGACCGGACGCGCTGACCGAGCGTGAAGCGCCGATCTATTTCCGCCTGGACTTTTTCATCTAAACGCTAGTAATCGGGGTCATTGACATGGACGTTCGCCAGTTTGCCTTCCTCGCAGATCAACCGAGTGCGGCCGTGAAAAACCGTGAGTTGTTCCTTGGCATGCCCAAGCGCGGACTCGCGTTCCTGCTGGCCAACGTCATGTTCTGGCAACCGATGTGGGCGCAGGCCGACGGCATCATCGTCGCCAACCCGAATACCTCGCTGGACCGTGCCGGCAACGGCGTGCCGATCGTGAACATCGCCACGCCCAACGCCAGTGGCCTGTCGCACAACCAGTTCCACGATTACAACGTCGGTGCGCAGGGCGTCATTCTCAACAACGGCGCAACGCAAACCGCGAATACCCAGTTGGCCGGGCACGTCATCGGCAACCCGAATCTGAAGAACAGCGGTTCGGCGCAGGCGATTCTCAACGAAGTCATCAGCGGCAACCCGAGTCAGTTGCGCGGCTACACCGAAGTGGCCGGGCAGTCGGCACGGGTCATCGTGGCCAACCCCTACGGCATCACCTGCAATGGCTGCGGTTTCATCAACGCACCACGGGTGACGTTGACTACCGGCAAACCGGTGCTGGAAAACGGTCGGCTGGATCGCTTTCAGGTCGATCAGGGCAGCGTGGCTATCGAAGGCGCGGGCATCAACGCGACCAATATCGACCGCTTCGAAATCATCACCCGCAGCGCCAAGATCAATGCGCAGATCCAGGCACAGAACCTGACCATCGTCGCCGGTCGCAACGACGTCAACGCCGACACCCTCAATGCCACCGCCCGCGCCGACGACGGTAGCGCCAAACCGCAACTGGCCATCGACTCCTCGGCACTCGGCGGCATGTACGCCGGAGCGATCAAACTGGTCGGCACCGAGGCCGGCGTCGGGGTGAAACTCGACGGCAAACTGATCGCCAGCGGCGGCGATATTCAGCTGGATGCCAATGGTCAATTGAGCCTGGTCGACACCTCGGCCACCGGCGCGGTCAACGTCAAAGCCGCCAGCCTCGACGCGCAAGCTCCGGTTTACGCCGGCACGTCGCTCAACGTACAGACCCAAGGCAACCTGACCAACCGCCAGACCTTGGCGGCCCGCGACAGCGTGGTGCTCAGCGCTGGCGGACAACTGACCAATGCCGGCGCCATCGAAGCCGGCGTCAATGCTGACGGCAGCCGTAACAGCAACGGTGACTTGAGCCTTCGCGCACAGGCCATCAACAGCAGCGGCAAAGACCTCACCGCCAGCCGCAACCTGACGGTCAACGCAACGCAGATTCTGAACAATCAAAGCGGCACGCTCAGCGCGCAAAACATCAGCATCAGCGGCGGCATGCTCAACAACCGTAGCGGGCAGATGCTCGGTGATCTGGGCCTGAACATCGACCTGAGCGGGGCGCTGGACAACCGCGACGGCGTTCTCGGTTCCGGACGTTTGGTCAATCTCAAAGCCGCGAGTCTGGATAACCGCGAGGCCGGTGCGGTGGTCAGCGATGGCAGCCTGACGGCGCGCATCAGTGGCACCCTCGACAACCGCAACAAAGGTGACATCTCGGCCAAAGGCGCCCTTGATCTGCAGGCCGGCACGTTCCTCAACAGCGACGGCAAAGTCATCGGTAAAAACACGCTGGCCGTGCGCGGCGACGCGGTCGACAACCGGGGCGGTGTGATCCAGGCCGACGAGCAACTGAACCTGAACGTCGCGCAACTGGATAACCGCGAAAAAGGTGTGATCAGCGGCAAACAAGGCCTGACCTATGTGGGCACTCGTCTGGACAACAGCGGTGGGCTGGTCAGCGCGGCCGGCGCGGTCAATCTTACCGCCGCAGAAATCCAGAATGCTGCCGGGCGCATTGCCAGCCAAAGCGACTTGCTGGCAACCATCGGCCTGCTGCAGCAACAGGGCGGCGAACTGGTCGCGCAAGGCAATCTGAGCCTGAGCGGCAAGTCCCTCGATAACCGTAACGGCGGACTGGTTGGCACCACCAAAGCGCTAACCCTGTCGGTGAATGACGTCGACAACCGCAGCGGCGAAATTTCCAGCAGCCTGTTGATGAACGTCAAAGGTCTGCGTCTGGACAACAGCGATGGCGGCAAGATTCTTTCCGGCAGCGACCTCGGCCTGAACGTCGGCAAACTGATCAACCAGAGCAAGGGATTGGTCGCCGCGACCAAAGGCGCGGCGACGGTCACTGGCACCACGTTCGACAACAGTGGCGGCACGTTCAGCAGCCTCAACGCACTGGTCATCACCCTCGATGATGCGTTGACCAATACGCTGGGGGCGATCAGCAGCAACGGCACGCTGACCATCAATGCCGCACGCATCGACAACAGCAACGGCAGTCTCGGCAGTGGCAGCGATCTGAAGCTGACCAGCACTGGCGCGTTGCTCAATCAGGCCGGTTCGATCAATACCGACCGCGCGCTGACCGTCAACAGCGGCAGTCTGGATAACAGTCGCAAAGGTGTGATTTACGGCCAAGGCAATAGCCGGGTCGAGACCGGCGCGTTCAACAACAGCGATGGCGGCAAACTCACCAGCGGTGCGGCACTGACGCTCAAGGCCGGCCAGGTCAACAACGCCGCTGGCCGCATCGCCAGTCAGCAGGCGCTGGATGTTTTGCTCAGCGGGCTCGATCAGCAGGGCGGTGAAATGTTCAGCAAGGCCGACCTGACGCTCGATCTGAACCACGGTCAGTTGAACAACCAGAACGGTTTGATCAATGCACCCGGCACGCTGTTGCTGAAAAACCTCAATGGCGTGAACAACCAGGGCGGGGAAATTTCCAGTCAACAAGCCTTCACGCTCGCCGCGCATGAGCTGGACAACAGCAACGGCAAACTGCTCAGCCAGCAAGGCCTGACGTTGCGTATCGCTGCGGCCTTGAACAACCTCAAAGGCGTGATCTCCGGCGCCTCGCTGGACAGCCACAGCGCCAGCCTCGACAACCATGAAGGCCTGATCAGCAGTCGCGGCGAGATGTTGCTGACTGTCGACAAGACCCTGGATAACCAGCTCGGTACGGTCATCGCTGACGGCCAACTGACCGTCAACGCTGATGAACTGGTCAACCGTGAAGGCAACATCGCTGGCAAGGCCGATGCGGGTGTGCAGGCAAAAACCGTCAACAATCAGAAGGGGCAGTTGATCGCCACCGGCGTGCTCAAACTGCAGGCCGGTCAACTCGATAATCAGCAGAACGGTTTGCTCGGATCGAGCAAGGACATGACCCTGACCGTTGCTGAACTGGACAACCGTGGCGGCGAAATCAGCAGCAACGGTGATTTGCTGGTCACTGGCAAAAAACTCGATAACAGCGACGGCGGCAAGATTTTTTCAGGCAAAGGCCTGACCCTGACTGTCGACGAAGTGCTCAACCGCAGCAAAGGGCTGATCAATGCGGGTGCCCGGTTCACCCTGCAGGGGCGCTCGCTGGCCAACGACGGCGGCGAATTGCTCAGCCAGCAAGGCATGTTGCTGAACCTCGCCGGCGCCGTTGACAACAGCTCGGGCAAGGTCAGCAGCGAAGGCACGCTGACGGTCGCCACCGCGAAACTGACCAACGTTGGCGGTAGCCTGTCCAGCGCGGCAGATCTGAAGCTGGACAGCGACGGCAGCATCGATAACCAGGCTGGCCAGATCGTCACCGATGGCATGCTGCTGCTGACTGGCGCCAGCCTCGATAACCGCCAGAAGGGCACGCTCAGCGGTAAAGGCGCGGTCACCGTGACCACTGGCGCCTTTGATAACAGCAACGGTCGACTCAGCAGTGCCGACACCCTGAATCTCACGGCGGGTCAGGTCACCAACGGCGGCGACGGCAGTATCGGTAGTCAAAACGCGCTGACGGCTTCGGTCAGCGGCCTCGATCAGCAAGGCGGCAAGCTGTTCAGCAACACGCAACTGAGCCTGGATTTGAACCACGGTCAGTTGAACAACATTGGTGGTTTGATCAACGCCCCAGGCGCGCTGCTGCTCAAGCAGCTCAAGGGCGTCAACAACCAGGGCGGTACGATTTCCAGCGCCGAGGCGTTCACCCTGACTGCGCAAAGCCTGGACAACAGCGACGGCAAGCTCTTGAGCAATCAGGACCTGACCCTGCGCATCGCGGCGGCACTGGACAACGTCAAAGGCATGATCGGCGCCGCCGCCATCGACGCGCACGCGGCAAGCCTGAACAACAGCGGCGGCAATCTGGTCAGCCGGGGCGACCTCGACCTGACCGTGGACGGTCTGCTGCGTAACGACGGCCATGGGCTGATCAGTGCGGCGCAAACCCTTGAGATCACCAGTGCTGATCTGAACAACCGCGACAGTGGTTTGATCAACAGCCAGGGCAACCTGACCCTGACCGCCACCGGGCTGGACTCCAGCGAAGACGGGGAGGTTTCTGCCAGCGGTGACATGGACTTGAAACTGACGTCCCTGACCCAGAACGGCGGACGCCTGCTGGGCGACAAAGCCGTGACCCTCGACCTTGCCAATGGTGATCTCGACAACCAGCGCGGCTTGCTCACTGCCCAAGGACCACTGACGCTCAAACGCCTGCGTGACGTGAACAACCAGAGCGGCGAGATCTCCAGCAACCTCGGTTTCGATCTCATCGCTCAAGCGCTCAACAACACTTCCGGCAAGATCATCAGCGGCGAAAAACTGCTGTTGCGTGGCACTGCACTGATCAACCAGAAAGGCCTGATCTCCGGCTGGCAGGGACTCATCGTCAACGCCGACAGTCTCGACAACCGCAACAGCGGCACGCTCTCCAGCAAGTTCGCCGATGTCTCGGTCGACCTCAAGGACGCGCTGCTCAACAGTAACAGCGGTGCGCTGGTTGCTCAGGGAGCCCTGACCGTCAAAGCGGGCAGCCTCGACAACAGCAACAAGGGCAATCTCAGCAGTGGCGCAGCGCAGACCCTGACATTAGGTGGTGCGCTGAATAACAGCCAAGGCCTGATTTTCAGCGGCGCGGCACTGGATGTGGTCAGCACTGCATTCACCAATACCAGCGGCTCAGTCAATGCCGAACAGGCTTTCACCGCAACCGCCTCGCGTCTGGACAACAGTGGCGGACAAATCGCCAGCAACGACGCAATTACGCTCGGCCTGAGCGGTGAACTGAACAACAACGCCGGCAAGCTGGCGAGCAGCGGCGCGATGTTGCTCAAGGGCGTCACCGACCTGCGCAACCAGAATGGCCAGATCGCCAGTCAGAAAACCCTCGAAGTGCGCACCGCTTCGCTGGACAACAGCAACAAGGGCACGGTCGCGGCCAACGATCAGTTGCAGATCATCGCAACGGGCGCCGTCAATAACAGCGCTGACGGTCTGATCTACAGCCAGAACGCTGGCGTAGAGCTGAGCGCCGCCAGCCTGGGCAACGGCAAAGGCTCGATCCAGAGCGAAGGCGCGATGACCCTGGACGTTGGCGCTGACTTCGACAACCAGAGCGGCAAGGTCATCGCGCAAAACGGCAAGGTCTTTGTCAAAGCGGCCAACATCGACAACCGTGGCGGCATTCTTTCCAGCATCAAAGGTGCACTGGAAGCACGCACCGTCGGCGTGCTGCGCAACGGTTTTGACCTGAACAACAATCGTCAGGGCGGCATCATCCAGGCGCAGGCTCTGACCCTGACCGCACTGGCTGGGCTGAATAACAACGGCGGGCGGATTTCGGCACAAGCGGCCGATCTTGGCATCACCACGGCGGCACTGGATAACGGCAGCGGCGTGCTGTACTCCAAAGGCTTGTTGGGAGTCACCGGTTCAAACCTGGAAAACGCCAGCGGCCAGATCGCGGCCAACCGCATTGACTTCGGCCTGACCGGTGCGTTGCGCAACGGCGCGGGCGTCATCGAAAGCGAAACCCAACTGAGCGTAAAAGCCGCCAGCGTCGACAACCAGAACGGTCGTCTGCGTTCGCTGGGCAACACGGGCAAGACCCTGTTCCAGATCGGCGGTCTGCTCGACAACCGCAATGGCGTGCTGGAAACGGCCAACGTTGACATGACCCTGGCCGTCGGCAGCTTCCTCAACGGCGGCGGGCAACTCAACCATGTCGGGCGCGGCAAGTTCGACATCTCCACAACCAATGTCATCGGCGCTGGCGGCAGCATCGTCACCGGCGGGTTGCTGGAGCTCAACGCCGACAGCTGGAGCAACTCCAACGTTATTCAGGCCGGTCGCCTGAACGTCAATGTCGGGCAGTTCAGCCAGGCCGCGAGCGGCAAACTGCTGGCTTCGGATTCGCTGCAGATCCGTGGCGGCAATTGGAGCAACGATGGGCTGATCGCCAGTGACGGCATCCTCGATCTGCAAATCGGCGGTACCTATTCCGGCACTGGCCGCTTGACCAGTCAGCGTGGCGCTTATGTTTCTGCCGCGCAGATGAACGTCGCGGCGGGCGGCAGTTTTGCGGTGGGCGCGACGTCGACTGTCAATATCGGCGGACAGCTCACCAATGCCGGACGCATGACCTCCAGCGAAGACCTGACCATCAATGCGGGCGGTGTTGCCAACTACGGCACCCTCGGCGCAGCGCAGAACCTCATCATCAACACGCCTTCGCTGCTCAACGATCGCGGGCTGATTTTCAGCGGTAGCAACATGACGCTTGGCGTCGGTACGTTGACCAACCAGCACGGTGATTTCTACGGCTTGGGCGATGTGGTAATGGGCGGCTATGGCGGCGCGGCTCGGGCGGCGGGGGTGTACAACATTTCCGGCTCGATGGAGAGCGGGCGCGGTTTTACGATGAATGCGGATGTATTTGAGAACCGTACGGAAGGTCCGACAGCGTCGGTTGAACGCAAGCTGATCTCAGGCTTGATCGCGGCCAGCTGCGGTGACTGTGTCGGTGGCACCTTCAACAACTTCCTCGCCACCCGTGAGACTTATCAATTCTTCGACACGGATAGCAGCGCCTCGGCGATGTTCAACGTTGGCAAGGATTTCACCTTCCAGGGCGGCACATTCCTCAACAGCAAAAGTACGGTCGCGGCGGGCGGCAACATCAACATCATCGCCGATAGTCTGAAGAACATCGGTGCGAAGAGCGGAACCGTTGAAGTCACGCGTCAGTACAACTTCGAGATGGGCACAGGTACCACGGCGCAATTCATGGCCAACGTGATCCTCCCGTACAACCAGCGCAATAACCCCGATTTCCCGTTTGTATACTACGTTATCGCGCCGGAAGGCTTGATCCGTAAAGCGATCGCCAAAACCGTCGGCAATGGCATCGTCATTGTTGACGCCGAGACAGGCGAGAACGTTGGCAGTCGCAAATACGGTCGGGCGATGTCCGGATACAGCGCGGGCTTTGAGACTTCAACGCCGTCGTTGTACGACCCGAATAATCTGATGGCGATACCGAGTGAGCTGGCGCCTTACCAACAAGGCGTCGCTATCGAGAAACCGGTAAACAGTACCGGTGCTACCGACATCACGAACTCTCGAAATGCCGTGATTCAGGCCGGGGGTAATGTATCGATAACCGCCACCCAGGAAATCGCCAACAGCGTCATCCATCAGGACTACAGCGCAAACGGTGGCACCAATAAAGTCGCCAATACCAACGTCGGCAACAGCGGCACTGTTGTCGTGCGCATCAACAGTCAGTTGCCGCCGGATCTTGCCCAGCAACAGGTCAATCCGCTGAGCCTGCCGGGCTTCTCCCTGCCGACGGGTGAGAACGGTCTGTTCCGCCTGAGCGGGCAGGGCTCCAGCAATACCGCAGCCAGCAATACCGGGCCAGCGCCAACGTGGACGGTCGGTAATGTTGCAGTTAATGCCCAGGACCATCTGGTCGCAGCGACCAGTGGAGGGCCGCGCAACCTGTTCATCGATGCCCCGGCAGCAGTGACTGACAGCACGCGCGCCGTTGACACCTTCCACCGCACCCCAAGCATGGTTCAGGCGGTTGCCAGTACGGTCGATGTCAAGGTGCCCGAGGGCAGCGCCGGATCGGGCATGCCAAGTCGTGGCAACGACATGAAGGAGTCGATCGACACCCGTCCGGTCACTCGTGTCACCGGCCTGCCCGACACCACGGCACCGTCCAATCCACACAAATACCTGATCGAAACCAACCCGGTGTTGACCGAGCTCAAGTCGTTCATGAGCTCCGATTACCTGTTGGAAAAACTCGGCTTCGACCCAGACCAAAGCGCCAAGCGCCTTGGTGATGGCCTCTACGAACAACGCCTGATCCAGCAAGCCGTCACCGCACGCACTGGCCAGGCTTTCCTCGACGGCCAGACCTCCAACGAAGGCATGTTCAAGTACCTGATGAACAACGCCATCGCCAGCAAGGACGCGCTCAACCTGTCGGTCGGCGTTGGGCTCACCTCGCAGCAAGTCGCAGCGCTGACCCACGACATCGTCTGGCTTGAAGAGCACGAAGTGAATGGCGAGAAAGTGCTGGTGCCGGTGGTTTACCTGGCGCAAGCCAACGGCCGTCTCGGCCCGACCGGGGCGTTGATTGCCGGTAATGATGTGACGCTGATTGCCGGGGAGAATCTGGACAACGTCGGTACGTTGAAGGCGACGAATAACCTGTCCGCCTCAGCCGGCAAAGACTTGGTCAACAGCGGCTCGATCGAGGCAGGCAATCGTCTGGATCTGCTGGCAACCAACAACATCGTCAACAAGGCGGGCGGGATTATAGCCGGCAAGGACGTCAGCCTGACCACTCGCACTGGCGACGTGATCAATGAACGGACCATCACTTCGGTCGACGACAAATACGGCTCCGTCACCCAGCATACGGATTACGCCGATAACGCCGCACGGATCGAGGCTGCCAACGACCTGACCATCAAAGCAGCCAAGGACATCAACGTCATCGGTGGTGTTTTGAAAAGCGGTCGGGACATGGCATTGAGTGCCGGTCGCGATGTTAACGTAGCGGCGGTGCAGATCGACAACAGCGCATCGCTTGGCTGGAGAGGAGCCGTCAGCAGCGTCACGCAATTGGGCGCTGATATTGATGCGGGGCGTGATTTCAAAGCGGATGCCAAACGTGACATCAACGTGATTGCCAGTGCGATTGACGCCAAGCGTGATGTGTCGATGTCGGCGACTGAGAATCTGGTGATCAGTTCGGCGGCGGATGAAGAGCACTCGCGTTCTGCCAACAAGAAGATGTCTCGTCAGGATGATGAGGTGCGGCAGGTGTCGTCGACCGTGAACTCCGGCGGCAATGTTGCCCTTACGGCGGGCAAGGATCTCGAGCTGATTGCCAGCCGGGTCAATGCTGGAGGAGAAGCCTTTGTTTACGCCGGAAATGACTTGAATCTGGAAACCGCTGCCAATACCGACTATTCCTATTACACCAAGACCAAAAAGGGTTCGATGGGCAAAAAGAGCACGACAACGACGGAAAACGGCGGGGAGGAGGCGGTATCGTCAGTGATTCAATCCGTCGGAAAATCCACTTTGGTCGCGGCGCACGACATCAATATCGAGGGCTCGAAAGTCACCAGTGACGAGGGTGCCTTGAAAGTCATGGCAGGGAACGATGTCAATCTTACCGCTGCACAAAACAGCGCATTCAACGCATCGTCGAAATCAAAGTCGAGTGGTCTGGGTCTGTCCAGCACCAGCAAGGCCAGTAGCGACTCTTCGAGCAGCACCTGGCTGACGGGATCGAGCCTTGGCGGTTTAACCACGACGATTCAGGCAGGTCATGACCTGCTTGTATCCGCGAGTAGCGTGGTGTCCACCAATCAGACGACATTGCAGGCTCGTAACGATATTCGCATTGAGAGCGATGTTGAGACGTTCACCAGCGAGCACAGCCAATCAACCAAGAAAAGCGGGTTGATGAGTTCTGGCGGTATCGGCGTAACCTTGGGGTCGTCCAAAAACACCATGAATCAATCCAGCCACAGCCAGACCCAAAAAGGCAGCACGGTCGGTAGCGTGCTGGGTAATCTGAATATCACGGCGGGTAAAAACCTGACAATTCAGGGCTCTGATGCCATTGCAGGGGGGGATATCAATCTGGCCGCGCAGAACGTCAGCATTCTTGCCGCGCAGAACGACAGCGGTTCAAGACAAACTCAGGAAAGCAAGAAAAGCGGATTGACACTTGCGTTGTCCGGGGTTGTTGGTGAAGCGGTCAACACCGCATATCAGACAGCTCAAACAGCAAGTACCGAGCAGGACACTCGGTTGGCTGCATTGCAGGGTGTGAAGGCGGGCCTTTCCGGGTACCAGGCTTATCAGGCAGCGCAGGCACTGAGTTCTGGTGCAGAGGCAGGCAGTTTCGCGGGTATCGCCCTGTCGCTGGGGACTCAAAAATCCAGCTCGACTCAGGTCCAGGAACAAAGCGTCAGTCAGGGCAGCAGCCTTACGGCCGGAAACAATCTCACTATTATCGCGACGGGCAGCGGCGCCGCAGGATTCGCGGACGGCGATATCACTATTCAGGGAAGCAAGCTGCAGGCCAGCAACGATATGGTGGTCGTTGCCAACCGCGACGTTAACCTGCTCGCGGCGGCCAACACTCAAAAGGTCGATGGATCCAATTCAAGCGGCGGCGGAGCCGTCGGTATCAGTCTGGGCGTTGGTTCAAGTGGTGCGGGGCTGAGTATCTTTGCCAATGGCAACAAGGGTGTCGGCAAAGAAACGGGTAACGGAACAACATGGACGGAAACCACTCTGGATGCCGGCAACCAACTGAAGATCGGTAGCGGGCGCGACACCAATCTGATCGGGGCGCAAGCCAATGCTCAGCAAGTGGTCGCCGATGTAGGACGCAACCTGACGTTGACTAGTTTGCAAGACACCGACCGTTACGATTCCAAGCAAACCAATGTCAGCGGTGGTGCCAGTTTTACCTTTGGTTCCATGACTGGAGGCGGATCACTGAGCGTGAGCCAAGACAAGATAAAGTCGAACTTTGACAGTGTGCAGGAGCAGACGGGACTTTACGCCGGCAAAGGGGGCTTTCAGGTCACCGTAGGTGGACACACTCAGCTCAATGGCAGCGTCATCGCCAGCACCGCCGATGCCTCCAAAAACACCCTGAGTACTGGCACGTTGGGCTGGGCGGATATAGACAACAAAGCGGATTTCACCAGCCAGCACCAAGGGGTAAGTGCGACGACCAGTGGCGGGATGGAATCGCTGGTGGGCACAGTTGCGAGCTTGGTAGGTGCGAACAATAGCGGGCATGCCAGCAGTACGACGCACTCGGCCATTTCCGGGGCAACGCTGCTGATCCGTGATCAGGGTAGTCAACAGCAAGACGTCTCCACACTCAGCCGCGACGTGGACAACGCTAACAACGCCCTGAGCCCGATTTTCAACAAAGAGAAGGAGCAACAGCGATTGCGCCAAGCGCAGCTTATCGGTGAGATCGGTAGTCAGACGATGGACATCGTTCGTACTCACGGAATAATTGAGGCAAGCAAAGCAGCCGTCGCAGAACTGACGCCTGAACAACGGGCGATGCCAGGCGCCAACCCGAATGCTTCTTATGCTGACCGCCAGGCGTACATCGCTGTATTGCAATCGACTGACGCCTATAAAAGCACCATGAGTGTGTACGGCACCGGTGGCAGTTTCCAACAGGCAGCTCAGGCAGTTACCGCTGCGGTTCAAGGGCTTGCGGGGGGCAATATCGGCCAGGCATTGGTGGGCGCTTCTGCACCTTATCTTGCTGAAACCATCAAGAAAATGACCGCCGGAAACGAAGAGGCGCGAATCATGGCCCACGCAGTATTGGGTGCGCTTACTGCATCGGTGCAAGGAGCAAGTGCGGCAGGTGGCGCGGCGGGAGCGGCCATTTCTGCGGGAGCGACCGAGCTGATAATGAAAGCTCTATACGGTACGACTGATGTGACGAAGTTGTCGGAGAGCCAGAAGCAGACCATTTCGGCATTGGTCACGCTGACCAGCGGTATCTCTGGTGGCATCGTCGGCGGTGACGTTGCGTCGGCGGTTGCCGCTGCTCAGGCCGGCAAAAACACGGCCGAGAACAATGACATGTTTGCCCTGCCGCCGGGTGCCGTCGCCTACGGCCAGGCGGCGACTTCCTTGATCAAGTTCGGTATAGATAATGGTTATTCGGAGCAAGCAATTGACGATGCGTTGAAGGCGCAAAGGGAAGGCGTAGGCTTTGACGGACCTAATCCTGCCAAGGCGCTGATTCAGTCGTGGACGCTGATGATGACAGGCCCATTGGTAGCGTCGGAGCTTACAGCCGGATTTGCAGCAATGGCCTTGGGAGGTGCCATTTCCGGCGGGGCCAATTCGGCCTACCAAATTCAAAAAGGTGAACCATTCAGCTACTCCGATGCATTCATTGCGACAGTCGTGGGTGCAGCGACGCAGGGCAAAGGGTTTTGGGTGACACAAAGTGTTGGAGCCGGCGGATCCGTGGCAGGTAGCGTAATAAAGGGGGAGGATCCTGTCGTACCGCTGGTGGGATCATTTGTAGGCACTACCGTTGGATTCAAGGGCGGGCCCGTGATCTCGAATACTTTGAAACCTTACGTAGGGGAATCCACTTCATCGGTTCTGGGCAACATGGGCGGTTCCTATGGATCTGAAGCGGTATCAGACTGGATTCAAAATGTGGTGGGCAAGAAGTGAGATCAGAAAAAATAGGCTTCGGTACCTTCATCCGGGTATCCATCCTCTGTTATCTGCTCTTTATTGCGATCGGTTTAATCTCCGTGATGATTGGCGCCATTGCCGTTTACCTGAAAAACGGAGTCTGGTTGTTTGATTATGAGAGCGTATGGCGCGTACTTAAGGGGGCCGTACCCTACGCAATGGCGGCAGTCATTTACCTGTTGATCAAAACGATCCATGGTGTATGGAAAGCCAGAGAACAGCACAAGCATGACCTTTAGCGGAATGTAAGCAGCCTGGACGAAACGCCCCGAGTAATATCGGGGCGTTTCAGTTTGATTTGAATCTACAAATCAATCAGCGAAACGCCGGCACCACATGCTTGATAAACAGCTCCAGCGACTTCTTCTTCTCTTCATGCGACAAGCTGTTGTCACACCAGAAACTGAACTCATCCACCCCCAGTTCCTGGTAGTACTTGATCCGCGGAATGATCTCTTCGGGCGTACCAATCATCGCCGTCTTGTGCAGACTCTCCAGTTCAAACTCAGGACGCCCGGCAAACTTCTCTTCAGGACTCGGCGCAAGGAAGCCGTTGACTGGTGTTTGCTTGTTGCCAAACCACGCATCAAAGGTGCGATAGAAACGTGAGATGGCTTTGGCGCCGACTTTCCAGCCGTCCGGGTTATCAGCGGTGTGCACGTGGGTGTGGCGCAGCACCATCAATTGTGGGCGCGGTACATCCGGGTTGTTGTCCAGTGCGGTCTGGAATTTGTTCTTCAGGTCGAGGACTTCTTCGTCGCCTTTCATCAATGGCGTGACCATGACGTTGCAGCCGTTGGCGACGGCGAAGTTGTGCGAGTCGGGGTCGCGGGCGGCGATCCACATGGGTGGGTTGGGCTTCTGGATCGGCTTCGGCACGCTGGTGGAGGTGGGGAATTTCCAGATGTCGCCGTCGTGGGCGTAGTCGCCTTGCCACAGGGCGCGGACCACCGGGACCATTTCGCGCAGGGCCTGGCCGCCGCTGGAGGCGGGCATGCCGCCGGCCATGCGGTCGAATTCGACTTGATAGGCGCCGCGCGCCAGACCGACTTCCATGCGGCCGTTGCTGATCACGTCGAGCAGGGCGCATTCGCCGGCGACGCGCAGCGGGTGCCAGAACGGCGCGATGATGGTGCCGGCGCCGAGGTGGATGGTGGTGGTTTTCGCTGCGAGGTAGGCCAGCAGCGGCATCGGGCTTGGGGAGATGGTGTATTCCATGGCGTGGTGTTCGCCGATCCACACGGTGCTGAAACCGCCGGCCTCGGCCATCAGGGTCAGTTCGGTCAGGTCTTCGAACAGTTGGCGGTGGCTGACGCTTTCGTCCCAGCGTTCCATGTGTACGAACAGGGAAAATTTCATGACGCTACCTCGAGTCTTTTGTAATTGGCCGGTCGTATGCGGGCCTGTCGAACTGACGTGAACGCTGTGCGCTCGCGAGTCTTCTCACCATTCAAGCACGCCTTCGAGGACGGCTGTTCGGTTGATTGAATATTGGTATACCATAATACGGAATATCCGCAAAATATTTCTGACCGACACTTCGAACAAGGAAGGCGCAAGCAATGAACATAAAACAAAAACTGACTCTGGCGTTTGCGGTAATCGCCAGCCTGCCGGTGTTACTGGTGGCAGCGCTGATCATCCTCAATGTCCGTGAGGGCGCGCGCGACACCTTTACCGACAGCACCGGGCGCGAAGTGCGTCAGGTGGAAAACGCGATGCAGCTGTTTTTCGAGGGCATCAGCCAGAACGTTGCTTACCTGGCCGAGCATCCGCAACTGCAGAGCATCGACACCAGCCTCAAACGCTACCTGAGCAGCGATGCCGCGCAAATGCCGCTGGGCCCGCAGGATCAACAGCTGTTCAAGCTGTTCGACGGTCTGGCTAAGGCGCATCCGGCCTACACCTATCTATCTGTCGGCACCGAGCAGGGCGGTTATCTGTTCTGGCCGGGCGATGCGCAACTGGCCAACTACGATCCGCGCACCCGGCCCTGGTACAAAACCGCGATGGCCAACCCTGGTAAAACCCTGCGCACCGAGGCCTATTACTGGGCGGCGGATGACGTGGTGCTGGTGAGCACCGTGCGCAGTTTCAACAACCAGTTGGGCAGCAATGCTGGCGTGGTCAACATCGATGTATCGCTCAAGCAATTGACCGACCTGGTCAAGCAGATTCGCCTCGGCGAGAGCGGTTATCTGATGTTGATGGAAGCCAACAACACCGTGCTGGTCGACCCGAGCGATCCGGCGCACAACTTCAAGAAACTCAGCGATCTCGGCGACGGTTATCAGCAACTGGCCGAGGCGGGCAAAGGCTTGGTCGAGGTGCAATTGGCCGGCGAGGATTACATGGCGCTGGTCTGGCCGTCGCAGGCGTTGGGCTGGCGGTTTGTCGGCTTGGTGAAGGCGAGCGAAGTGATGGCGGGGGCGACGCGTTTGACCTGGCTGATCGGCGCGATCGCTGTGGTTTGCGCATTGTTGTTTGCAATGGTCGGCGCGTGGTTTGCCGGATTGATGGTCAAGCCGATTCGTGGTGTCGCCAGCGGACTCGAAGGCATTGCCCAGGGCGAGGGCGATCTGACTGCGCGACTGGAAGTACGCGGGCAGGACGAAACCGCGCAACTGGCCGGCTGGTTCAACCAGTTTCTTGAAGCGATTCGCACACTGATTCAACGCATCGGCCAAGCGGCAGGGCAGATTCACAGCAGCTCCGGCAGCGCCACCGAAGTCTCGGCGGAAATGGCCGACGTCGCTTCACGTCAGCGCGAGGCGGTGGACATGGTGTCGACCGCGTTCCACGAAATGGTCGCCACCTCCAACGAGGTCGCGCGTTCGTGCAGTCAAGCGGCCGACTCGGCAGACAACGGTCAGCGTCAGGCGCACACCGGGCAGCAGCAGATCGACGCGGCGGTGAGCAACGTCGGGCGCTTGAGTCAGGAGATCGGCCACAGCGCCGAGTCGATGCAGCAACTGGAGCAGGACAGCAACGACATTCAGTCGATTCTCGGCACGATTCGCTCAATTGCCGAGCAGACCAATCTGCTCGCGCTCAACGCCGCCATCGAAGCCGCGCGCGCCGGTGAACAGGGCAGGGGCTTTGCCGTGGTCGCCGATGAAGTCCGGGCGCTGGCCAAGCGTACTTCCGACTCCACCGGTGAGATTGACGCATTGCTCGGCAATCTGGCGCGGCGCACCCACCAGATGGGCAAGCAGATGCACGCCAGCCTTGAGGTGTCGCAGGAAACCGTGGTGTCGATCAACGAGGCGCGGGCGAGTTTCGAATTGATCCGTGAATCGGTCGACGTGATCCGCGACATGAACACGCAGATCGCCACGGCGGCGGAGGAACAGCATCAAGTGGCGGAAGACATCAATCGGCACATCAGCCAGATTCATGGCGATGCGCAGTTGGTGGCGAGCCTGGCGGATTCAACTCGCCAGGATGCGCAGAACCTGACGGCGTTGTCGCAGACGTTGAATCAGCTGGTGAGCCGGTTTCGTACCTGACACGGTCGCCCAGGCAACACCAAAACCTGTGGGAGCGAGCCTGCTCGCGGAGGCGTCGGGTCAGTCAAAAATGTAACAACTGACCCATCGGTTTCGCGAGCAGGCTCGCTCCCACATGGGATATCCGAGATCTGGTGAAATCACGCCACAACCGGCAACGCACCCATCTTGCCGTGGCAATACACCAGCGGCCCGGCGACCTGCTCGGGGACGATCAGGTTCTTCACCGCGCCGACCATGATCGCGTGGTCGCCACCTTCGTATTCACGCCACAGCTCGCACTCGATCACCGCCGTGGCATTGGCGAGGATCGGGTTGCCTAGTTCGCTCAATGTCCACTCGATGCCCTGCGCCTTGTCCTTGCCTTTGCGGGCGAAGGCATAGGCTTCGCTTTGCTGCACGCTGGACAACAGGTGAATCGCAAAGCGTTTGTTCTTGATCAGCACGGGATAGGAGTCGGAGCTGTAGTTGGGGCAGAACAGCACCAGCGCCGGGTCCATCGACAGCGAGCTGAACGCGCTGGCGGTCAGGCCGACGATCTGGCCGTCGTCGTCCAGCGTGGTGATGACGGTGACGCCGGACGGGAACGAGCCCATGACTTGTTTGTAAATGGCAGCATCGATCATTGGGTGGTCCTCGGGTGGTGTGACGCGGTTTTTATGGTTTGTAAGTCTGATGGTATACCGTAATACATATCTTGCAAGGGCTTTTCTGATGAACCGATAAACGTGCCACTTTCGTCGGAAAGTCAATGTTTACGGGGCTTTCAGCTAGCCGTGCAGGGGTGGGATCAGCGAGGATAGCGGATCAGAGAGCGACAGAATCAGCGGATCAGGCTTGTGCAAAGTTTGGAATACCATAATATGGTCTGCATCTGAGGGGCGACCCAAGAGTCCTCCCGGTTTGGCTTCAAACAAAGATAAAAACAGACAAACTCGAGTTCATGCATATGTCCCAGATGTCCCGGCAAGATCCGTTGATCGAGAATCATACGGTCGATTACGTCCCACTCGCGGAACGCCACGGGAAGGCCCGCGATCTGTTCACTCTTTGGTTCAGCACCAACATCGCGCCACTGCCCATCGTCACCGGCGCCATGGTGGTTCAGGTGTTCCACCTCAATCTGTTCTGGGGGCTGCTGGCGATTGCGCTGGGGCACATGATCGGCGGCGTGGTGATCGCGCTGGCCTCGGCCCAAGGCCCGCGCATGGGCATTCCGCAAATGGTCCAGAGTCGCGGTCAGTTCGGTCGTTATGGCGCACTGCTGATCGTGTTCTTCGCGGCGCTCATCTACATCGGTTTCTTCATTTCCAACATCGTGCTGGCCGGCAAATCCATCGTCGGCATTGCGCCCTCGGTGCCAGCGCCGCTGAGCATTCTGATCGGCGCGCTGGCCGCCACGGCGATCGGTGTGATCGGCTACAACTTCATCCACACCCTCAACCGCATCGGCACCTGGGTGATGGGCGGCGCGTTGCTCGCCGGGTTCATCTACATCTTCGCCCATGACTTGCCGGCGGACTTCCTGACACGCGGCAGTTTCAACCTCTCCGGCTGGCTGGCGACGGTGTCGCTGGGGATCATCTGGCAGATCAGCTTCTCGCCGTATGTCTCCGACTATTCGCGCTATCTGCCAGCAGACATCGGCATCGCCAAACCCTTCTGGGCGACGTATCTGGGCGCGACGCTGGGCACGATTCTGTCGTTCAGCTTTGGCGCAGTCGCCGTACTGGCCACGCCGGAAGGCACCGAAGCGATGGCGGCGGTCAAGCAGTCCACCGGTTGGCTGGGGCCGATTCTGATGGTGCTGTTTCTGCTCAACATCATCAGCCACAACGCGCTGAATCTGTATGGCGCGGTGCTGTCGATCATCACCTCGATCCAGACGTTCGCCAGCCAGTGGACGCCGAGCATCAAGGTGCGCGTGGTGCTGTCGAGCGTGATTCTGGCCGCGTGCTGTGTGGTCGCCCTCGGTGCTTCGGCGGATTTCATTTCCGAATTCATCGGACTGATTCTGGCGCTGTTGCTGGTGCTGGTGCCTTGGGCTTCGATCAACCTGATCGATTTCTATCTGATCAAGCGCGGCAGCTACGACATCGCCTCGATCTTCCGCGCTGACGGCGGCGTCTACGGGCGCTTCAACCTGCATGCGATCATTGCCTACTTCATCGGCATCATCGTGCAACTGCCGTTTGCCAACACCTCGCTGTATGTCGGGCCGTACGCCAATCTGGTGGAAGGTGCCGACCTGTCGTGGCTGGTTGGCCTGGTGGTCACCGTGCCGCTGTATTACTGCCTGGCGACCCGTGGGCAGGCGCAGCAGAGCAGGGCGGCCAGACTCGGCTATACCGACTGACTGCAACCGCCATCCAGCAATGCCCGGCCCAGCGCCGGGCATTTTTGTTTGGGCATTTCAGCGGTCACGGAAATTGGCCATATCGATCCCCTTTTGGCCTGCCGCCTACTGTCACCGCG
>Ga0182006_1000496_pt1 | contig 30592 bp, 30 predicted proteins | sample Sormic07211104_1_FD_123022 | JGI IMG/M metagenome (GOLD analysis project Ga0182006, IMG submission 123022) | Rhizosphere microbial communities from Sorghum bicolor, Mead, Nebraska, USA - 072115-104_1 MetaG | ecosystem: Host-associated > Plants > Roots > Rhizosphere | place: USA: Nebraska...
AAGCTGTCTCCACGGCGGACAGCCACGGCGTCGTCACCGCGAAAACGTACGTCGTACAGTTCCGCCGCGGCTCCGTCGGAAAACGTCGCGCGGCTGGCCAGGCGCGTCCGTATGGTGAGTTCTCCCGCCGGGGACGTTGTCCCGGGGGACGAACCCAGGGCCGGGGGCTGTCCGGTCGCGATGGTTGCCGGCAGCCCGCCGGCCAGCACCGCGTCGAAGCGCGCCACCGTGTCCGGGCCTGGTGGGTTACTTGAGGCCGCGAGTGTGGAGGCACTGGCGAAAGCCAGGGCGAGGCAAGACCGGCGCAGCCGGCCACGATCCATGATTTTCATGAGGCATTCCTTTGGCTTGGATGGTTCAGGAGACGCGCCCGTGTCGGGGGATGGCGCGTCGGACAAGCGTAATTCCCGGGACTGTGACCCGCTACGCAGAAAAAGACCGGCGCGACCAAGGCCTACGCCATTTGCCGGCATGCGCCCGCGCATGGCCCGGGCAGTGGCCGCAAACGCCCGCTACCGCTACACTTTCGGTCTTCTTTCCCCACCCGTTCCCATGAGGTCGAGATGTTCCCGAAGGATGCAACGATCGCCGGCTACGACGACGAACTCGCCAAGGCCATCGCCGACGAGACCCGTCGCCAGGAAGATCACGTCGAGTTGATCGCCTCGGAGAACTACGCCAGTCCGCGCGTGATGGAAGCCCAGGGCTCCTCGCTGACCAACAAGTACGCCGAGGGATATCCCGGCAAGCGTTACTACGGTGGCTGCGAATACGTCGACATCGCCGAGAAGCTGGCCATCGACCGCCTGAAGAAGCTGTTCGGCGCCGACTACGCGAATGTCCAGCCGCACTCCGGTTCGCAGGCCAACCAGGCGGTGTACTTCGCGCTGCTGCAGCCGGGCGACACCATCCTGGGCATGAGCCTCGCCCACGGCGGCCATCTCACCCACGGCGCCAAGGTCAACCTCTCGGGCAAGATCTTCAACGCCGTGCAGTACGGCATCGATCCGGACACGGGCCTGGTGAACTACGACGAGATCGAGAACCTCGCCGTCGAGCACAAGCCGAAGATGATCGTCGCCGGATTCTCCGCGTATTCGCAGGTGCTCGACTGGGCGCGCTTCCGCGCCATCGCCGACAAGGTCGGTGCCTACCTGTTCGTGGACATGGCGCACGTCGCCGGCCTCGTGGCCACGGGTGCCTATCCGAACCCGATCGACCATGCGCACGTGGTCACGTCCACCACGCACAAGACCCTGCGCGGCCCGCGCGGCGGCATCATCATCGCCAAGGGCCTTGGCGAGGAACTGGAAAAGAAGCTGCAATCCATCGTCTTCCCGGGCATCCAGGGCGGACCGCTGATGCACGTCATCGCGGCCAAGGCCGTGGCCTTCAAGGAAGCGCTGGAACCCGCCTTCACGGAATACCAGGCGCAGGTGGTCAAGAACGCCAAGGCGATGGCGAAGACCTTCATGGACCGCGGCTACAAGATCGTTTCCGGTGGCACGGAAAACCACCTCATGCTGATCGACCTGATCGGCCGCGACGTCACCGGCAAGGACGCGGAAGCCGCGCTCGGCAAGGCGCACATCACGGTGAACAAGAACGCGGTGCCGAACGATCCGCGTTCGCCTTTCGTCACCTCGGGGCTGCGCGTGGGCACGCCCGCGATCACCACCCGCGGTTACAAGGAAGCCGACGCCATCGAGCTGACCCAGTGGATCTGCGACGTGCTCGATGCGCCGGCCGACGCCGCCGTGATCGCCTCGGTGCGCGACAAGGTCACCGCGCAGTGCGCTCGGTTCCCGGTGTACGGCTGATCGATGCACTGTCCGTTCTGCCAGCATGAAGACACGCGCGTCATCGACTCCCGTCTCACCGAAGACGGGAGCACGGTGCGCCGCCGTCGCGAATGCCCGCAGTGCGGTGAGCGCTTCAATACCTTCGAGACGGCCGAGCTGAAATTGCCGGCCATCGTGAAGTCGGGCGACCGGCGCGAGCCTTTCGACGAACACAAGCTGCGGGTCAGCTTCGAGCGCGCCTTGCAGAAGCGCCCGGTCGCCAGCGACGCGGTCGATACCGCGATGCGCGCGGTGATCAACGACCTGCGCCGCATGGGCGAACGCGAAGTCCCCTCGCGCCAGGTCGGTGAACTGGTGATGCGCGAGTTGAAGAAGCTCGACCAGGTGGCCTACGTGCGTTTCGCCTCGGTCTACCGGCGTTTCGAAGACGTCCACGCCTTCCGCGAGGAGATCGAGAAGCTGGAACGTGACCTGCCATCGCTCGAAGGCCTGCAACTGCCGCTGCTCGATGCGGCGCGGCGAGGGCGCAAGCCCTGATGTCGCGGCCGTTCTTCCCGGCCATGGACCATGTTCACATGGCCCATGCCCTGCGTCTGGCCGAACGCGGATTGCACACCACCCAGCCGAATCCCCGGGTCGGCTGCGTCATCGCGCGCGGCGAGACGGTGCTCGGTACCGGATGGCACCAGCGGGCTGGTGAGCCGCACGCGGAAGTCTTGGCGTTGCGCGAAGCGGGTGAAGCCGCCCGGGGCGCCACCGCTTACGTCACCCTGGAACCCTGTGCGCATTTTGGCCGTACGCCACCATGCGCCGATGCCTTGATCGCCGCGGGCGTCGGCCGGGTGGTGATCGCGCACGAGGACCCCTTCGACAAGGTCGCGGGCGCCGGTATCGAGAAGCTCCGCGCCGCCGGCATCGGTGTGCAGGTGGGCCTCATGCGCGACGCCGCGCACGAGCTCAACATCGGCTTCTTCAGCCGTATCCAGCGTGGTCGGCCGTGGGTGCGCGTCAAACTGGCGATGAGCCTCGACGGTCGCACCGCGCTGGCCGACGGCTCGTCGAAATGGATCACGGGCGATGCCGCGCGAGCCGACGTGCAGCGCTGGCGTGCCCGTGCCTCGGCGATCCTTTCCGCCAGCGGAACGGTGCTCGCCGATGACCCCCACCTGACCGTGCGCCTGCCCGGCGACGAACGTTTCGTGCCGCCACTGCGTGCGATCCTCGACACGCGGCTGCGTACGCCGGCGGGCGCCCATGTGCTCGACGACGGGGCACCGACGGTGTTGTTCCACGCGGAAAACGCCTTCGTGCCCGCGCACCTCGCCGGTGTCCAGCGGGCCGTCATCCGCCAGGACGATGGCGGCGGCCTCGACCTGCGCGCCGCGCTCCATTGGCTCGCCCAGCGCGATGTCAACGAGGTGCACGTGGAAGCCGGACCGGTGTTGTGTGGTGCATTGCTCGCGGCCGGGCTCGCCGATGAACTGCTGGTCTATATCGCGCCCGTCCTGCTCGGCCATACGGCACGGCCGATGCTGACCCTGCCTCCGCTGGACGACATGGCATCACGCTGGAAGCTCGACGCCATCGACCGTCGCCAGGTCGGTGACGACACCCGTCTCCGGCTGCGCCCCACCGTCCAGCGGCGGTCCACCGAGGTGGACCGATAGCCGTGCCGCCGCTGACGCACGTTCGCTGGGGCATCGTCGGTTGCGGCGCCGTCGCCGAGGTGAAAAGCGGCCCCGCCTTCTCGAAAGTACCGGATTCGTCGCTGGTGGCCGTCATGCGTCGCGATGCCGGCAAGGCGCGCGATTACGCGGAACGGCACGGCGTGCCGCGCTGGTACGACGATGCGCGCGCCTTGATCGCGGATGCGGAGGTCGACGCGGTCTATGTCGCCACGCCACCTTCCAGCCACCGCGAGTACGCCTTGATGGCGATCGCGGCCGGCAAGCCGGTGTACGTCGAGAAGCCGATGGCTGTCGATCACGCCGAGTGCGAGGACATCATCGCGGCGGGCGAAGCGGTGGGCGTGCCGGTGTTCGTCGCGTACTACCGTCGCATGCTTCCGCGCTTCCGCACCATCGCCCGCCTGCTTGGCGAGGGTGCCATCGGTACGCCACGCATCGTCCAGGTCCTGCTCCACCAGCCGCTGGACCCACGCTATCGCGATCGGGCCAACCTGCCGTGGCGGTTGCGTCCGGAGATCTCCGGCGGTGGCATCTTCGTCGATATCGGGTGTCATACGCTGGATATCCTCGATTTCCTGCTCGGGCCCATCGTCGACGCGCGTGGCATGACGTCCAACCAGATGGACGTCTATCCGGCCGAGGACACCGTGGCGATGGCGTTCCGTTTCGAGAGCGGCGTGCTCGGCGCCGGCCTGTGGAACTTCGGCGCCGACCGGCGCGAGGATCGCGTGGAGATCGTCGGCGACCGCGGCCGACTGGTCTTCGCCACCTTTGGCGACGATCCGATCCGGCTCGAATCCGACGGGCGTGTCGAGGACATCCGCATCGCCAATCCCGAACATATCCAGCAACCGCTGATCGAGAGCATCGTGGCGGAGCTGACAGGGCGGGGCACATGTCCGTCGACGGCGCGCACCGGTGCCCGCACCAGCTGGGTGATGGACCAGGCGCTGCGAGGCTAGCCTGGTGGGAGCCGACCCTGTCGGCGATCCCGCGGCAGCGGGCCAGGTCGAGGCAAGCACCCATCGCCGCTGAAGCGGGTCCCACAACAGCGTCGGGTAGGCCAGGTAGGAGCAGACCGGTAGGAACAGACCTGTAGGAGTCGGCTTTGCCGGCGATCCCGCGGCAGCGGGCCAGGTCGCGGCAAGCACCCATCGCCGCTGAAGCGGCTCCCACAACAGCATCGGGTAGGCCGGGTTAGGAGCAGACCGGTAGGAACAGACCTGTGGGAGCCGGCTTTGCCGGCGATCCCGCGGCAGCGGCCAGGTCGCGGCAAGCACCCATCGCCGCTGAAGCGGCTTCCCACCAGGTCGGGTTCCATGGGCAGGCGTTCCAAGGGGCTTCGAGCCCTTCGGTTGTCATTGGGCCGTGCAGCCCCATGTTATTCTTCGTCGGCTGGGGTCCCCTGGGACACCGGCTTCCACAGCGTCTTCAGGGCGGGGCGAAACTCCCCACCGGCGGTGGGTTTCCGCGAGGAAACGAGCCCGCGAGCGCTCCCGGTCCGCCGGGAGGTCAGCAGATCCGGTCCGATGCCGGAGCCGACGGTCACAGTCCGGATGAAAGAAGACGGCGTCGTGCGCTCCTCGCCGAGCGCACATCGCCATGCGCCTTGGGGCGTTTTTCGCTCACCACCGCGGGAAACGTTTCATGAAAACCCAGCTTCGCACCGTCGCCTCCTTCCAGGGAGGCCACTGACATGTTCACCGGCATCATCCAGGCCGTCGGCCGCATCGCACGGCTGGAGCCGCGTGGCGGTGACGTCCGCCTCACGGTCGATACCTCCGGACTCGACATGGCCGACGTCGCCCTCGGCGACAGCATCGCCGTCTCCGGCGTCTGCCTCACCGTGATCGATTTCGACGCGGCCAGCTTCGCCGCCGATGTCTCCAATGAAACCCTTTCCCACACCACGCTCGGCAAGCACAAGGCCGGCGACCCGGTGAACCTGGAGAAAGCGCTCCGCCTTGCCGACCGTCTCGGTGGCCACCTCGTCTCCGGCCATGTCGACGGCACGGGCAAGGTGGTGTCGGTGCTGCCCGACGGACGATCGCAGCGCTGGACGTTCGAGGTTCCCGCCGATCTGGCGCGCTACATCGCCCACAAGGGCTCGGTGTGCATCGACGGCACGAGCCTCACGGTGAACGAAGTCGCCGGCAACCGGTTCGGGGTCAACCTTATCCCCCATACGGTGGCACATACGGCTTTCTCGGCACGCCGTCCCGGCGACGCCGTGAACATCGAGGTGGACGTGGTCGCCCGGTATGTCGAACGCCTGCTTTCCAGCGGCGACAGCCCGCGCCTCGACGAGGCCTTCCTGAAGCAGCATGGCTTCGCCTGAGGGAACCCGCGACATGTCATTCAACACCATCCCCGAGATCCTCGAAGACCTGCGCAATGGCCGCATGGTCGTGATCCTCGACGACGAGGACCGCGAGAACGAAGGCGACATCGTGATGGCCGCCGAGAAGGTGCGGCCGGAAGACGTCAACTTCATGGTCCGCGAGGCCCGTGGCCTGCTCTGCCTCACCCTTACCGAGCAGCGCACGCGCCAGCTCGGCCTCAAGCCGATGGTCAGCGACAACAGTTCGCCGTACCACACCAACTTCACCGTCTCGATCGAGGCGGCCGAAGGTGTCACCACCGGCATCTCGGCGCACGATCGTGCGCATACCATCCAGGTGGCCGTGGCGAAGGAGGCGAAGCCCGCCGACATCACCATGCCCGGGCACATCTTTCCGCTGACCGCGCAGCCGGGCGGCGTGCTGACCCGTGCCGGACACACCGAAGCCGGTTGCGATCTGGCGGCGCTGGCCGGTCTCGAACCTTCCTCGGTCCTGATCGAGATCCTGCACGACGACGGCTCGATGGCCCGCCGCCCCGAACTCGAGGTGTTCGCCGCGAAGCACGGGTTGAAGATCGGCACCATCGCCGACCTGATCCGCTATCGCCTGGAGACGGAGAAGACGGTCGAGCGTGTCCATGAGGAAGACGTGGAGACGGAGTTCGGCGCCTTCCGCCTGGTCGCCTTCCGCGACCAGATCCGCCATGGATTGCATTTCGCCCTCGTCCGCGGCGACGTGGCCGACGGCGAGCCGGTACTGACGCGGGTGCACGTGCGAAACACGCTGTCCGACGTGCTGCACCTGAAGCGCGACGACCTCGGCCAGACCGTGACCGACGCGCTGCGCCGCATCGACGCGGAGCGGCGCGGTGTCCTGCTGGTGCTTTCCGGCGAGGATACGCCCGACGCCTTGCTGGCACGGCTCAAGCGCGACCACGCAGCGATGCCGTCACCGAAGGACGACCAGGAATGGCGCCAGTTGGGCCTGGGCGCACAGATCCTCGCCGAACTCGGGGTAACCCGCCTGCGCGTGATGGGTACGCCGCGCAAGTTCGTCGGTATCACGGGTTTCGGCCTGGAAGTGGTGGAGCAGGCGGGCTGATGCGAGGCCTCGGGTTGCGAAACGACGCCCCACCGCTTATTGCTAGTCCTTTCCCCGACGACGCCCCGCATGCCGCCCAGCTATGACATCCGCCTGATCGCCCCTTCCGGCTATCCGCACAATCCCGATGCCATGCGGCGCGGCATCGCCCGCCTCGAGGCGGCCGGCCACCGGGTCACGGGCAAGGAGGTCCTGGCGCGGCGCGACCTGCGTTTCGCCGGTACCGATGCCGAGCGTGCGGCCGACCTGGATGCGTTCGCCGATCCCGCCCTTCCGCTGCCGGACATCGGCCTGGCGACCCGTGGTGGCTACGGAGCCCATCCGCTGTTGCCGATGCTCGACTACGAAGGCATCGGCGCGCGGCTGCGCGGCGCACCCATCGCCCTGGTCGGGCACAGCGATTTCACCGCCCTGCAGTGCGCCCTGTATGCGAAAAGCGGCGTCGTCACCCTCGGCGGGCCCATGCTCGGGGCGGATTTCGGCGCGAGCGAACTCGATGGCCTCACCTGGGACCATTTCTGGCACACGCTGGCCAGCGACGAGGTCCATGCCGAATGGGTCGCTCCGCTGACCGAGGACATGGCCGCCAGCGGCACGTTATGGGGTGGCAACCTGGCCATGCTCGCCGGCCTGGCTGGTTCGCCCTACTTTCCGGCGATCGAGGGCGGCCTGCTCTTCGTCGAGGACGTGGCCGAGCCTCCGTACCGGGTGGAGCGCATGCTCTACCACTTGCTCCATGCCGGCGTGCTGGGCGCGCAAAAGGCCTTGCTGGTGGGCGACTTCACCAGCTACCGCGTTTCCGAGTACGACAACGGCTACGACCTCGACGTGGCGCTGGAACGTATCGCCGCGGTGGCGGGTATCCCTGTCGTCCGAGGGCTGCCGTTCGGCCATGGGCCGGCCAAACTCACGTTGCCGTTCGGGGCGCCGGGCCGCCTCGCGGTCGCCGCCGGCCGCGCCACGCTCGATTTCACCGGCCACCCCAGGCCGAAAACCCCGTAAAATGTCCGGTCGCGCGGCGGCCGATTCGCCACAGGATTACCTTGCATGAAGATCATCGAAGGCGATTTCGCCACTCCCAAGGGCCGTTTCGCCATCGTGGCCGGCCGCTTCAACGCATTCGTCGTGGAGCCGCTTGTCCAGGGGGCGCGTGACACGCTGGTCCGTCACGGCGTGAAAGACGACGCCATCGACCTGATCCGCGTACCCGGCGCATGGGAAATCGCCCAGGCCGCCTACAAGGTCGCCGGCTCGGGCAACTACGCCGCCGTGCTCGGCCTGGGTGCGGTGATCCGGGGCTCCACGCCGCATTTCGACTACGTCGCCGGTGAAGCCGCCAAGGGCCTCGGCCAGGCCGCCTACGCCTCGGGCGTGCCCGTGTGCTTCGGCGTGCTGACCACCGACAGCATCGAGCAGGCCATCGAGCGTGCCGGCACCAAGGCGGGCAACAAGGGCGCCGACGCGGCGATGGTCGCCATCGAGATGGTCAACCTCTATACGAAGCTCGGGAAATGAGCAGCCATCCTCCGCACGGCATCGACCTGGCCGCGCGTTCGCGCGCCCGCCGCCGCGCCCTGCAGGCGCTTTATGCCTGGCAGGTGGGCGGCAGCAAGATGACCAGCGTCATCGAACAGTTCCGCCACGAGCAGGACATGGAAGTGGCCGACCTCGAATACTTCGAGGACATCCTGCGCGGCGTGGAGCAGCACGTTAAGGAACTCGATGACGGCATCAAGCCCTTCGTCGACCGCGAGGTCGCGCAGATCGATCCGATCGAGCGCGCGGCGCTGCGCATGGGCGCCTACGAACTGAAGTACCGCCCGGACGTACCCTATCGCGTCGTCATCAACGAGGCGGTGGAAGCCACCAAGCGTTTCGGTGCCGACCACGGCCACAGCTATGTGAACGGCGTGCTGGACAAACTCGCGACGCATTGGCGTACCGCCGAAAAGCGATCCTAGCGACACCCTGTGGGAAGCGCGCTGGCGCGCGAAGGGATCTGGCGGCGAGCACCCTTCGCGCGCCAGCGCGCTTCCCACCGTCCGCCCTGATTCGCTCCTGAAGGGAAACGCATGGAATTCGACCTGATCGAACGTATCCGCCGGCATACGGAAGTCCATCGTGACGACGTGATCGAAGGCATCGGTGACGACGCCGCCGTCGTCGCGGTGCCCACCGGCCGCGAACTGGCCATCGCCGTCGATACCCTCGTCGAAGGGGTGCATTTCCCGCCCGGCACGTCTGCGGCCGACATCGGCTGGAAGGCGCTCGCGGTGAATCTTTCCGATCTCGCCGCCATGGGCGCCACGCCAGCGTGGGCCTTGCTGGCGCTGACGACGCCCGATGGCGACGAGGCCTTCTTCGATGGCCTGGCCAGTGGTTTCGCCGAACTGGCCACGCCGTACCGGCTTGCTCTCATTGGCGGCGACACCACACGCGGTCCCCTGACCGTGACGGTCGCCGTGCATGGTTTCACGACGCCGGGCGAAGCCTTGCTTCGTTCGGGCGCACGCGTGGGCGACGTGGTCATGGTCACCGGTACGCTGGGCGATGCGGCCGCCGGCCTGCGCTGCCTCGCCGAGGCGGACGCCTCGCCCTATGCCGTCCTGGTCGACCGGCTCAACCGGCCGACGCCGCGCGTTTCGGCCGGGCAGGCGCTGCGCGGCATCGCCACCGCCTGCATCGACATCTCGGATGGACTCGTCGCCGACCTGGGCCATATCTGCATGGCCAGCGGCGTGGGTATCGACATCGAGGCTCCGTTGTTGCCACGCTCGTCGGCGTTGCTCACCCATTTCACCGAAGCCGACGCGCTGGATTTCGCGCTCGGCGGTGGCGACGACTACGAGCTCTGCTTCACCGTGCCGGCCGACCGCGCGGGCGAACTGTCGAGCACGATGGCGCGCCTCGGCTGTGGCGCCACGCGCATCGGCCGCGTCGTGGAAGGCAGCGGCGTGCGCGTGCTCGACGAGCGCGGCGGCGTGCACGAGCCATCGCGCACCGGCTGGAACCATTTCGCCGCATGAGCACGAAGTATGTCCTCGATCCCGCCGATCGACGCCGCCTGCTCGCTTCGCCGGCAGGGTGGATCGCCTGCGGTTTCGGCTCCGGCCTGGCACCGAAGGCGCAGGGGACGTTCGGTTCGCTGGCGGCGATCCTTCCCTGGTTGCTTCTGCGCGATCTGCCGTTATCCGCCTGGATCGCCGTCATCGCGGTGGCCTTCGGCATCGGCGTATGGGCTTGCGATGCCGCCGGCCGCCTCCTCGGCGTGGCCGATCATCGCAGCCTGGTCTGGGACGAATTCGTCGGCCAGTGGATCGCCTTGCTGCCTGCGCTGTTCGCGCCGTGGTGGGCGGTGGTGGCGGGTTTCGTCCTGTTCCGCGTCTTCGACGTGTGGAAGCCGTGGCCGATCGCCTGGTTCGACCGGCGTGTGAAAGGGGGGCTCGGCGTCATGCTGGATGACGTGATCGCGGGTATCGTCGCCGCCATCGTGTTGTTCGCGATCCTCCATTTCGCCCACTAGGAATTCGCCATGGAATATCGCCGCCTCGGCTCGACCGGCCTCCAAGTCTCCGCACTTTCCTACGGTGCCTGGGTCACCTTCGGCCGGCAGGTGGGGCGCTCGCAGGCGCGCGAACTCATCGCGCTCGCCTATGACCATGGCGTCAATTTCTTCGACAACGCGGAAACGTACAACGCCGGCGAAGCCGAACGCCTGATGGGCGACGTCATCGCCGACCTGCGCCTGCCGCGCGATGCGTACACCGTGTCGAGCAAGGTCTACTTCGGCGCGAGCGAGCAACCGAAACCGACCCAGCGCGGCCTTTCGCGCAAGCATGTGTTCGACGCCTGCCACCAGGCCCTCGAGCGCCTGCGCGTCGATTACCTCGACATGTATTTCTGCCACCGCGCCGATCCCGATACGCCGGTGGAAGAGACCGTCCTGGCGATGGATGCCCTGATTCGCCAGGGCAAGGTGATGTATTGGGGTACCAGCGAGTGGCCGGCGGCCGCGATCGAGGAAGCGCATCGCGTGGCGCGCGAGCGGAACCTCATCGCGCCATCGATGGAGCAGCCTCAGTACAACCTGTTGCACCGCGAGCGGTTCGAGCGGGAATACGCCCCGCTGTACGAGCGTTACGGCATGGGCACCACGGTCTGGTCGCCGCTGGCCTCGGGCCTGCTCACGGGCAAGTACAACGATGGCGTGCCGGACGATTCACGACTGGGCCATCCCGATTACGCCTGGTTGCGCGAGGCCTTGCTGGAAGACGATGGCGCGCGCCTGAAGACCGTGCGCGCACTCGCGCCGATCGCGGCCGACCTGGGTCTTCCGCTTGCACGTTTCGCGCTGGCCTGGTGCCTGAAGAACCCGCACGTCTCGACGGTGATCCTGGGCGCGAGCAAGACCGCGCAGCTGGAAGAAAACCTCAAGGCCCTCGATGCGCTACCGTTGCTCGACGACAGCGTCATGCGCCGCATCGAAGCCGTCCTGCCCCCCGCCTGAGCCCATAGGGTGGGAGCCGACCCTGTCGGCGATACGACGCCTGGTGGGAGCCGACCTTGTCGGCGATCCCGCGGCAGCGGGCCAGGTCGAGGCAAGCACCCATCGCCGACAAGGTCGGCTCCCACAAAAAACCTCCAACAGCCTCATTGGCAGTCCCGGGCGAATTACAGTCCTGTGGGAGCCGCTTCAGCGGCGATCCCGCGGCAGCGGGCCGGTCCGAGGCAAGCACCCATCGCCGACAAGTCGGCTCCCACCAGTGCCCCGTACCCACCAGTGGCCGGCTTCGGCCGCGGCTCTTTCAGATGTCGCCGTAGAGCGCTTGCAGGGCGGCGATCGCGGCGAGTCCGGCGGTCTCCGTGCGGAGGATGCGTGGGCCGAGTTTCAAACCAAGGAAGCCCGCCGCCGTAAGGGCCGCGCGATCACGCTCGCCGAAGCCGCCTTCCGGCCCGATCGCGAGGATGGCCGCATCGCGCAGGTCGAGTTCGCCGGGACGCTTGCTTCCTTCCGGAAGCAACGCGAGCCGTGGAGTCGCATCGCCACCGAGCGATGCCAGCCACGCCGACAAGGGTAGTGCCGGAACGATCGTGGGAACGCGGGCGCGGCCCGATTGTTCGCATGCGCTGGCGGCCACCGCGCGCCAATGGACGAGGCGTTTTTCCGCGCGCGCCGGATCGAGCTTCACCTCCGATCGTTCGGTGAGGATGGGCACGATGCGGGCGATGCCGAGCTCGGTCGCCTTCTGCACGATGAGGTCCATCTTCTCGCCACGGGCGACGCCCTGGGCGAGCGTGAGCGCGAGGGGGGATTCGTTGGCGACCACGCGGCCTGCGCCGACCGAGGCGACGACCTCGCGCTTGCCCACGCCGACGAGGGTGGCGTCGTATTCCATGCCATCGTCGCCGGAGAACAGCACCACGGGCGCGCCCACGTCCAGTCGCAACACGCGGGCCACGTGCTCTCCCGCCTGGGCGGGGAGGGTGATCTCCTGGCCGGCGGCCAGGGCAAGGTCGACGTGGATGCGTATGGTGCGCATGTTGTGTCTCGTGTCACGGAATGTGCATTGTAGCCAGCCACACGGCCCGCTATCGTCCATGGGGTTCTCCAGGAGCCGCCCATGCCGATCGCTTGGTACTTCGATTTCGTCTCGATGTTCTCCTGGCTGCAATGGCAGTCGATCCGCGAACTCGCGGAACGGCGCGAGGTGTCCCTGCGGCCGATCCTGTTCGGTGCGCTGCTCAAGGAAATGGGCCAGCGTGGCCCGGCGGAGATTCCGCGCAAGCGCGAATTCACCTACCGCTATGCGCAATGGCGTGCGCGGCAAGCCGGCGTCCCGCTGCGCTTCCCGCCCACGCATCCGTTCAATCCGCTACCGGCCTTGCGCCTATGCATCGCAGCGGGGACCAGTGTGGAGGCGGTAGGCGCCATCTTCGAATGGATATGGGCGCACGGACGCCCGGCCGATACGGCCGAGGCACTCGAACCGCTGGCGGCGTCGCTCGGAATAGCCGACGTGCGCGCCGCACTGGCCGCGTCCGAAGTGAAAGCCCGGCTGCAGGCCAATTTCGAAGAGGCGATGCGTCAACAGGTGTTTGGCGTGCCCACGCTCGCCATCGGCGACGAACTGTTCTGGGGCGCGGACGCCCATGCCTTCGCGATGGACTACCTCGCCCATCCGGACCTGTTCGCGGATGGCGAGATGGACCGCCTCGGCCACTTACCGGTGGGTTTGTCGCGCGTCTAGGCTACCGCTTTCGCGATGCCCGCGATCGCGGTGTCGACCATGAAGTCGATCTCCGCCTCGCTGACCACGTAAGGCGGCATGAAGTACACCACGTTGCCCAGCGGCCGCAGCAGCGCGCCGTGCTCGAGGCCGTGGCGATACACGCGAAGACCTCGGCGCTCGGCGGCGGCGAAGGGCCTGCGCGTGGCCTTGTCGGCGACCAGTTCGATCGCGGCGATCATGCCGGTCTGGCGCACGTCCGCCACGTGCGGATGGTCGGCCAGCGGCGCGATGCGCGAGGCCATGTGCGCGGCCAGGACGCGATTGCGTTCGAGCACGGGATCGTCGCGGAATATCGCGAGGGTGGCGGTGGCCGCGCGGCAGGCGAGCGGGTTGCCGGTGTAGCTGTGCGAGTGCAGGAAGGCCTTGCCGGCGGCGTACTCGGCATAGAAGGCCTGGTAGACCTCGTTGGTGGTGAGCACGGCGGAAAGCGGAAGGAAGCCCCCCGTAAGTCCTTTCGACAGGCACATGAAGTCCGGCGAGACACCGGCCTGTTCGCAGGCGAACAGGGTTCCCGTCCGGCCGAAGCCGACGGCGATCTCGTCGGCGATGAAGTGCACGTCGAACTCATCGCACAGCGCGCGCAGGCCCGTGAGGTACGACGCGTCGTACATGCGCATGCCGCCGGCGCACTGCACCAGCGGTTCCACGATGACGGCGCAGGTTTCGTGTGCGTGGCGTTCGAGCAAGCGGCGCATCTCGCCCAGGCGGCGCGTGGCGATCTCTTTCGCCGTTTCGCCGGGTTCGCCTTCGTAGGTGTCCGGCGAGGGCGCGAGTTCGGGCGTCAGCAGCAGGGGGGCGTAGGTCTTGCGATAAAGCGCCACGTCGCTGACGGAAAGCGCGCCCAGGGTCTCGCCGTGATAGCTGCCGGTGAGGGCGATGAAACGGGTCTTCTCGCCGTGGCCTCGATTGAGCCAGTAGTGGAAGCTCATCTTCAGCGCCACCTCGATGGCGGCGGAGCCGTTGTCGGCGAGGAAGACGCGCTCCAGCCCCGCCGGCGTGATCCGCACCAGTTCCTCGGCCAGTTCCACCGCGGGCTCGTGGGTGAAGCCGGCGAAGATGACGTGCTCCAGGCGGTCGAGCTGGTCTTTCAACGCCCCGGCGATACGTGGCTCCGCGTGGCCGAAGAGGTTCGTCCACCAGGAACTGACGGCGTCGAGGTAGCGCTTGCCGTCCGCGCCGACCAGCCATGCCCCTTCGCCGCGCACCACGGGTACCATGGGCAGGGTTTCGTGGTCGTGCATCTGGGTGCACGGGTGCCAGAGGACGGAAAGGTCGCGGGCGACGAGCGCGTCGGCGGCCGGGGAAGCGAAAAGGGCGTCGGTCATCCGCCCATCATCGCCCCGTGCCCCCCGGTCCTCAAGTCGAGAGGTGAGGTGATGGTTTGAAGTGGTTGCGTTGGACGGCCCTGCTCGTCGCCTTGCTGGCCGTCGCCGCGGGGCTTTCCTACTGGTTCCTGCCGGCGAGCGTCGCCGTGCCGTTCGCGGCGCGGCGTGTCCATGGCGTGGTACTCGACCAGCTCTCGGGCACCCTGTGGAATGGCCGCGCGGGGCGCGTGGCGATGGCCGACGGCCGCGAACTCGGCGTCGCCACCTGGCGGCTCGGCCGGGACGCGATCCTCGGACGCACGCACCTGGATATCCGCCTGGACGGCGGTGCCGGGCGTTTCGCCGGTCATCTGGAAAGCACCGGCCGCGACAACGCGACCTGGAGCGGCGTCGATTTCCGGATGGATGCCGGCGCCCTGGCCGGACCGGCTTTGCCGCCCGGTCTGGTGCCGGTGGGTGTGGTGGAAGGGCGGATACCGCGTGCCGAACTCCAGGGTAACTGGCCGGTAGCCCTCGATGCCGACATCGCGTGGCGCAAGGCCGCCGTGCGCACTCTCGAAGGCTATGTCACCCTCGGCGACATCGAACTGAAAGCAGCGAGCCAGGGCGGGGTGCTGCGCGCCACGCTCGCCGACGACGGCTCGGGCTCGCTGGCGGTGAACGCGGCGCTGGCCGCCACGCCGCTGGGCTGGCGCATGGAAGGCAAACTGGTTCCCCGCATCGCCGACAGCGCGTTGTCGCATCTCATCGCACGTTTCGGCCCCGTAGGCCGCGACGGTTCCGTCAACCTCCAACGCAAGGCGGGGCTGGCGCCCTCGATCACACCATGACAGACATCCTCGACAAGGCGCTCGCCGCCGCGCGCGATGCCGCCGGAGCGGCCGCCGAGATCATCCAGCATTACTGGCGCGCGGGCGTGGACGTGATCGTGAAGGGCGACGACACGCCGGTCACCGTCGCGGACCGCGAAGCGGAGATGGCGATCCGCGCGATCCTCGCCAAAGCCCTGCCGGAAGCCGGTATCTATGGCGAGGAATACGGCGCGGACGACACCTCGCGCGAATACCTGTGGCTGGTGGACCCGCTGGACGGAACGAAGAGCTTCGTCCGCCGCACGCCGTTCTTCTCCACGCAGATCGCCCTGATGCATCGCGGCGAACTGGTGCTGGGCGTCTCCTCCGCGCCCATCTACGGCGAGCGCATGTGGGCGGTGCGCGGACGTGGCGCCTTGCTCGACGGCGATCCCGTGCGTGTGGCCTCGACGGCGACGATGCGCGAGGCATCGATCTCCACCGGCAACGTGAAGACCCTCACGATGGATGCACGGTGGGACGTGTTGGGCGCGATGATCCGCGACAGCAATCGTATCCGCGGCTATGGCGATTTCTGCCATTACCACCTGCTTGCCCGGGGCGGTCTCGACCTGGTGATCGAATCCGACCTGAACATCCTCGACATCGCCGCCCTGGCGGTGATCGTCCGCGAGGCCGGCGGCGTGTTCACCGATCTGGACGGCGCCGCGCCCGGCCTGGAGACGCGCAGCGTGCTGGCCGGCACGCCGGCAATCCATGCCGAGGCACTCTCGCGATTCACCGGCGCTACAATCGGCCGATGAACAAACGCCCGACGATCCTCGCGACGCGCGACGCGCCCGACAGTCCCCTCCGCCGTGCGGAAGAGGTCGACCTCGAGTTCTCCAACGGTGAAAGGCGCACGTACCAGCGCCTGAAAGGCAGCGGCTTCGGCGCCGTGTTGATCGTCGCGATGCGCGATCCGGAAACGGTGCTTCTCGTGCGCGAATACGGCGTGGGCGTGGACCGCTACGAACTGGGCGTGCCCAAGGGCCGCCTGGACGGTGACGAGACGACGGAGCAGGGCGCGAATCGCGAACTGAAGGAAGAAGTCGGTTACGGGGCGCGCAAGCTGAAGATCCTCGGCACGCTGTCGCTGTCGCCCTCGTACATGACCCACCTCGCGCACGTCGTGCTCGCGGAAGACCTCTTCCCCGAGCGACTGCAAGGCGACGAGCCCGAGGAACTGGAAGTCGTTCCCTGGCGAATGGACAAGCTGCACGAACTGCTCGCGCGCGACGACGTGACCGAAGGCCGCTCGATCGCCGCGCTGTTCATGGCCCGCGAATACCTGGCCGGGCGGTATCGTCCCGCATGAGCGTATCCCCGGCAGCGTGGCTCGATCCGGTCTGCGCCATCGCGCGACAGGCCGCCGAGGCGATCCTCGCGGTGTATGCGCAGGATTTCGAAGTCATCTGCAAGGACGACGATTCCCCCGTGACCGCCGCCGACCTCGCCGCGCAGCGCGTCATCGAGGAAGGCCTGCATCGGCTGGCTCCCGGCGTGCCGGTGATCTCCGAGGAGGCGCTCGCCGCGCCCTGGGCCGAACGGCGTACCTGGCGACGCTATTGGCTGGTCGACCCGCTCGATGGCACGCGCGAATTCGTGAAGCGCAACGGCGAATTCACGGTGAACATCGCGCTCATCGAAGACCATCGCACCGTGCTCGGCGTGGTGCTCGTCCCGGTGACGGGCGACCTCTATGCCGCCGCGCGCGGCGAGGGTGCCTGGCGGCAGTCTTCGGTCGACGCCTCGCGGGAACGCATACGCACGCGCCGCGCCGACGGCTTGCTGAGGGTCACCGGCAGCCGCTCGCACGCGGGTGGCCGCAGCCTCACGCTGCTCCATCGCCTCGGCGACCACGAGACCTTCGTGCTCGGCTCCTCGCTCAAGTTCTGCGTGATCGCGCGGGGTGACGCGGACATCTACCTGCGTCTGGGTGCCACCTCCGAATGGGACACCGCCGCGGCGCAATGCGTGCTCGAGGAAGCCGGTGGCGCCGTGCTCGACCTGGCCGGCCGACCGTTTCGCTACAACACGCGCGATTCGCTCATCAATCCCGAATTCATCGCCTGTGGCGATACCTCGGTCGATTGGGCGGCGCGGCTGGTCGATCCGGAGGACGCCACGTGACGCGTCCGGTGGACGACCTCATCGCCATCATGGCGCGCCTGCGCGATCCGGAGAACGGTTGCCCCTGGGACGTGAAGCAGAGCTTCGCCACGATCGCGCCGTATACGATCGAGGAAGCGTACGAGGTGGCCGATGCGATCGATCGTGGGGACATGCACGACCTGCGCGATGAATTGGGCGACTTGCTGCTGCAGGTCGTGTTCCATGCGCGCATGGCGGAAGAGGCAGGGCATTTCGCTTTTGGCGATGTCGTCGAAGCGATCTGCGACAAGATGCAGCGGCGTCATCCGCATGTGTTCGGCGACGTCGCGCATGCCAGCGACAGTGCGCGCTCGCGCGATTGGGATCGCCTGAAGGCGGAGGAGCGCGCGGCCAAGGGCGCCGACGATACCAGCGCGCTCGCCGGTATATCGCGCGGGCTGCCGGAATGGCAACGCGCGGTGAAGCTGCAGAAGCGCGCGGCGAACGTGGGCTTCGACTGGCCGGACCACCGGCCGGTGCTCGACAAGATCGAGGAAGAGATCGAGGAAGTCCGCCACGAATTCGAGAACGGTGCCGACGAGGAACGCCTGGCCGATGAAATCGGTGACGTGTTGTTCGTCGCGGCGAACCTCGCGCGGCATGCGAAGGTCGACGTGTCGCGCGCGCTGCGTGGTGCGAACGCGAAGTTCGAGCGGCGCTTCCGCGCGATGGAGGCGCTCGCCGCGATGGAAGGACGTGAGCTGGCGTCGTATTCGTTGCAGGAGCAGGAGATGCTCTGGCGCCGGGTGAAGCGCGAGGCAGGCTGACCGCCATGTGGGAGCCGATTTATCGGCGATCCCGCGGCAGCGGGCCAGGTTACGGCAAGCACCCATCGCCGCTGAAGCGGCTCCCACAACAGCTTCGGGCAGGCCAGCTTAGAGATAGGCCTGTGGGGAGATAGACCTGTGGGAGCCGACCTTGTCGGCGATCCCGCGGCAGCGGGCCAGGTTACGGCAAGCCCCCATCGCCGCTGAAGCGGCTTCCCACAGGGGGGGGCTCGCGGTATCAAAGCTGCCAAAAGAAAACGGGGCCTCGCGGCCCCGTCTCCCCTTACTTCGAAGCAGCCGACTTATCGGCCATTCGCTGCGCCATGCGCGCCTTGAACTGCTCCATCTCCTGGTGACGCTTCTGGTCCTGCGCGAGGTTCTCGTCGAGGCTCTTGCGCATCGTGGCGATGGCGGCGTCCGGATTCTGCGGCTGCATCTGCGCACGCGCCAGGTGGCGGTACACGTAATCGCGGACCATCGGGTTCTGCGACTTGGCGAGCACGTCGTTGTAGAGCGCCGGCAGTTCCTTGCTGCGACCGGAAACCACGTACAGGCGTTCGAGGGCACGAAGGTCGCCGATGACGCCGGAGCGGGCCATGCCGTCACCATGACGGCCCCAGCCACCATGCTCGCCACGACCGTGGTCACGGTCGCCGTCGCGGCCCCACTTGTGGCCCTGTTGCGGGCCGGCCGGCTGGCCGGCGGCCTGGGCCGCCGGAGCGTTGGGAGCCTTGGGGGCGGCATCCTGCGCGAACGCGAAGGCGGCCGAACCGGCAAGGAGAAGGGAAGCGGCACTGGCGAGAAGGGTCTTGCGTTGCATAGGGTGATCTCCCGGTTGGACTTGCACGGGGAAAAACGTGCCGCCTCGCCGGCGGTTGACGGGCTTGTTGCCAACCGCTCAGATTCGTGTGAAATCGCGGTTACAACCTTTTGCGCGCGGCTGGCATCCATCACCGGCACACCGCATCCACTGGAGGGGATTTCCATGCGTCACCTGCTTCTCGCCTCGTTGCTGCTCGTCCCGGCCGTCGCCATGGCCGACGACCAGTGCAAATTCCACGCGGACCGCAACCTCGACCTCGATCTCTCGGGCGTCCGCGCCGTCCGCTTCTCCGTCCACTCCTACGAACTGCACCTTTCCGGTGGCGCGCCCGCGGGCAAGGGAACCGTGCGCGGCAAGGCCTGCGCCTCCGACCAGCAAACCCTCGACAGCCTCGTCGTCACGCAGGAACGGGACGGCGACACGCTCCTGGTCGAACTGAAGACCGACCGCAACAGTGGGTGGTCGGGCTTCGGCAGCCACTACAGTGACTTGAAGGTCGAGGCCAGCGTGCCGTCGAACATTCCTGTCATGGTCAACGTGGGCTCGGGTGAGGCGAAGGTGCGCGGCGTCGCGTCACTCGACAGTTCGTCGGGCTCGGGTGAGCTGGAAGCGAGCGACATCAAGGGGTCCGTACGGACCACGGTGGGTTCGGGCGAGGTGAAGCTCGACAGCACCGGCTCCGTGGAAGTCGACACGGTCGGCTCCGGCGATTTCGAGGCGAAGCACGTGAACGGTGGCGTCCGCATCGGCACCGTGGGCTCGGGCGACGCGAAGCTCAGCGACATCGGCGGCAACGTGGACGTCGGGACCATCGGTTCGGGTGACCTCAACGTCGACGGCGTCCGCGGCGATCTTCGTGTTCGTACGCAGGGTAGCGGCGACGTCGACCACCATGGCGTCACTGGCCGGGTCGACGTTCCGGACAAGAATCGCTGATCCACGCTGGAAGCCGATATGATCCCGTCCTTGGCGGCGGGATCTTTCCTTCATGACGTGGCTACCTCCCTCGTTGCGCGCGCTTCGCCGCGACGTGTTCTTCCTCGTATTGCTGGCCGTGTCGGTCGCCCTCGCGATCGCACGGCCTTCGCGCGTCGCCGCGTGGCCGTCGCTGGTCGACTGGCCTACCATCGCGGCCCTTACCGGTCTGCTGATCCTTACCAAGGGCGTCGAGGCCAGCGGTGCGCTGGACCTCGCGGGGCGCTGGCTGATCGACCGCACGTCGACGCGGCGTGTGGCGGCGCTCGGCCTCGTCGCCGCCACCGCCTTGCTGTCGATGCTCCTGACCAACGACGTGTCGTTGTTCGTGATGGTGCCGCTGACCCTGAGCATGTGCCGGATCGCACGCATGCCGGCGACACGCCTGGTGGTGTTCGAGGCCCTGGCGGTGAACGCGGGCTCGATGCTCACGCCGATCGGCAATCCGCAGAACCTGTTCCTATGGCAGCAGTGGAACAACGGTTTCGGCGGATTCGTCTGGGAGATGCTGCCACTGGTCGCGATCGCCCTGGCCTTGTTGCTCGCACTGACCGCGCTCGCGTTTCCCGCCATGCCGTTGGAAGTGCACGAGCGCGGCGGCGAGTCCGTCGATCGCACGATGCTCGGCGTGGCGGCGCTGCTCTACGTGCCCTTCATCGTCCTGGCCGACTTGCAGTACGTGGGTTGGGGGTTGCTTGGTGTCGTGGCGGTGTTCCTCGCGCTTCGCCGGCGCGTCGTCGCGAGCATCGACTGGGGGTTACTGCTGACCTTCGTGCTGATGTTCATCGACCTGCGCATGCTGGCGGGACTCGACGCGGTCCGTTCGTTCGTGGCGGGCCTGGGCCTGGAGCACGCGTCGCATCTGTACGTCACCGGGGCATTGGCCTCGCAGGTGGTGAGCAACGTTCCCGCGGCGATCCTGCTGGCTGAGTATTCGCACGACTGGCGCACGATCGCCTTCAGCGTGAACGTCGGCGGGTTCGGCTTCGTCCTGGGCTCGCTGGCGAACCTGATCGCGCTGCGGTTGCTCGGCGAACGCAAGGCGTGGGCGAGTTTCCACGTGTGGTCGGTGCCGTTCTTCGTGGTGACCGGACTATTGGGCTGGGCGCTGCTGTAGCGGCCCTGACTCAGCGAGCCAAGCCGGCATCCGGTGGTGGGAGCCGACGCTGTCGGCGATGGGTGCTCGCCATAAGCTGGCCCGCTGCCGCGGGATCGCCGACAAAGTCGGCTCCCACAAAGGGCCAGTCATCCCCGGTAGCGAAGTCCCGGCTTTTTTGTGGGAGCCGCTTCAGCGGCGATGGGTGCTTGCCGTGACCTGGCCCGCTGCCGCGGGATCGCCGATAAGGTCGGCCCCCACCAGGGCCGGCTCCTGCCAGGGCTACTCATCCTGCAGAGCCTGCTTCCTACAGGGCCTGCTTCAGGCCTTGCGGTTGCCTTGGGCGCCGGTGTTGCTGTTGCCGCGGTCGAAGGCCTTGATGAAATCGCGGACGTCCGGATAGACCACGTCGCGCCAGCGGCGGCCGCTGAAGATGCCGTAGTGACCGGCGCCTTCGATGATGAGGTGCTTGCGGCGCTTCTTCGCGATGCCCTTGCACAGGCCGTGCGCCGCTTCGGTCTGGCCGAGGCCGGAGATGTCGTCGAGCTCGCCTTCGATGGTGAGCAGCGCGGTGTCCTTGATCTTCGCCGGTTGCACCAGCTCGCCGTGCACTTCCCAGGTGCCCTTGGGCAGGCGGTGTTCCTGGAACACGGTTTCGATCGTGTCGAGGTAGTACTCGGCCGGCATGTCGAGCACGGCGTTGTACTCGTCGTAGAACTTGCGGTGCTGGTCGGCGTCGTCGAGGTCGCCCTTGCGCAGGTTCTCGTAGAAGTCCCAGTGCGACATCACGTGGCGGCTCGGATTCATCGCGATGAACCCCGCGTGCTGCAGGAAGCCCGGATAGACTTCGCGGCCCGCGCCAGGGTACTGGTAGGGCACCTTGTGGATCAGCTGGTTGCGGAACCACGACAGCGGTCGCGTGGTGGCCAGGTTGTCGACGCTGGTGGGGCTCTTGCGCGTGTCGATCGGGCCACCCATGAGGGTGAGCGTGGCTGGCGTGGCTTCACCACGGGCGGCCATGAGCGATACCGCCGCGAGCACCGGCACCGTGGGCTGGCAGACCGAGACCACGTGCGCGCGATGCACGCCGACGTGGCGGATGAATTCCTCGATGTATGACACGTAATCGGCCAGCGAGAACGAACCCTGGTCGAGCGGGATCATGCGCGCGTCGACCCAGTCGGTGATGTACACCTTGTGGTCGCGCAGCAGCGTGCGGACGGTATCGCGCAGCAGCGTGGAGTGGTGTCCGGACAGCGGCGCCACGACCAGCACGGCCGGGTCGTTCTTCATCTTGTCGACGGTGGCCTGGTCGTCGGAGAAGCGCTTGAACCGCTTGAGGGTACAGAACGGCTTGGCCATGGCGACCTGTTCGACGATGGCGACGTCGTGGCCGTGGGCATGCACGCTGTGGATATCGAATTCAGGCTTTTCGTAGGCCTTGCCCAGCCGGTACATGAGCTCGTAACCGGCGGCGGCGCGTTCCGCGCCCGGCACCCGGGCGAACGGGCTGGCGATGTCGCCGAACATCTTCGCGCCCGCCTCGGCCCAATAGGAGAGGGGGCTGAGCATGGAGCGTTGCCATTCGTGCATGAGGTAGAGCATGCAGCTTACGTCCGGGGCGGGGAAGGTGGCGCATCATAACCAGTTGCGCCGCGCCATGTGTAAAGCCCCTGTTTTTGCTCGATTTAAAGGCCAGCCTTGCGGCAGACCAGCAGGACTTCGTCGACCCCGGGCCCTGGTTCGAAGCCGGCCGTGAAGGCCAGCGGCTTCTGGAAACGCACGCCCAGCGGCATGAACACCCGGTTGTACCACCACATGGCGCGGGCGCGCTGGTGGGTCAGGAACCACTGCCCGAGGTCGAGCAGCTTCGACGATTTCGGCTGCATGCCGTACACGGCGCTGCGTTCGATGGTGAATCCGTGGCGCCCGAGAAGGGCACGGATCGCATCGGGCTCGTAGCGGCGGTAATGGCCCACGAAGTCGTCGAAGGCGGTCCATGCGTCCGGATGCAGGGGCACCGAGATCAGCAGGCGGGCACCGGGCTCGGCCACGCGGGCCAGCTCACCCAGGGCCCCCTCGTCGTCCACCACGTGCTCGAGGATGTCGAAGGCGCAGACGAAGTCGAAGCTGGCGTCGCGGAAGGGCAGGGCGCCGATCATGGCGTTGGCCACGCGGGCGCCGTGCCGGCCCAGCTCGGCCAGCGCGGGCCGGCTCAGGTCGACGAACTGGGTATCCGCCAGTGGCAGGCGGGGGCGCAGGCCGGGAGCGACTTCCAGGCGCCGCGAGGTTTGCGCGGCCACTTCGGCCACCAGCGGCCAGGTGTTGAACTGTTCCGGCGAGAACAGCTTCGCTTCCGACCACAAGGCGTCGTAGAAGCGCTTGTTGCTGCCGATCAGGTCGGCGTCGGTCCGCTGGGCCGGAGGGCCCGAGGTAAACGATGCGATGGTCATGCGGTACCTCGGGCGGTGAAAAACAAGGACTAGCGCAGTCGCGCCAGTTCGCGCAGCAGGGGCAATCGGCGTACGCGCACGGCGGTGGCGCGGAAGACGGCGTTCGCGAGCGCCGGTGCCGCCGAGGGTACGCCGATCACGCTGGCGCCGGCCGGATCGGCGGTGGACGGCACGATCACCGTTTCCACCTCGTAGGGCATCGGCTGCGTCGCGGCGATCGGATAGTCGCGGAAGCCCGTCTGCTGCACCTTACCGTCCTTCACCGTGATGGCGAGGTTGAGGGCGGTGGACAGCGCATCCAGCGTGGCGCCCTGTAGCTGGGCTTCCAGCCCCAGCGGATTGATCGCCCGGCCCACGTCGGCCACGCAGACCACGCGATGGATGTCGATGCCGTCGGTGGTCGGCGCCACTTCGATGGCGTGCGCCACGTAGGCGCCGAAGACATAGGCGCAGGCGATGCCGAGGCCGTTCTCGCTGCGCAGCCAGCGGCTCCAGTCGAGCTTGTCGGCGGCGAGCTTCAGCACGTTCGCCATGCGCGCGGTGTCGATGGGGCCGCCACGGCCGTTGTACGGCAACTGGCGTGGCTCGCCGAGCAGGGCGAGACGGAAGTCGAGCGGATTGGCCTTCACCGCGTGCGCGAGTTCGTCGATGAAACTTTCGCTGGCGAAGGTGGGCGTGACGTGCGGCGAACCTCGCCACTCGCCGCGGGCCAGCGTCGATTCCAGCGGATACCAGTCGCTGCGGAAGTTGGGAACGAGTCCCGCAGGCAGGGCGTCGGCGACCAGTTCCGATTGCCACAGCCGGTTGTCCGGCGTGGCCCGGCCCACCAGGGCGGAGGGACTGGCCATGCGCTGGTGCCAGCCGACGATGTTCTTCTTGCGGTCAAGCGACGCGTTGAGGCGATGCACGGCCAGCGGGCGGTAGTAGTCGCGCGCGAGGTCGTCGTCGCGGGTCCAGAGCACCTTGACCGGCCGGTTGCGGATCTCATCGGGTTTCTTCGCCAGGGCGATCGCCATCGCTTCGGCGATGTAATCCTGCTCCAGGCGACGGCCGAAACCGCCGCCGCCGCGTGGCACCTGGATATCGATCTGCTCGGGACGGAATCCGGTCATGCGTTGCACGACCGTGTAAGCCTGGCGCGGCGACTGCGTGGCGGCGATCACCGTCACGCTGGTGTCCGGATCGAGGCGGACGACGCAATTGGGTGTTTCCGCCGTGGCATGCGCGACCCAGGGCTGGAAATACGTGGCTTCGAGCGCACGCGCGGCCTTCTTGCGCGCGGCGGCGATGTCGCCGTCGTTGCGCACGGTGGCTGGCGCGGCGGCGTCATCGCCGAACAGGTCGAGCGCTTTCTGTTCGAGGGCGGCGCTGGCCGGCTCGGTGGCGCTTCCCGGTTTCCACGTCGCCTTCAACGCGGCGCGGCCGGACAGGGCCGACCAGGTGTCGCGCGCGAGTACCGCCAGCGCCGGTGCCTGGGCGGCGAGACCGGGCTGCTGGCCCTGCTCGGGGGTGATCTCGATCACATCGAAGACGCCCTCGACCTTCTTCGCCGCGTCGCGGTCGGCGGTGTCGAGCGAGCCCCCGGGGTAAGGGCAGCGCGCCAGCACCGCGATCACCGGGTCGCCGATGCTCTCGTCGAAGGCGTAGCGCAGCGTGCCGGTGACGACGGCACGCGCGTCGACGTCGCCGGCGGGTTGCCCGATCAGGTGATAACGCTCGGCCTGCTTCACCGGCGGCGGTGTCGAAGGCGCGTCGATGCCGGCCGCGGCCGAGGCCAGGTCGGCGTAGGAGATGCGCCGGCCGTCGGCGGCGACGACCATGCCGCTCTCGCCACGAAGCTGTTCCGCCGGGACGCCGAGGCGGCGCGCGGCCGCCTGCAGGAGTAGCCAGCGACCGAGTGCGCCGGCCTGGCGCAGGTCGGCCCAGGCGGCCGGAATGCTGGTGGCGTCGCCGCTGCGCTGGCGGCCGTAGGTGAATTTCGGTTCGCCATTGCCCTGGGTGACGCCGAGGCCGAGGGGTTCCACGATCACGCGGGACCAGTCGGCGTCGAGTTCCTCGGCGATGATCCTCGCCAGCGACGTGGACGTGCCTTCGCCATTGTCGGGATCGCGCACGCCGATGTAGATGCGGCCGTCGGCGGCGATGCGCAGGTAAGGACCGACCTGGGCCCAGGCGTCGCCCAGCAGGCCCAGCGGCGGCGGGCGATCGAGGGCCTCCGCCGTGCCGACGCCGATGACCAGCGCGCCAGCGGTGCCGGCGGCGTATTTCAGGAACCGGCGGCGGGAAAGTCGAACCTCGCCACTCATGCCTTCGGGTCCTTCATCGCGCCGGCGGCGCGCTTGATCGCCTTGCGGATGCGGCCATAGCTGCCGCAACGGCAAAGGTTGCCGATCTTGTCGATATCCGCGTCGGAGGGATTCTTCTGCCGCGACAGCAGGTCCACCGCGGCCATGATCTGGCCGGGCTGGCAGAACCCGCACATGATGGCGTCTTCGTCGATCCAGGCCTGCTGCACGGGGTGCAGCGTGCCGTCCGCGGCGGACAGGCCCTCGACCGTGGTCACCCGCTTGCCGGACATCTTTTCCATCTTCGTCTGGCAGGCGGCCACGGCCTTGCCGTCGACGATGACCGTGCAGAAGCCGCAATCGCCCTGGTCGCAGCCGTACTTCGCGCCGGTGAGGCGCAGCACGTCGCGCAGGTACCAGAGCAGGGGCATGGTCTTGTCGCCCGTGTGCCGGTAGCGCTTGTCGTTGACGATGAGGTCGATGCCTTCACGTACCGGCTTGGGCGCCGGCTGACGGGCGTCCTGCTTGGGCGGAACGGGTACGGGAGACGTCGGACCTTGCTGTGCCATCGGCTTTCCTCAACTGAACCGGGTCATTGTGGCATCCGTGCCATGGTTCAGCGAGCGACTTTACTGAACAGCCGTCGCCACACGGCGTAGACAGGCAGTCCCGACAGCACCACGAGGCAGACCACGCCCGCGCTGAGTGGCTTGTCCCAGGTGTACGCCACGACCACGCCGATCACGGTGGCGAGGAAGACCAGCGGCAGCAGGGGATAGGCCGGCGTGGCGAACGCGGGCCGGCCCTGGCCGTGCCGGCGATACCAGAACAGCGTGGCGATGGTGACCGCGTAGGCGGCCCAGTCGCCGAACGCGGCGAAATCCAGCAGTTGCCCGTAATTGGCGATCCATACGAGCACGATAGCCCACGCCGAAAGCATCATCAGCGCGATGTTCGGGGTGCGATAGCGCGGATGCAGCCTGGCCACGCTGGAGAAGAACAGGCCGTCCTGGCCCATCACCTGGAGGACGCGGGCGCCGGCGACGAGGGTGATGTTGCAGAAGCCGAGCGTGGAGATGGCGATGCCGATGGCGATCAGCTTCGCGCCGGCGGTGCCGAACACGCGGCTCATCACGTCGGCCGCCGGCGCCTGGCTGGCCGCGAGGCCATCGTGGCCGAGCACGGCGAGGTACGCGTAGTTGGTGAGCACGTAGGCGGCGATCACCACCAGCATGCCCACGATCAGGGCACGCGGCAGGGTACGTTGCGGATCACGGACCTCGCCGGCGAGGTTGTTGAGGTAGCTGAAGCCGGAGAAGGCGAACAGCACCGGCAGCAGGGCGCCGGCGAGGCTGCCGGTCACCTGGGTCGGGCTCGCCTCCAGCGCCTGGGTGGTGCCGGCTCCCGCGAAAGCGACGCCGGTGACCACCAACACGACGATGGCGGTGAGCTTCAGTATCGCGAAGACGTTCTGCACCTGGGCGCCGAAGCGGATGCCGAAGAGGTTGAGTCCCGTGACGAAGACGAGCGCGCCGATGGCGAGTGGCTTGATCAGGCCGGGCGAAAGACCGAACACGGAGGTGGCGTAGCTGCCGAAGATGGTCGCCACGGCGGCGCTGCTACCGCTGTAGATCACCAGCAGCATGGTCCATCCGAACAGGAATCCGGCCAGCCGGCCGAAGGCTTCGCGAAGATAGACGTAGCTGCCGCCCGCCTCCGGCCGCCGCGCGCCCAGTTCGGCGTAGCAGAGGCAACCGATCAGCGTAAGCAGGCCCCCCGCTACCCACAGTCCCAGCAACACCCAGCCGGAGCCGGTGCGCTGCGCGACGATGCCGGGATTGAGGAAGATGCCGCCACCGATGATCCCGCCCACGACGATGAGCGCGGCGTCCATGAGGGTGAGGCGGCGGGCGTAGCCGGGATTTTCCATGGATCGTCGTCGCCTGGGTAAAGCGCGCAGGATCGCCTGCGCGCCACGGCCCCCGCAAGCCCGGATCGCGTTGAACGCCTAGAACATGTGGCGGAAGAGGTCGGCCAGGGCGCGGCTGAAGGTGGCCGAGGCGATCACGATCGCCACCGTCGTCGCCCAGACCACGAGCAGCAGCACGCCGTCGCGTTCCACCAGGGCGAAGGCGAAGGCGATCAGCATGCCGCCGAACACGTAGTTGGTGAACGGAATCGGCAAGGCCAGCAGGATGCCGACGAGGATCATGATGGCGCCCGAGGCGAAGGTGAATGGCCGTTGCGTGAGGCGTTGCAGGCGCGGCTTGCAGATCTTCTCCAGCCGGCGCGTCATCGGCGCGATACGGTCGAGGAAACGCAGAAGGCCCTCGCGCGACATCGTGCGCCGACGAAGGAAGCCGGGGATCCACGGGTGCTCGAGGCCGATCAGCATCTCCAGCCCGAGCGCGACGACGAGGACGCCCATGATCCCGCCGATGCCCAGCGGCACGGGTATGAAATTGGGAATCGCCAGCAGGAGAAGGAGGAAGCCGAAGGCGCGGCGCCTCAGCGGCTCGAGCAATTGCTCGATCGTGATCCGTTCACCGGGGGTGGACATGAGCGCCGCCCTCAGCAGGGCGGCGGTCTTGTCTTCGCGCGGTTCGGTCGGTGTCATGCAACGACTGTCGCGGCCCGCGCTTGAACCCCCGCTTTACGTTGCCGGCCGGGGTGTCATTCGCCTGCAACGGACTCTTCGGCGCCGACGGTGCTCACCAGCACCTTGTCGATGCGGGCACCGTCCATGTCGACCACCTCGAAGCGGTTGCCCTGCCAGGTGAAGGATTCGCCTGCCTGCGGGATGTGGCCGAACTGCGTGGTGAGCATGCCGGCCACGGTGCGGAAATCGTGTTCTTCCTCGTTGGGCAGGCGATCCAGCTGGAGCAGTTCGCGCAGGTCGTCGGCCGGCAGCGACCCGTCGACCAGCCAGCTGCCATCGTCGCGGCGCACGATGGGACCTGCCTGCCCGGCGTCGTCGGCCGTGGGGGCGGTGGCGCCGACCACGGCCGTGAGCAGGTCGTTCAAGGTGACCAGGCCCTCGATGTCGCCGTATTCGTCCACCGCCAGCGCGAGCTGGGTGTCGGCATCGCGAAAGGCTTCGAGCAGGTCGAGGGCCCGTGCCGTGGCGGGCACGAAGAGCGGACGGGCGACGCGGGCGAAAAGGTCGACCTGGCCGCGCTCGAGGGAGCCGATCAGGGATTTCACCTCCACCGTGCCGACCACCTCGCTTTCGTCGCGGCGGTACACCGGGTAGCGGGAGAACTGTGTCTCGCGCAGTACCTCGAGGTTGTCCTCGCGCGACGCGGCCACGTCCAGCCAGGCGATCTTCATGCGCGGCGTCATCACCGAGTCCACCGTGCGGTCGCCCAGGCGCAGCACGCGGTTGACCATGTTGCGCTCGTCGCTGTCGAGGATGCCTTGCTCGGCGCTTTCCGCCACGAGGAGGCGGATCTCCTCTTCGGTGGCCGCGCTGGCGCTGGTCCGGTGCAGGCGGAGCACGCGGAGGATGCCGGTGGAAAGGTGGTTGAGCAGCCAGACCATCGGCAGGGTGATGCGCGAAATCACCAGCATCGGCATGGCGATCTGGCAGGCGATGCGCTCGGGGGCGGAAAGGGCCGCGCGCTTGGGCACGAGTTCGCCGATGACGATCTGGACCAGCGACATCAGCAGGAAGCCCAGCAGCCAACCGACCACGCGCACATACGGTTCCAGCCAGAGCGGGCCACCGCCGTGCAGCAGCTCGGCGAATTTCTCGCCCAGGCTGTCACCGGCCACGGCACCCGTGACAAGGATGATCAGGGTCATGCCGACCTGGACCGTGGAGAGGAAGCGCTCCGGCGACTCGGCCAGCTGCAGGGCCACCCGGGCGCGCCGGCTGTCCCTGGCCAGCTGCTTGAGCCGGCTCTTGCGCGAGGCGACGACGGACATCTCGGACAGGGCGAAGAAGCCGTTGCCGAGGGACAGGACGAGGACCAGCAGGAGTTCGGAGAGCATCGGGGGCTTATATAGCAGATGGGCCGTGCCCGGTCGTGGACGTTCGCCCGCGGGATGCCCACGGCACCGCCAGGCTCAGTCCGGTAACATTAGCGTCATAAATTCCCAAGGTTCCCCAGGCGACGCCATGTTTTCACTCCAGACGATCTTCGGTAAGGGCGACAAGTTCTATGGGCTGCTCGAAGCCAGTGCGGAAGCCGCGCGGGAAAGCGCCCGGGCCATGCACGAGCTGGTGACCCAGACCGACCGTACCCCGGTGATGGCCGCCTTCAGCACGGCACGGGCCCGCGAGAAGGCCTTGCACGGGCAGATCGGCGAGGAACTGGTGAACACCTTCGTCACCGCCCTGGACCGCGAGGACATCGAGGCCCTGAACTCGGCGCTGTACAAGATCCCCAAGACCATCGAGAAGTTCGCCGAGCGCTACGTGATCGTCGCCGAGCGCCTGCACGGCATCGATTTCAGCCAGCGCGCCGCGTTGCTCGAACGCTCGGCCGACGTCGTGGTGGCGATGATCGGCCAGCTTCGCCATGGCCTGAAGATCGACCCCGTGAAGAAGCTGCGCGACCAGCTCCAGGCCCTGGAGTCCGAGGCCGACCGCCTGCTGCTCGATCCGTACCGCACCCTCTACGCCGAAGCCTCCGATC
>Ga0182006_1000497_pt1 | contig 30519 bp, 29 predicted proteins | sample Sormic07211104_1_FD_123022 | JGI IMG/M metagenome (GOLD analysis project Ga0182006, IMG submission 123022) | Rhizosphere microbial communities from Sorghum bicolor, Mead, Nebraska, USA - 072115-104_1 MetaG | ecosystem: Host-associated > Plants > Roots > Rhizosphere | place: USA: Nebraska...
CTGCCGCCTGAAATTTAAATAGTTCTTTTTGTTCAACAGGTGGAGATGGAATTATTTTCTTCCCCCATACACTTGGAAACTTAAGGTACAGGTCTGTTGATTTGCTTATTTGTTGGTCAAATTTTGTATCGCTCCCATACCATCTAATTGTGATTTCATTTGGAATGTTTTCCAGGGCTGCACATAACATGTCGGGCCCTTTCCATTGTTGTATCCTGCCCGTTACTACGCCATTTTTTGATTTGTTTTTTAAGCTTATCGTTACTTTTTCGAAGTAAAATACAGGATATATATGTTCTATCACAATACCTTTAAGCAATTTTTGCCAAAAGGATTGATTACTTTTACTGTTTGCAATCAAAAGATTTGATAGTGGTAATAATGTTAATTCTGTAAACCGGTTTAAATTCCCGAAAAGTTGCTCAGATTTGTCTGGCTCGTTAAATTCAATCTGACCGCTACTTCCGTGTAGCCTTGTAACGACAAACTTTTGATGGTGAATAAGCCAGGGAATATATCCCATTGCGAAATCCGTACATTCAATAATGTCAAAACCATCACCTTTTTTACTTTGATCCCACATGGCCCAGGCTGCGGCAACGTTTCTCTGGTATTCGGGGAATGCGTCAAGATATTTGAATAAATTTAAGTATTTTTTAAAAATATCGGGTTTTAAAAACTCAATCTTTATCCCATCCAATACATAATCTGATTCATTCTGGATATAGCCACTACCTGCAATAACTTTGATCTGAGTGCAATTAGGTGCCAGAGCTTTTATATAATGCAAATAATAAGAGGAAATACCGCCACCTGAATGTGGATAATATTCAGGGAGGATAAAGAGAATTTTCATAAATACTTCCTTTTCAGATTTTCGATTATACTGAAATAATTGTAGTTCCTATTTTTTTCTATATTGAATCCCTTTAGTGTTTGATTCCAAATATGTATGGCGTAGCTTCCCTTTCCTGGTATTTCTATTTTTTCCTGGCTTTTTATTGCCTTGTAAATGTTTAGCAATAAAATTTCAAAAATTGAAGAAAATATAAACTTGCTGTGTCGGTAACTTACCGGATTAAATATGTAATGGGGAACTAAAAAATGATTGTATCTAGCTTCTAAGTTATTTTTAACAACATCAACGCCCATTGCATAATGATAATCATTTGGGCTCATTTCGTCCAGTGACCTAATACAAGCTTTAATGAAGGAATGGTTTGGCGGGAAATGTAATACATTGATGTTTGCACAATCTCCTTCTGGAGTTTCAAGACTTGTTGCCACAATTTCTTGGTTTGAGAGTTCTGCAAAATTTTTCAAGCATACAACATCGAGATCTACCCACCATCCTCCTATTTTTTGCATAAGGTTTAACCGAAAGTAATCTGAAAATGGGGCTATAGATCCTTTACCAAAACCTTCAGTAATAGAAAACCTATTCGTAAATGGAATAATATCATTTGCATCTTTTAAAATAGTCCCTGGGGGAATATTGTTGATATGTTCGTAGGCATAAAGATGAAACTGGTGGCCATTTTTCAAAAAAGAATTTATTGATATAAGTTCAATCACTGAAAGTTCTGAACCAATCCATAGTGATTGTATAATATCATTTTTCATTCTGTAAGGCCAAAAAATTAAAAAGCTGAGCATTTAGGTATTCAGGATTTCTATTTTTACGAAACCATTCCCGATAATTTTCAACTATTCTTAATCTTGTCTCATTATCTATTTTAAGAATTTTATTTACAAATCCTTTTACATCTGTTTTTAAATCAATGAGCCCTAGTTGCCAATCGATCGAAATATGATCTGGAAGATTACCGACTAAGATGCAACCAGCATAACCACATTCACGGTATTTTAACAACTCGTAATTCCAGATATTGGTTGTAGTTAGCATAAATTCATATTGAGATAGTAGATTTATATATGCATTTCCAACAAATTTGTGTTTAGCGACATTTCCAATGTCGGGGTAACCTGGATGTTTCAAATATTTTGTTTTTCCAAATGACCATATTTTATTATAAGTGTTAGTATGAAATTTCCATCTTAAGGGATATGCATAATTTGAAACATTGCCAGACACCAGAATTCTATTCTTCCTTTTGTTAGGTTGGTCTATTTCGTGCAATCTGTTATAGGCATAAGGAATTGTGATAAATTTATTTTTACCATGTTTTTTAATGATCTCATCTATAACAAACGATGATTTATAGGGACTAAAGAAAAATATATTTTGTTGCTTAGGTAAAGAAAAAAGGAATTTGATATATTCATCATTGATAACTTCCTGCATCCCATCTCCAATCTTAAAAAAGAACCTCGCAGATAATTCTTGTAGATAATTGTTGAAATAATCAAAATCACCAGCTTCTAGCCTATTGTCAACAAGAATGATATTAACTCTATCCAGTTTTTCGCCTACAAATTTTGGAGACCAGCCTTGATTGATCGCATAAGTAGGACCAGCGTCATCACAAATCATTTTTGAATAATTAAAAGATTTGGATAGAAGGTATTGTATCGTCATAACTATTTTGTGAATGCGTATTTTACATGCGTCGGGAGCGTAATAATTAGCTGTTTCAGCAATGATAGGTTTGATCTTGAAAAAAAATTAATATAAAGTCTTTGAGTAAAGAATTTTATAGCTAAAAAATAGTAATTTTTTAATTGCAGTAGAGATTTCACCAGTTCTTCCAGATCTGCTAATTGCTTCAAAAGAATTATGCTTTTATTGTTTGTTTGATAATTAATAGGAAGTGAGTCGTGCCATTTATTTATAATTTTTATTTGGCTTTCAATCCAGTTTTTTGTATTTCCTCCTAAACTGAGGTGTTCAATTAGGATGTCGTAGACTACAATAACATTACCAATTTTATTCATTGATAAACTGAAATCGATGTCGTAACCATGAAAGCCCTTCAGTAAATTTTCATCGAAACTAAATTTGGTTAGATTCTCTAGTCTAGCAGACAGAAACATTCCGTCTAATGTAATTACTTTGCTTTGTAGTTCTTTATCTGGATTAAAATAATGATGTGTCTCACTACCGTCATCATTCCTTTGGATTTGATTAATCCGATTAGTTGTCTCAAATTTGGAGTAGACGCCAGCTGGTGTTTTTGTTTTTATGGTATTTCCTAAAATACCAATCAGACTCGTTGTTTTATCACTAAAATGATTAATTAGCTTTATTCCCCAAAGATCTGTTCTAAATAAAATATCTTCATGACAAAAGCATACATACTCATAATTTGCTGCAGCTATGCCAATATTATAAGCTTTGGTGATACTATATCTAGCATCGCTATTCTCGATTTTTATGATTTCATAATTTATTCCAATTGTAAGCTTCACATTTTCTTCGAAAGCTTCGAATAATTGCATGTTTTTAGAGCTTACTATTATACTTATCACCTTTAACAAATTTAAGAATTCGGCCAATTAACATTCTACTTTTCATTTTCGCTATTTTTAATAATGCAAATGCATTTAATACAACTACATAGGTTCTGTATTTTGAAAGTACTTCTAGAATTTCATCTTTATTTTCTTTTTTAATTGCCTTTTTTTCCCATTGCCACTTGTAAATTATTTCATGAAGTAATTTTGCTTTTATAAAAGTGCTGAGCTTAAGATTTATTAATAAATAATCAACAATTTTGGCTTTTTCTTCAAGATCCTTTCCTATAGGACGATTAGTATTTCTAACTGTATTGCCATGATTTCGGTAATTGTTTAGTGGGCCGTTGAAATAGTATAAATCACCGTGCATTAAAAGATTAATCCAAAGAAACCAGTCACCATTAAGTATGAAATTTGATGGGAATGTGTTAATTTTTTTTAAGACCTGTAAATTTATTAATGCCGCACTAGCATTAGGAATGCTATTCTCAAATAAAAAAGATTTTCTACATTCTTCTTTCCCAAAGTTCTTAAATGATTTTTCCCATCTGAGGCGGTTAACTTTATATTGGTAAAGTCCTGATGAATTATTTTTTTCATCTACTATTTTAGATTGACAAAATGCAATCGCAAGATTTTTATCAGCTTCTAAAATTTTAAATAGCGTGCTAAGAAAAGATACTTCACTAAAATCATCACTTTCCGCGAACCAGATATATCTTCCCCTAGATAATTTAATGCCTCTGTGCCATTGTTTAAATGTACTTCCGCTGTTGAAATCATTATAGATGATATGTGATATCTTTTGGTGGTTTCGATATTCTTCTATTATATCTCTACTATTGTCGATTGAGCAATCATCTAAGATAATTAGTTCGAAGTTATCAAAATCTTGGTGCAACACAGTTTCAATTCTCTGTCTAAGAAATTCACTATGATTAAAATTGGGTAGAATTACACTAATTTCTGGAACCAAAGATCAGTTTTTTTATATAATTTACCGGATTTATGAAAAACCTACCAAATTTCCAGGTCATGCTGTTGGTATAAATTTTAATAATTTCCTGCTGTTTTTGATTAATGTAATCTGCGGAAAAAAAAATACTAGAGCCTATCTGTTGCAGCTTGTGATCACAAGCTATAATAATGTTATATACGGGTTCAAATTCAACATTTTTTAGTTCATCATAATTTCCGTTAAAAAAGGAAATGTCGCCCGAATTATCCACTGAATTAATTAATGACCCAGTGAAAAATTTTTGGTCGTAACATTGTAACTCTTTGAAATACTTTCCTATCAAACTTTCAAATTCCTCTTTGTATAACTCTTTTTTATGATATGGATTTTTATATTTGGGTTTATCTGAGTATTGTAATTTGTCTGGAGACGACATTATTAGAATTCCATCATTTTTGAGCACTCTTTTTATTTCAGTCAACATTTCCTCGTGTTTGTCATGATGCTCGATAGTTTCAAAACTTATCACAATATCTACAGAATTATCTGGCAGCGGGATTTCATCTGCACTTCCTACTATAAAATTTAAGTTTGACTTCTTATATTTTTCCTTTGCATTTTGAATAGCAGTTATATCGATATCTACTCCATAAACTTTTGCAGCGCTCTGGGATAGTAGATTACTGCCATATCCTTCTCCAGATGCAATATCCAGTACGACCTTATCGGTAATGTATTGAAAAGCAATAGTATAGCGATGAAGATGCTCAATCGTCGTCTCATTGTTTATGTGAGTTTCTAGGCGTTCACCTGTCCACTTATAGTTCTTGTTCATATGTCCATGTTAATAATGGGCGCAGCATTCCAGGGAATTTCCCTTTTGATAAGCCTCTTGCCGTTATTCTGTCGGTTTTGAATTGATCTCCAATCTGGATTGTTATAACATCCTTCTCATGCAGATGTATCTGGTGAGTCTGATGATTAAAGATCGCAATATTGATACTTAATAAATCTTCATTGAAAAAATTCTCGGGAATCCATACAGTAGTCTTAAATATTCCTCTTGGGTGAGGAGTATCATACCACTTTGATGAGACATTATGCGAATCAAAAAGGTTTTCTTTATCCTGATTGTACAAATTGATTCCATGCCATAAAATATGCTCAGCTTCTAAAACCTCGTACTCTATACAAATTCCAATTCTTTCGGTAACATCGAAGGTTTCTTTACCAATTTTTTCAGAATCTATTGCTGATATCGCATTTAACTTTACAATGTCATTTCCAGGGCGAAAATCTTTTGCCCAGATTTTTTTTGAGCTAGCCCTAAGGCCTGAAGATTCGTATTCATTCAGTATATTTTGAGTTTCACCTATATGCGATAGAAGACCATGATTAAGTAAAATTGATTTTTCACATAATTTTTTTATTGATTGCATATTATGGCTCACAAACAACACCGTTCTTCCCTCTCCCTTACTCACTTCGCCCATTTTGCCAAGGCACTTTTTCTGAAACTCTGCATCACCAACTGCCAATACCTCATCAACAATTAAAATCTCTGATTCCAAATGTGCGGCAACAGCAAATGCCAAACGCACATACATGCCCGATGAATACCGTTTAACAGGCGTATCCAGATAACGTTCTATCCCTGCAAAATCGACAATCTCATCTAATTTGCGTTGAATTTCCTTTTTTCGCATGCCCAGAATGGCACCGTTTAAAAAGATGTTTTCCCGGCCGGATAGCTCGGGATGAAAGCCTGTGCCGACTTCCAATAAACTGGCAATTCTGCCTTTACCACTGATTTTGCCAGTAGTTGGGGCGGTAACCTTACTCAATATTTTGAGCAGTGTGCTTTTTCCTGCACCATTTCTACCAATGATACCGACAGCATCCCCCTGTTCAATTTCAAAACTGATGTCTTTTAAACTCCACACTATATCACTTGCGCTTTTGGTGTTTTGATTGTTGCTTTCACCAATGCGCAAAAAGGGATCCTCTTTGCCGCGCATGCGGGCATACCAACGCTCCAGATCTCGGCTGATGGTGCCGGTCCCGATTTGCCCTAATTGATAAGCCTTGCTTAAGTTTTCTACTTTTATGACTATGTTCGACATATTAAAATATCCTTAAGTCTAATCCTACATTATCCATCTTACCTTTCGCATTTCCGATCTAAACAGTGTCAACAAAATTCCGTTCTACTTTATTGAAAATCACTATTCCAAAAACCAATAATGCGAGTGTAACGCCAGTAGCATAACCCAAACTTCCCCAGGTAAAACTCCCTTCGCCCAGAAATCCATACCGAAAGGTTTCAATAATAGGGGTCATCGGATTATATTTAATGATCCAGGCATATTTTGGATATTTCTCTATTGCAGTAGACAGGGGATATATTATGGTGGTGGCATACATCAATAATTGTACACCAAATCCTACCAAAAATGCGAGGTCACGGTATTTTGTGGTCATAGCCGAAATAATCATTCCGGTGCCCAAGCCCAATAAGGCCATTAAAATTACCACAATGGGAACCAGTGCAATGGCCCAGGAAGGCTGAAAACTTGCATCAGCTAAATAATAATAAATAAACATGATCAGGAAAAGGATCATCTGTACGCCAAAGCGTACCAGGTTACTCACCACTATACTCAATGGCATAATTAAACGGGGGAAATAGACTTTTCCAAAAATCGCGGCATTATCCCTAAAAACAGTTGATGTTTTGGTTAAACAATCTGCGAAATAGTTCCAAGCAGTAATACCCGCCATATAAAAAAGTGGCTTAGGCAGGCCATCAGTAGATATGCCCGCTAAATTCCCGAAAATAAAGGTAAAGATGATCGTGGTAAATAGGGGTTGAATGAAAAACCACAATGGGCCTAATATGGTCTGTTTATAAAAGGAAACAAAATCTCGCCGAACCAATAACCAAAGCAGATCACGGTACGCCCAGACTTCGTTAAGCTTTAAATCGAATAAAGAAGCTTTAGCCTCAATAGTCCAGGTATGTTCTTCGTTATGCATGGCTGTTTATATTCATCTGTATCGCCTCATACGGATAGTAAATTCAATACTTTTTCTTGGTACCGTACGTGTCCAAATGTTTCAAAACATTGCTTTTGGATCGCTTTTGCATCATGTCTTTCTTTTTGTAAAGCAGCAATAACCGCTTCACCAATTGCTCCAGCATCATTTGGGTCAAGCAGAGTGCCCAGTTCGCCATCCATCAGGGCATCCCTACTGCCATCGGCATTACCACCGAGTACAGTACAGCCGTAAGCAGCAGCTTCAATAAAAACGAGTCCAAATCCCTCTGCCTTGCTTGGCATTACAAATACATCTGCCAATTGATAATGTAAAGCAAGTTCATCATCAGGGACAAAATCCGTAAGTATCACGTTTTTTTGAAGTTTGGATTGAGCAATGAGCTTTTGAATACGCGCTAATTCTGGCCGATCTGCTTTTCCAACCAACAAGTAAACCAAATCTGGATGAACCTTAATGACCTGCGCTAAGCACTCAATAACCAGATCATATCCTTTATATTGTTCTAATGAAGATAAACGGCAGATACTTAACAGTACTTTTTGATTGCTATTAAGACCATATTTTGCAAGGAGTGTAGTAGGTTTTGAACCCGATTCGCTTAATTTAAAAAAGGGGTCTAAACAGTTGTTTAGTACTTTGATTTTGCTCGCCGCTATTCCATGATGATGTATAATCTGATCTGCCGTATATCGGCTTACTGCCCAGATGTCTATTTTTTTCAGTATTTGTTTTTTCCAGTGTGCTAAGGCATTCCAAATCTCTATTCCATGAGCAAATAGCACGATACGAACACTTGGCTTCAATGTTTTGATGATCCGGGCAAAAAGTAATAAATGCACGTGACTTAAAATAACTACATCTGCTTTTAATCCTGCTCTGATGGCTGCTAAACCGAAAGCTGTTTTTTTGCTGTTATATCCTTTAAATGAACTTCGTGTTACATAAGCCAGGTCGGGCTGATCATCATACATCGACAATACCTGGTAAGACTGGATTTGCTGGGTGGCTTTCAAATCATCAAGGGTCTTCGCAAAAGTTTTGCTCACCTTTTCTATCCCTCCCGTTAAACTGAAACTATGTAAAGTAAGAAATAAAACTTTTTTGCTTTTCAAATTTGTTTTCCCTAAACCCTAAACCCTAAACCCTAAACCCTAAACCCTAAACCCTGTGAATACCTGATAAAGTGCCATCGCTTTGCTCCAGTGCAGATCCCCCTGCCTAAAATCATCAAGCATTCCTGAAGCAAATGTATTTTCTCCTGTTTTTATTGAATGGAGGAAATGTTCATCCTTTTTCAACCAATCCTGAAAAGGAAAGGTAAAGCCCATTTTATTGCGGTCCCAGATCGCCCTGGGAAGTATTGCCGAAAAGGCTTCAATCAAAAGCGATTTTGGCCGATCACCTTCAAATTTTAATTTATAATTTGTTGCGGCTAGAGTTGCAAGTAAATCCTGATCTAAAAAAGGAACCCTAACCTCTACACCATGTTGCATGCTCATAGTATCGGTATCTTTAAGCAATTGGTTTTGCATGTACAGATTACATTCTAACCAACTGGCTTTTTCGCCATCTTTTAAATGACTGGGAAGAGGGGCTATCACTGCACTTTGAAGTACCTGGTCAACCTCTGCAATTGAGCACGATAACAACCCGGAGATTTCGTCAGGAGTGAATATGCCCCTTAAGAAAAGATACTCACCAACCGTATTACGGTAACTTAAATAATACGAACGTTTTAACGAAGCTTTTTTTAAGTGCAGGCTTTTTCTGAGAACAAACTGGGGCAGTCTCTTCAAATGTCTAACCCACCCCATCCGTTTAAAAGAAGGATAGCCTCCAAACAGTTCATCTGCACCAATGCCAGATATAACAGCTTTTAAGCCGTTTTCTTTAGCAAAATAATTAACGAACCACGAATTAATGCCATCAGCAGTAGGTTGATCCATGGCTTTTAAGGCCGCAGGGAAATGTTCGGAGAAAAGCGCAGGCGTGATGGTATATTCCGAATGATTCCCATGGAGCTGTTGAGCAACAATATCCTGGAAAACTTTCTCTGAAAATGCTGTTTCTGCAAAATTGATCGATACGGTATTGAGCTTGCTCAACTCAGTAGTCCCAGTTAAAATTTTATCAGCAAGCAATGTCAGAATACTACTGTCGATCCCACCACTTAAGAAAACACCGATTTTGGCGTCGGATAAAAGATGCTTTTTAACTGATGCGTATAAACCTTGCTGTACAGCATTTTTGGCCTCTTGGTAATCCGTGATTTTCTTTATAGAGTGCTGTTGTACATAATTTTTGATCTCGAAGGTATTCAATTGATGTTGCCACATCAGATAATGTCCTTTAGCTAACATCATCACCTCGCTAAAGGTGGTGTAAGGTTCAGGTAAGTGGCCAAAAGCCAGAAAAAGGATTTTCCAATCAAGCTGTTCATTATAAATATAACCGGTCTCAGTAAAGGCTCTAACTTCCGAGGAAAAAACCAGATGTTTTTCGATAGCACGGAAATATAAAGGTTTAATGCCCGATGGGTCACGGACCAGGTAACTATTCTGCAGATCAGCATCATATAAACAAAAAGCAAACATGCCTTTAAGCTTGTCGAAACTCTCAACTCCCCATGCGGCATAGCTGGCTAAAATAACTTCGGTATCACTCTCGGTCTTAAACTGAAAGCCAAGGTTTTGAAGTTCTTTTTTCAACAGCAGATAATTATAGATCTCACCATTAAAAGAAATAACCAGTTTTCCATTGCGATAAAGCATCGGCTGATGTCCTTTAGGAGATAAATCTATCAGCGCAAGACGCCTATGGCCCATTACAATTCCATCGCTGGCATTGACGTAAAAACCTTCATCATCGGGGCCGCCATGAGCCATTAGCGTGCACATGCCTTTAACTTCTGTCTGAAGCAGATCGATCGGTCTGTTGCTATCTATAATTCCCGCAATGCGGCACATCTGCGAAAGGTAATTGTCATTTGATATTTCTGGGCTGGGCACAGCTTCGCCCCCTCAGTCACATTTTATTTTCAAAAACGGATTGATATTTGCTTTTTATAAGCTGCTGAGCTTAAAACATCAGCTCTATTTAATTAAGGGCTGATCTAATCCCTCACGCATCATCCAGTTTCTAAATCGGTTCTACAAACGCAACTGAGGTGTTAATTTCAATCGCATAGCCCATATTTTGTAAACGTAAAATAATACGTTGTTTATTTTGTATCGATACCAGTTCGGCCAAGATCCCTTTAAATGGACCTGCTTTAATCAACACCCGTTCACCAGGTTTGATGTCGTATTCAAAAACCTCAAGATCTGCATCAGTAGCGAGCAGAAGTTTAAGATCGTTAATTTGTTGTTCGGGTATAGATGCTATTTGGCTGGAGAAATAGATAAACCTGGCGATGCCATTGGTCATCAAAACTTCAGCGTATTCTTTGGCCGAAATATACACAAACAGATAAGACTTAATCAAAGCCTCTTCAATAATTTTTTTACGGTCGCTCCACTGTTTAACCGTCTTTTTTAGCGGAAGATAAGAAGAAATACCCTTTCTCGTTAACTCCTCATGCGCCTTTTTCTCAGCCCTCGAACGCGTACATACCGGATACCATCTGTAATTTTGATCAATCATTAAGCTAATTAATTTCAACAATTAAACCCACATGTATCTTTCCCCACTTTTCTTTCACCAGTTACATACAGTTAACCAATTTAAACAGTTAACCGATTAATCCTATTTCTTCTTCCAAAACATCCACCATTTTCGATTCTCATCATCGTAATAGCCAGATCCTGAGTATCCCGAATAATCAGAATAATAATAAGTACTATTACCGCCACCACGGCTATAATCAGTAGTGTAGTAATTAGCGTAGAGGGCATCATCGCCAAAGGCATTCAACACAATAGCCATATTGCTCAATCCATACTCCCGCGATAACCTTTCGGGGATAGCGGCTGCCCGTGTTTGCGAAACGCCTGAGCGGATCACAAAGAGATTTACATCCGAATTTCTGATCAATGGTATGGCATCCGAAACCAGTCCTACTGGTGCGGTATCGACCAAAACATAATCATATTCTTTTTCCAGCGTTTTCAATAAATCGCGCATGGCGGCGGTATGCAAAAGCTCAGAAGGATTAGGTGGTATAGGGCCTGAAGGAATAAAGTCGATATGGTGTACTTCATCATGTATGAGCACATCTTCCAAGTTGTGCTGTCCGGATAAAACAGAACTCAGGCCTCTACGGTTATCACTTCCAAAAACTTTGTGTAATCTCGATTTACGTAGATCGGCAGCAATTAAGATTACTTTTTTCTCAATTAGCGCAAGCGTACCAGCGAGGTTTACGGTGACAAATGATTTGCCCTCGCCCGATATCTCTGAGGTAATGCAGATCACCTTGCTTTTTTTATGGCTGGCTAAAAAGCTCAAATTGGTACGTACGGACCTAACCGATTCGGCAAAAACTGATTTTGGTTTAGCAATAGATAAAGCCTGGCGGTTATCCTGATCGATATAATCGGGGAATTTGCGGATTACCCCGATGATAGGGGTATTCGTTAATCCTTCTACGGTTTCCTTATCGTAGATGTAAGGATTTAAAAATCTGACCAATAGGATCAAACCCATACCAGCACCTAAGCCAAATAAAATGGCAAAGGTATAAACCTTATTCGAATTTGCAGAAATAGAGTAGTAGGAAGGGTAAGCCAAATTGACGATGGCCGCGCCAGAAACTGTTGCAGCAGCATTCATTTCGGCTTCTAATTTTTTCTCTGATAAATAAGAACGCACCTTGTTATTTACCTCAAAGTTAGTACTGAGTTTTACAAAGTTTTGTTCTTTAGCCGGAATGGTACTGATGTTTTGGTTAACGCCTGAGATTTGGCTGTCGATATAACGAATGGTCTGTTCGTTATTCCTGCGCATGGCCTGTACATTGCTTCTTATGCTCGCTTTTACGTTGGCAATCTGTTGGTCTATTTGTTTTACGGGTTGCGAATCTCCATTAAACTGATTGAGTTTGAGTATCCGGTTGGCTAATAAGGTATTTAGCTGAGTAACCAAGGCCCCCAGTCCGCTATTTAAATCACCTTCTATATCTAAGCCGATTTCTACCTTCGAGCGGTTGTTGTTTACCTGGTCTTCCAGTTGTTTAATGGCCAGTTGTTTAATGTTGAGTTCTGTTTTTTGTTTTTCGAAATCTGACAATTTACCGATTGTTGTAGTGGTGGCAGATCCGAGATCAACCATCTTGTTTTTAGTTTTATAATTGGCCAGTGTATTACCAGATTTGCCAGCCTCAGTATTGATAAAGCCTAATTGTGTATCGATAAATTGCACCGTCTGTTTAGCTGAACGTTGCCTCTGGATCAGATCGTAGCGCACGTACTCTTTCATAATGGCGTTAAGCATATCTGCAGCGAAAACAGGATTGCCATCGGTTAAGCTTAAACTCATTACGTTGGTGAAACGCGCAGCCTCTGCTACACTTAAACCCATGGCCCGCCCGATAAAATCTTCTTTGGTGTTAAATTTAAAACTATAATTCCCTTTGGGGACAGTGGACTTAATGCGGAATTGCATATTACCCATATGGAGTACCTCACCATAATAGTGAACGGTCTGTTTGGCTTTTTTGTTATTGGGATCGCTAATGCTAAAGCTTTTATTATCTATAGCTTCGATGTTATATAAACCCCGACTAAAATTAACTGAATCTTGTTCTATAATTTCGATCTGAAAAGGAATATTTGGATAGAGTTCAGTAGTGCGGATACGGCCCTTTAAATAATAAGAGATTTTATAATCAAGTTGGGCAATGGCATTGAGTACAACATCATTGCTGCGGATCACAAAACTTTCTGCCTGGATTTTATCAGTGTAATTATACACCTGCGTTGGCATTTGGTTATTGGTGCTCACGCTCGGGTTACTATCCTGAAGTTTAAGGGAAGCTCCGGTTTGATAGATAGGTTGCGTATAAAGCACTTTTATCTTGGCAACAACTAATGCAATTGCGATACAGCCAGCTATCCAATACCACCTGCTCCAGAATACCCTGAATATTTTATAAAAATCAATTTGTTGACTAACAGCCTTAACTTCTAAATCTTCTGCTTTTTCCATTAGCGTGTTACGGTAAAAATTAATACGGCAAGGTTAACTACAACAAGTAACGGCTGTACAATGTTATTAAAACTCTGAAGTTTTTCACTTAATGCAGAGCCTTTGGTGGGTTGCAGTACAATAATATCGTTATTTTGCAGAATCAGTTTTTTGCTCGCCAGACTATTAATGTCAGTTAAGTTTACATAGATAATTTCAGGGTGGCTGCGGTCGCCTCTAATAATTTTTAAAGTTTTAGGATCCGCAGTTTTGGTAATACCACCTGCCTCGCCTATGATTTCGATTAAACTAGTATTGTCTTTTTCCAATAAAAAATTACCCTGTTTACCAAATTCGCCCAATAAAGTAACCTTTAAATTAACTACGGTTAACTCAATAATCGGATCCTTGAGTAGCTTTTGTTTATAATTATCCTGAATCTTTATGGTGGCCTCTCTTCTGGTTAAACCTACTACTTCTACTTTTCCAATGGCAGGTAGATTAACCATGCCATCAGGCTCTACCGGATAAGAGAGAATATTTTGCGAAGTTCCCGCTGCTGCAACATTATTCGTTGAAGTACCTGAAACGCCTGTGCTCAATGTCGCCCCAAACTCGGGGTTTTGAACATTCCTAACGGCCAATTGATCACCGATTTTGATTTTATAATAAGCGTCGCTTATGCCCTGATCATTTACTACGTAAACCTGTTTAATGGTATCTGTAACGATATCACTGGGTGCATTGAATAAGCTATGTTGCTTGCGGACTGAGCAGCTGAACAGGATAATCGACGTAAGTAAAAAAAGATTGAATTTAAAAAAGGGGTGTTTTTGAATCATAATTATTAGAAAGATATACTAACTAAATGGGATATGTAGGTAAATACAAAAATACTGTTTAAAGATGCTTAAAAAAAATAGTAATTAGAAAAGCATAGCCCTGCCATTAATTAAAAGCATTTACCAAAAACAGTTTTATTGGATGATTGCAGCATAGATGGTCTTTTTCTTAAATGTTTTATAAGTATATAATGTGCTGATTATTATGTTTTTATACGCTATAGTGCTTCTTTTTTGCTCAGAATCTAGAAATACGATTTAACATGACTAAAGTCAACATAATAAATAATTTTGTATTATTAAGATTACGGATGTTAGTTGTTTTTGTTGAATTTATTTTTCTTATTAGCAAATTATATACATTTGGATTGATAGCGCTGTTTATGGGCATTTTAAGTAAAAGTTATGCCGCTGATGGTTGCTATAGTACTTTTACCCGCCGATTTTATTATATTTCATAGGAACGAAAAACTATGGCGGATCTACACATGCGACCTTGGGTTCGGGGTTATCATGTTCAACATTTATTATCGGATCATATAACCCAAACGCGCCATGCAGTATAGAACGCTTAAATAGTTCATACTATAGGCAAGCAACAATGAATTTAATTTATCCTTGCCCAATTGATACCTATATCGTTTTCTTTATATTAATCGCATCATGTCTTGGATTTGCAATTTTAAACAAACAGATGTAAAGGCGCTAAAATTTTAGTATAGATCATCTATAAATTTTGAATGAATTAGTTTCACTCTGCTGGTTACTTTATGGTATTAACGGGTTTATATTTAGTGTCTTATGTATGTTTTTGCGATATGATCTATTTTATGTTAGGGTTTTTTAATACTCATAAATAGGTACATAAAAGGTATTTTTTGTATAATTATACATCTTTATTAGTGTCTTTTGTTAGGGATTTGTACTTTTGTATAAGTCCTGTCCCAAGTTTTAATGAAGTATCGCGTAATAATCTTTGTCTTGGTATTGTTATCTGCATCATATTCCTATGGCGCAATTGTTACAGGATGCCAAGCGACACTTGGGTCCAATACCATATATTATGTACGTGATGGTTCAATTTTGTTTAATGGTGTCCCCCAGTATCGCAATGATAATTTTACAAATAGGTATACATTGTCTCAAGTCTATTGTTATGGTGGGCTTAGCAACGGGCAGGGATCTTGTTATATCAAAGGGTATAGTGGTCCTGGTGACGATTTTGGTACACTGGTTTCTTTTTCCACCAACCCTACCGATTGCCCAATAGATGACTATGCTCCCTTCGCATTGCTTTTTTTTGCCGGAATTGGCTCATTTTCTCTGACACGTTTCAAGTTTAAAAACGAGTAATTATCCAATTTTAATTAGAATGTTTTAGCCTCGTTCATTTTGTTCATGACAATTGTCAAGAATTTCTGATTTTATTTTAAGCGGATATTTTATCTTTTCTTTGTTTAAACGCTTCCTGACCACTTTTTAAAGAATTTTGGTCTGAAATAAGTGTGTCATATTCTATTCATATTCATTTTATCCGGTAATTTATTTATACTTTTTTGGTTAATTTTGTAATATTAATCTTACGATTATTTGCGAATTGTGTTTGATTTATATCATCATTTAGTTCCAAAATCAGTTGTCTATTAATATAAAAAAAATGTTGCAGTACATCTCAGCTGATGGGAGTTACGTATGTGCACTCATTAGTACCAAACAATAATGTCGAAATATCTCTCTTTAACTGTCTTGTCGACAGTTTTATTTTTATCAAATGCGGTCGGAGCAGTAGGTTGTAGAACCGGAAATTATATTTACACAGTTCAAAGTGGAACTTATTTTGACGGAGGGACTACTATGCCGCTATATACTGCATCTGATCGAATCACATTAAGAAACTGGACTGAAGATCCAAATTGTGGGATTTTAAGAACCACATCAGATAGTTATTCGGTGGCCAGTGGGGGCTCTGGCAATCCTCAATCTAAATGTACTTCTCAGGAAAATGTTAATAATCAGGGCGTTCTGGTAAATTACAATCCGTCTGATAGCAATTGCATGGCGTTACCATTAGATGATTATATGCCATATTTAATAAGCTCCGTCGGATTTTTTGGTTTCATCATAATTCGTAAAAAAAGCTTAATTCGAATATAGTCTATAAGCAATTACTTTTGTTATTTCCTGTAGTGGTAAGTTTGTATCACTAAGTGCTGATATAGTAATTGAACAAAACGAACAGGCTTTTTAAGGGCTTTCAAGGGTAAATTTGAATAAATCATCCCCGTGGTTTATGAAAATGTTAAAGCTCTTTCTTATTGTATTTATTTTGTTTGTTCCTTGCAAAATGTTTTCGCAAGTGGTGGGTGAAACTGCGTGCAAATCAAATGTTGATGGGTTGATATATCGCGATCCTGCATCAGGTTTGGTAAATGGCGTGTTAGGATTAGTGCTTGGCCCTGGTTATGGCTCGCAAGTGAGCGGAACATTTAATCAATATGGGCCATGTGTATCATATAAACAATATTACTATAAACCTGTAGGTGGGGCATGTCGAATCTGTGCCACAGGGTTTGTTCTCAATGTAGTACTGTTGTGTAATGGTGTGATAAGTACTGGGACACCCGGTACTTTAGTTGAATATGATATTATAGACTGCAATCTCGACGATTATTCATGGACCCTTGGTGCAGCAGCTGGCCTATTCGGTGTATTCCTCATCAGAAGAAGAAATAAACTATAAATCATCTTTGTCGGCTGGAATAAGGAACTATTCGGCATATGTAAAGCTATTCTTTATCTTTACCACAGTTTTCAGCTTAAAAAAAGCCGAAAACCCCTGTTTGGTAACCATGAAGATATCCCTTATTACGGTCGTTTACAATGGCGAAGCATTTTTACAGGAATGTTTTAATTCTGTAATGGCGCAGACCTATCCTGATGTAGAATACCTGGTGGTTGATGGGGGATCGACAGACCGAACGTTGAACATTATTCAGGAGAACCAATCTCATATTGATTATTTTGTTTCAGAAAAAGATAGAGGTTTATATGATGCCATTAACAAAGGGATCCAGAGGGCAACAGGAGAGGTGATCGGAATCTTAAATGCAGATGATCTGTTTGCCAGTCCTGATGTATTGGCCTCAGTTGCCAAAACCTTTATCGATCAGCCGAAAATAGATGGCCTTTATGGCGACCTCAATTATATCCATGCTACAACATTTAAAACTGTCAGGACCTGGAAATCACGGCAAAACACTTTTCAGGATCTTAAAAAAGGCTGGATGCCCGCGCACCCTACACTGTATTTGAAAAGATCTTTGTTTCAGAAAAAAGGCGATTATGCCTTAGATCTGGGTACCGCTGCCGATTACGAATTAATACTACGTTACTTTTATACCCATAAAATAGAAGCGGTTTACCTGCCTATCTTGATGGTGAATATGCGTATGGGAGGGGTAAGTAACCAATCTGTGATGAGCAGGGTCTCTGCCTTTGTTAATGATTATAAAGCTTTAAAAAGAAATAAGATGCCCTTGCCTTTTTGGGTATTGTTGCAGAAAAAGATAAGCAAACTCAGTCAGTTTTAGTGCTAATAAACAGCACTTTAGCGCTTTTTTGTTGCTTGTCGGTTTAAGGTTTGGAGCTTTTTTTTTGTCTGTTTAGTATGACGTAAATTGATTATTTTGATATATGTCATCTCAAACATTTTATAGCTCAATTTTGTTTAACTTAGTATCGTTATATTTGCTTGCAAGTCCCTATAAGTTTTGCTAAAAGATATTCTGAATACCAGCCCTGACTATTTCTCTATAGCCATATTTATTTTGGCTTTTTCAATCGTAATTATCAGTATTCCAAGTATAATCTATACTTCGTTAAAATATGGCCTTTTTGATAAGAACGACCTGTACCGTAAAAATCATAAACGCAATATTTCACGTTTAGGTGGTTTGGCCATTGTAGGTAGTTTTACGGTATGTATCTTGCTTTTTTCGGCCATTATTAACTTTAAAGAAGCTAATTTCTTAATCGCATCGTGCATTATTCTTGCGGCACTTGGCTTAAAAGACGATGTTTATGGCACCAATACCAGTACAAAATTTATTTTGCAGATCGTAGTAGCTTTTATCCTGGTTTTTTTCGGTGCTTTTCGTTTAACAAGTTTGTACGGTGTATTGGGGATAGGAGATATGTCGCCTTTATGGGGAAGCCTTTTCTCCATAGCGCTGATTATTTTCCTGAACAATGCATTTAATTTAATAGATGGCATAGATGGACTGGCCGGGGGAATTGGCATATTGGCTAGCGTGATTTTCGGTGTATTGTTTGCTTCAATGGGACAGGTTTCTTACGCATTTATTGCTTTTGCCCTGGCAGGTGCCATAACTGGTTTTTTAAAATACAACTGGTTTCCGGCTAAAATATTTATGGGCGATACAGGTGCATTGATCATTGGACTTATCACTGCTGCGCTTGCCATTAAGTTTATAGAAATCAATAAGTTTACAGGTAAAAACCACCCCGCTTTTTATTCTGCGCCAGCAATAGCGGTAGCCATATTGATTGTGCCGATTTTCGACTCCTTAAGGGTATTTACCATTCGTATCTTAAAGGGAGGATCTCCGTTTAAAGGCGATCGTAATCATATTCATCATCGCTTAGCACATTTAGGATTTAAGCCCAGTTGGATCGTAATATCTACTGTCAGCTTCAATATTGCCATCATCGCTGCCACCGTTATGCTTCAGCATCTTGGGAATTTCGTTTTGATCTTGATCATCATAGGTCTCTGTATCGTGTTTAATAGCCTGCTTACCTTAAGCTTACTTAAAAAGAAAGGTAGGCAACTTTAATTTAATACGTTCTTTTGATACGGAGATTAATTTTTGCTTTTTTGGAAAGCAAGTTAGTGCGTATCGGTTACATTAGTCCTTCTTTCCGCTTCTATCTTTTTGTGAATGAATTACATAAACAATTTAGTCTTGCAACAAAAAGGATAGCCGCTTCAATAAGGTTTATTTTACTAAGTCTGTACACAAAACCACGTACGTATACCAGCCATAAAAACAATGGGCAGCTTTGTATCGGTTCTCTTGCAGGTATGGAAGTGCTTAGCCCCGGGCGTAGCGGCATCCGCGGAGTGCAACGCAGGGATATAGCGAAGAACGGGAACAAACATTAATAACTGTACAGGCCCCGCGCTCCTAAAAAAGAATACTGAACCATTTTTTGGAAAGCAAGTGCGGTGCCTATCGGTTTAGATGGTACTTCTTTCTGTTCCTATCTTTTTGTGAAGGTTAACAGGATATTGTTGGTTGCTGCAACAAAAAGGATAACCGCTACAATAAGGTTTATTTAACCAGAGTCAGTAGCACAAAACCATGGGCAGCTTTGTATCGGATCTCTTGCAGGTATGGAATTGCTTAGCCCCGGGCATAGCGGCATCCCCAGAGCGCAGCATAGGGATATAGCGAAGAACGGACAAACATTAATAGCTGTACAGGCTTTGCGCTCCTAAAAAAGAACCTTATTATTTAAAAAAGTAGGAGACTTTGCACTCTTAAAGTTAATTTTACTTTTTTAGTAAAGCATTGTAGGGCTTACGGTTGCTGCGATCCCTCATTTCCCTTCTATCTTTTTGTGGTGGCAAGCAGAATATTTAATAACAGGATAGATGCTGAAATAAATTACCTTCGGTGAGCTCGTTTAAGACTCGGTTTACTGCATAGCTTTACGCTGCGCTACAGGTCAGCATGACGATCGCCTTAGAAAGAAGCAAAATTGACTTTTTAAGAAAAGGCGTAGCCGCTGCAATAAGGTTTCATCATCCCTTTTCCATCTTATATCATCAGGTCTTTGCTTTGATAAATAAATACTAATTTTGCGCTCTAATTTTTATAATAATGAGGCTGGCAATAAATGGTTTTGGTAGAATAGGAAGAACATTTTTACGCTTAGCATTGGCTGAGGGATTTGAAGTAGTGGCCATTAACGACTTGGCGGATGCCAAAACGATGGCTCATCTATTTAAGTACGATACTGTTCATGGTGTTTTTGCTGGCAGTGTTTCTGCAAAACCTGATGCATTGGTCATCAATCAGCTTTCTATTCCGGTTTTCGCGATCAAGGATGCCGATGAATTGCCTTGGTCGGCACTTAGGGTGGATCTGGTTATCGATTGTACAGGTAAAAATTTAACCAAGTCATTGGCCGAAAAACACATTACATCAGGCGCAAAACAGGTGCTCATCTCAGCCCCGGCGGCAGATGATATTCCCATGGTGGTATTGGGTGTAAACGACCATCAAATTGATTTAAGTAGCCCTGTACTTTCAAATGCCAGTTGTACAACGAATAATATTGCCCCGATGATTAAGATTTTGAACGATAACTGGGGTGTTGAGGAAGGTTATATCACGACCATCCACTCGATGACAGGCGATCAGAATCTGCACGATGCGAACCATAAGGACCTGCGCCGTGCAAGGGCAGCTTCATCTTCCATTATTCCAACTACAACAGGAGCAGCAAAAGCCATTACCCATATTTTTCCTGAACTGGATGGCCGTTTAGGTGGAGCAGGAATCAGGGTTCCGGTTTTAAACGGATCGTTAACCGATTTTACCTGTTTGCTAAAGAAGAAGACAAGCATTGAAGAAATTAATGCAGCTTTTAAATACGCTGCACAAAACGAATTGAAAGGTCTTATAGAGTATACTGAAGATCCAATTGTATCAGTCGATATTATAGACAACCCACATTCCTGTATTTTCGATTCGCTATTAACCTCTATCGTTGGCGATCTGGTTAAAGTAGTGGGCTGGTACGATAACGAATTTGGTTACAGCAGCCGTTTGATCGATGTGGTGAAAAAAATAGACAAGCTTGCTAAAGGCTGATTTTAGATTTTTGTGTAGATTTTAATGCCCAATAAACCAATACTGGTTGAAAAAATAAGCGTAAAAAACGTTTACTATCAGTATTAAGGCCAAAGGCGCTGCGTTTATGAGTGTACTGTGAAATATTCCCAGGGAATACGCCAACAAATAATCCTGCGGATACCTTACCTACTAAATCTTCATATTTTTTAGGCGCTAGCACTAAGGCCGCGCCCAATGCAATTTCGACAAAACCCGAATATACTACTGTATCATCTTTTTTTAAAGGAACCCAATCCGGTACCTGCGCCTGGAAAGGCTTACGCGCAAAAGTTAAGTGGCTAATTCCTGCTGTAATTAAACCTGCGCCCAACAATATCCTGGCAGCTTTTTTTATATTTTCCTCTTTCATAATATTGCGGATCAGATCAAAATAAGATATATCATTTAACAAGCGATCAGTAAATCTGTTTGAATTAATTTAGCGCATGAAATTTACCTAACTGGGCGGATGTTTAAATACAGGGATTCTAATATGAAATGATTTAATACAGCCTTCAAACAACTGCTGGGCTATATTTTCACCTTTCAAAAACTTTTTTTGTGTGTTGTTGGTTTTATCTGCCAATATTAGGCCCGATATTCCGATCGGTAAGCGCATATTAAAGCGCTGCTATTGGTTTGGGCAGGGGAAACAGATAGAAATTGATATAAACCGCGTAAACCGATAGGCTTGGAAACACATAAAAAAAATACAGGGCGTCGAAAGTCCCTGCTGCCCAAATTTCTGCTCATCCTCTCCCTTTCCATGCTCCTGGGCACGGAGGCTTATTTTGGATTTAGGCTGCACGAGCTTTCTGATCAGCAGGAGCGCATTAAGGAAGATTATGCTGATATCAACAACATTACCTATGGGCTGTTTTCGGTGCAGCAATGGAAGAACAATGTATCCAGGATTGTGCATCATCAGGTCCGCAACCTGAAGATGACCAGAAAACAAAAAAAAATATTACAAACAGAGGTAGAGCAGGTGCTGCTTGCGCTCATTAATAAGGCAGAAGCCTTAGTGAATAAACCAAAAAAGACTTTAAGCGGAAAGATCCAGAAATTTGCGATCCGTAATTTTGTGAACTCTGATAGCATACGGGCGCAGGTGCCCGGTTTTGCCAGGAAAATTATAGCCGAGGTGGATAATCCTAAGAACAAGAGGCAATTAAGTAAAATGGCGATGGGCGAGTTTAACGAATTGGCCAACGAGGAAAAGCTCGATAGTGCCTTCGTTGCAAACGGCGCTTCTGTAAAGGCGATGTACCGTAAATACCAGGTATCCTCTACCGTGCTGCTGAATAAAAAGCTCAGTGCCTCACTCGCCGATATTCGCACAAAAACTTATGGCTATTCCTTTGGTATGCTCGCCTGCGTAGTGGTTGTTCTTGGTTTTTGGTGGGGGCTCCGCAAACGCAGAGATCTTTATGTTACACTTTTCGTAATGTCGCTGCTGTTTGCGTTCATTCTCCTTTTTGTAGGCCTTACTGCCTCGATGATCGAGGTGGATGCCCGGATCCGTTCGCTCGATTTTGTGCTGCTTGGCGAGCATGTGGTTTTTAAAGATCAGGTGCTGTTTTTTCAGAGTAAAAGTATTATGGATGTAGTGAGGGTGCTTATTAGCCAGCCCGGAATTGATTCTATCCTGGTAGGGGTGCTGATATTGGTATTTAGCATCCTTTTCCCGGTAGTTAAACTGAGCTCAACAGGGGTGCATCTTTTGGGCAGTAAACGTTTGGCTGAAAATGGGATTATTAAGTACTTCGCTTTCCAATCGGGCAAGTGGAGTATGGCCGATGTAATTGTAATCGCTATCCTAATGGCTTACATCGGACTAAACGGCCTGCTCGAAGGTCAGCTCCAGGCGCTCAATATCAAAAACGATTCACTTACCATCTTAACCACCAATAATACCGCATTGCAGCCCGGATACATCATATTCATCAGTTTTGTGCTTTATGGCCTCATTCTTTCTACAATATTGAAGTTTATTACCCCACATGATGCTCACTAACCCGTTTACTAAAGCTGACTGATTTATTATGGCAACAACAACAAATACCCCTAAAAATATCCACACAAAAAAGAACTGGGTTGCGCCACTTGCATTGATCGTTGGTCTCAGTATCCTTTTGCTGGGGGAGGCCTATTTTGGCTACCGTTTCCATTCACTTTCTTACGAACAGAAACGGATCAAAGAAGATTACAGCTTGTCGAACAATATTACTTTTGGGATATTCTCGGTTGACCGGTGGGGAGAAAAAATTTCGGCAGTTGTTGACAGAAGGGTAAAAGGCTTCAACTTAACTGCAAAGCAGAAAAAAGACATGCGCAAGGAGGTTGAAAAAGAGCTGCATGGGTTGGTAAACAAGGCAGTTTCAGAGGTTACCAAGCCTCAGAAAACCCTTGGCGGTAAACTGAAAAAATTGGCCTTTAACAGTTTTGTTGATGTTGATGAGCTTCATGCCCAGGTTCCTTCTTTTGCGAAAACTATTGTGTCTAAAATTACCAGTCCAACAAGCCTGAAAAGGCTTAAAAATGTAGCAACGAGCAAGCTAGATGAGCTGGAAAATCAGACCTACGACAGTACCGATACCACCATTACCACTGTAGAGCAGAATATCTACCATAAGTATCATGTTGCTAATGCTACCGCGTATGACCGTTTAGTAAACTCAAGGCTTGCACAGATCAAAAAAGAGACTTATCAATGTGGGTTGGGGATGCTGGGCTGCGTAGCTATTGCACTCCTACTATGGCTTTTTTTAAGAAAATCGGTACAGTTGCATGTACCATTATTTATCATGTCGCTGTTGTTTGCTGTGATTTTGCTTACTGTTGGCGTTACCTCGCCGATTATAGAAGTTGATGCGCGCATCCAGTCACTCGAATTTAGCCTTTTAGGCGATAAAATTGCTTTTAGTAATCAAGTGCTTTTTTTTCAGAGCAAAAGCATACTGGGAATTATAGGGACATTAATTGAGCAGCCTAAACCCGATGCCGTACTTGTTGGTGCATTGTTGCTCTTATTTGTTGTGATATTGCCGCTGCTCCGTATTGTGGCAAGAGGAGTACACGTATCCTGCGGACATCTTTTCGGTAGCCAGAAAGTACTGCGGTTTATGGCATTCGATCTCGGCAAATGGGATATGGCTGATGTAATGGTAGTGGGTATCGCAATGACCTATATCGGCCTAAACGGAATACTTAAAAGCCAGCTCTCCGGCTTAAACATTAAAAACGATACGCTAACTACTGTTACGGCAAACAATTCTGCACTGCAACTTGGATTCTTTGTGTTTGTAGCTTATGTGGCCTATGCAAAGGTGCTTTCTTTTATAGTTAAGCGTATTGATGAGAGAAATGGTTCATGTGAGCAATAGAACAGGAAATATTCTGCAATTAATAAAATAATTTCTTTTTTAGGAGCGCAAGGCCCGTAACGTTATTAAAGTTTGTTTCCGTTCTTTGCTATATAACTGCGCTGGGCTCTGGGGATGCCGCTATGCCCCGGCTGCAAGAAAGTACAAAACGCGTAATTTCTTTCTTTCAAGTACAAAGATAGAACAGCCATTATTTTCAACTTATTTTTAATACCTGCCCCTGCGTATCTAAAATGTTAAAAATTCTGGCCGATATTATTATCGGGTTTCAATTGCTTTATTAACTTTGCAAACGTTTGCAGAGCATCCAATAGCAATGTCTTCACACCAGATGTAAGCTAGCTGATACTAAAAATATGGTCAAATTTATTCTTCCAGAAGAAGTATTGCCTTTAAGAAGCCTGGTTTTGCGCAACGGCAAACCATTCGAAGCATGCATTTTTGAAGGCGATCTTGCCTACGATACCTTTCATCTTGGTTTTTTAAAAGATGGAGAAATAAAATCAATTGCGACCTTTATGCGGAACGATTTTTTTCCAGAAGAAGGAGAGGGCTATCAGCTTAGGGGCATGGCTACTCATCCCGAGGCCGTTGGAAATGGTTATGGTGCTGCACTGGTTACTTTTGCCATTGAGTACCTGAAAGAATATAAAACCGATTATTTATGGTGTAATGCCCGTTCAACGGCGGCAGCTTTTTACAAGAAAATCGGCTTCACTACCGAATCGCCGGAGTTCGATATCCCTGGCATCGGTTTCCATTACGAAATGAAATTAAACTTAAATCAAAAATAATTAAACATGAATACAATTGACCAGTTTGACTTTAAAGATAAAAAAGCATTAATCAGGGTAGATTTTAATGTGCCTTTAGATGATGAATTTAAAATTACAGACGATAAAAGAATCAGGGCGGCTTTGCCAACCATTTCTAAAATCTTAAAAGATGGTGGTGCGGTTATTTTAATGTCTCACTTAGGCCGCCCAAAAGATGGCCCTACCGATAAATATTCTTTAAAACATATCCTATCGGATCTATCTGCCCTTATTGGTGTTGAAGTTAAGTTTGCTGATGATTGTATTGGTGAAAGTGCAGTAAAGCAGGCAGCCGATTTAAAATCAGGTGAAGTTTTATTGTTAGAAAATCTTCGTTTTTACAAAGAAGAAGAAAAAGGTGATGTTGCCTTTGCTGAGAAATTATCAAAATTAGGCGATGTTTATGTAAACGATGCCTTTGGTACTGCTCACCGTGCACATGCTTCAACTTCAATTATTGCCCAGTTTTTTCCAGATGCAAAATACTTTGGTTATTTAATGGCCTCAGAAGTAGAAAATGCAGAGAAAATATTAAACCACGCAGAAAGACCTTTTACTGCAATTATGGGTGGGGCTAAGGTATCTGATAAAATTCTTTTGATCGAGAAATTGCTGGATAAGGTAGATAACCTGATCATCGGCGGTGGTATGGCCTATACCTTCGCTAAAGCACAAGGTGGTGAAATTGGTACCTCATTATTAGAAGCCGATAAACAAGCGCTTTCTTTAGAGTTGATCGAAAAAGCAAAAGCAAAAGGCGTAAACCTGATTTTACCTGTAGATACGGTAATTGCTGATAAATTTGCAAACGATGCCGATAAAAAAGATGTAGCCTCTGGTCAGATTCCTGCAGATTGGATGGGACTGGATATCGGACCAAAATCGGTTGCTTTATTCCAGGATGTGATTAAAAATTCTAAAACCTTGTTATGGAACGGTCCGATGGGTGTTTTCGAAATGGAAAGTTTCCAGGTAGGTACTAAAGCTGTTGCAGAAGCAGTTGTAGCTGCAACCCGAGATAACGGTGCATTCTCTTTAATCGGTGGTGGCGATTCTGCTGCAGCAATTGCAAAATTCGGTATGGAAGATGAAGTAAGTTATGTTTCTACCGGTGGTGGTGCTTTGCTTGAATATATGGAAGGTAAAGAATTGCCAGGTGTTAAAGCCATTAATGGATAAATATCAATCTTAACATAAATGAGGCCCTTGCAGATCAACTTGCAAGGGCCTTTGTTTTTAGATGATTTCAACTCACGCTGTTTTCCACATGGGTTAGCACACGAGTTTATTAAGACTTATCCTTATAACGGTACAGTAGTCTTGTAACGATGCTGTGCAGGAGTGAAGCACTACTTGTGCTTAAAACAAATAAATCATACCTTACTGGTAATTTGCCTTAGCCTGTAAATTACTTGCTCCGGGTATAAAACATTAAATTATAATATGAGAAAAAAAATCTTTTTGTTAAGTATAAGCTGTCTGCTGCTTGCAGGTGTGTATCAAAAAACATCGGCTACCACGGTAGCGGTATCTGATAACATTCAACTGGCTGTTGAGCCTGCTGCGCTGATCGGCCGCTGGGACATTACCGTTGATGTAAACGGGAAACCGGCACCTGCCTGGCTGGAAGTAAAACTATCGGGTTATAAAACTTTAGTGGGCTACTTTGTATCTACTGCCGGTAGCGCTCGTCCGGTATCGGAAGTAAAGTTTGATAATGGAAAGTTTAGGTTCGAAATCCCGCCACAATGGGAGAGCGGTACCTCGAATCTGGTTATCGATGGCACTGTTGCCGATGCGGGGCTCCAGGGGACAATGACCAATTGCGACGGTAAACAATATAGCTGGAAAGGTGTTAAGGCACCTTACCTGAAAAGGGCTGTTGCGCCGATATGGGGTAAACCTGTTAATTTGTTTAACGGCAAAGATCTATCTGGATGGAAAGCTAGTGGACAAAACCAATGGATCGTGAAAAACGGTGTTTTAACCAGTCCGAAAGCAGGTTCAAATCTTATTACTGAACATAAGTATAATGATTTTAAGCTCCATGTAGAATTCAAATACACCAAAGGGGGAAACAGTGGGGTTTATTTAAGAGGCCGTTACGAGGTTCAGATTGAAGATAGCAAAAAAGATGCTCATCCTAACAGCGTACTCTTCGGTGGTATTTATGGATTTTTAACCGCCAATGAAATGGTTACGCTCGGCCCGGACGAATGGCAGCGTTACGATATTACCCTGGTTGGGCGTTTGGTAACTGTGGTAGCCAATGGTAAAACCATCATCAGCAACCAGGAAATTCCGGGCATTACCGGAGGAGCATTGGATAGTAATGAGGGAGAGCCCGGACCTATTTATCTTCAGGGAGATCACGAACCGATCGAATACCGGAAAATTATAATTACACCGGCGAAATAATTATCGCTAATGGAGGAGGCTGTATCACAACTTAGAAATTGTTATCCTGTTTAAATGTTTAGCAAAGCTCAACATGACAAGTTCGAATGGATCACTACTTGTTAATACTGCCTCCTATTGTCTCTGTTAAATACCGGGACGCTGTAGAAGTATTCACTGTTTTAAAAAGTTTATAGATGAAAATCAGACTATTTTAATCTGCTTATTTTTATTGAACCTATCACTGGCAAAAGCGCAAAAGAAATCTTTTAAAAGTGTTCATACTAGAAAATTTCTAAACCGGTATTGAGCAATACCATATAAACAACCAAATAACATACTAAAAAAGCCGTTGATAGTGCAAAATACCGGGTAATCTTATGACTGCCTTTTTTAAAAGGCAGCAGAAAAAGGATATTGAATGTTTCGGATAACGATGCGCATATAAAATTCAAACAGACCATTACGCAGCTAAACGCCACAACAAAAATGGCCGGCTGGATAATTATTCCTGAAGGAAGGCCATAGAGTGCACCCATCATAAAACTGATCAACAGAATAACAATGGCATATTTAAAGCCCGATTTAAACTGGATCAGGAAATATCTGCCCAGTTTTGGTAGTGGTGTTTCGATTTTTGCCGGCTTTGGTTCTTTCTCAACCGTCGAAGTTCCCAATGCCTCATCCAAGGTTGCCTCATCTGTTTTTTGTTTTTTGCCTCTCTTTTGTTTCTTATAGCGTGGCCACCAGATAATGAATCCGGTAATGAAAAGCGCAAGCGGCATTAAACCGGCAATAATGGCAATAATTTGTGTAGGCCTGCCGCCAAAACTCCCATAATGGATTGGTGTTAGCCAACTGAGGTAAGCATTACCTACATTAGGAAAATCTTGGCGGCTGTTCAGTAGTACTTTACCTGTATACTGATCAACAATGAGCATTTCCCTTTTTCCCACTTTAGGTAGGTTTCCGCTTAGTATATCTAAACGGTAAGTACCGGTTTTATCAGCCGGAAAAGCGATTCCTCCAATATGGGCATTGGGCATTTTTTGTTTGGCCGCTGCTGTAATAGCTTCAAGTGGCAGTGGCACGGCTTGCGCATGCCAGGCCGATTTAGCGCCTAATAATTGGGCTACACCTTGCGGCGATTTTCCGCTTAATAAAAAAAGGAAAGGGATTACCAGGGTAGAGAAAGTAATGGAAAAACCCGTGAGGCTTAGTATGGCCACAATAGGCGACGAGTAAAAGCCCAGCGAATTGTGCCAATCGTAATTCTGGCGTTTAAATGAGCTATTAAACCTTACACTAAGCGCCGATTTTAGCTGTTTCCATTTCTTTGGGACCCATAAACGCAAACCTGAAATGGTTAAAATCAAAAGACAAAGCGAAGCCAAGCCACAAATGTAGCGGCCGGCAACTGGAATCAGCAATGTTCGGTGCAGTTCCGTAACCACATGGATAAAAGAACTGGTATGGATTCTTTTGCCACTTGTAAGCCCGGTATATGGGTTGATGAATGTTTCTTCTTCACTTTTTAAGTTCATCACGCTATATGCTTCATTGGGGTTTTTGAAGTTATTCAGCATGAGGTAGTCGATTTTTAACCCAGGGTAGTTCTTTTTAATGATTGGCACAATTTCCTCAACAGACATTTTCTTCTTTTGTGCAATAACTTCAAACAAATCAGGATTTAACGCCCTGTCAATTTCGTCCTGAAAAACCAAAATACTTCCCGTTACACCAATAAAAGCAACAATTGCACCTGCAATTATGCCAACATAAAGATGCCACTTGCCAAACCATCTTTTTTGGTGTTTTGCCCAGTTTATACTTTTAGGTTTATGTTCTGACTTCATTTTAGCGCATCTATGCTTTAGTTCTTGTTAAAATAGTTTGTCTTACAAAGAAATCGTTTTAATCGCTCCAATCCAAATTATTTTTAATCAGTCTAAATAATGAATGCGTTTTATGTAAATCACTTTTTGCTAAGGCAATTTCTCTTTGCTTCTTTGGTCTCTCAAATAAGATGTCTTCAAAAATTGGGCGGACCACCCACAAACTAATCATTGTAAATGAGCATTTTTAATCAAATTATAGAAATCTGATTAAAAAATGGGCAAGGCTGACACTTTATGCTAAAATATTTTAAAAGGCTAATTATCAGTAGTTAATGTGTTTCTGCATATGCTAAACAAGTTATTCTGTTTATCTTGTGTCGCCATAATTGTAACGAAAAGGATGTGGAAAACTTTTTTGTGGTAAAAAGTGGTAAAAAGTGGTAGAACTATTTACTTTTACACTAGATAAAAAGTGTAGATACCACTATGACCCAACTTTTAGGAGAATTCGATTGTAAACTTGACGCAAAGGGCCGCCTTATGGTACCTGCTGCGCTTAAGAAACAATTGCCTAATGCCGAGAATGATGGGCTCATTATTAACCGTGGTTTTGAGAAAAACCTGGTGATCTATCCTAAAAATGTGTGGGATGCCGTTGTGGCCGACCTTGCCAAGCTTAATATTTACGATCAGGAAAACCGCGCATTTGTTAGGGCGTTTACACGTGGGGCAACTGAGCTTTCGCTTGATGCTGCCGGCC
>Ga0182006_1000498_pt1 | contig 30434 bp, 24 predicted proteins | sample Sormic07211104_1_FD_123022 | JGI IMG/M metagenome (GOLD analysis project Ga0182006, IMG submission 123022) | Rhizosphere microbial communities from Sorghum bicolor, Mead, Nebraska, USA - 072115-104_1 MetaG | ecosystem: Host-associated > Plants > Roots > Rhizosphere | place: USA: Nebraska...
CCGCGTGAACACGTCGCCCGCGCCCTTGCTGGATACGCAGGACTGGCACCGCCCGATGGTCGTACCTGCCCGCACGCCGTTCCGGCTCACGGGGCTGGCCCGGTTCGCCGACCCGGCCGCGCGCATGACCTATACCTTCGAGCAAACGGACCTCGGCGACATGCAGGAGACGGAAGACGTTCTCACGGATACCGGCTCCGGCCCGCTGTTCCGTTCGCGACCGCCGCATGCGGAGAGTGAGCAGACCTTTCCTTCGATGTCCGTCCTGCTCGGCGACGAACCGGTCGGACGCGGAGACGCGTATCCGGAGACTTCGCGCGAACTCCGCTTTCGCCTGACCGCCAGGGATAACCGCGATTTCCGCTCCCATGTCGTCTCCGCGGATCGCACCGTAAGCATCGTCGATACAGGCAAGCCGTTCGAGGTGACCTTGCCGAAAGCGGGGGCCACTCTTCAACGCGGCAAGGCGCGACAGGTTCGATGGGAGGTGGCCGGTACCGTCGGCGCACCCGTCTCTTGCAGCCGGGTGCAGATCGACCTCTCGCTCGATGGAGGACGCAACTTCCTCGATGTATCGCTGGCGGACAAGGTTCCCAACAAGGGCCGGGCGACCATCACGGTACCCGACAGCGTGCCCACGTCACGCCACGCACGCCTGCGGGTAGGCTGCGCCGATGGACGATTCTTCGCCCTGTCTCCCGGTGAACTCATCCTCCGCTAGCCGGACATCAAAGGCCGAGGGAGATTTCCTCGGCCTCTACGCCAGCCATGTGAATGTGGTTCACGAACAGCGAGAACGCGAGTTTCCCGGCGAGCCCGTGCACGTGCTGCATCCACGGCGGCAGGTAACGTGGCGCCGCTATGTCTCCGCTCTCGAAGTGGGCTTCGAGGCTCATGACATCGTGCAACGCCAGCTTTCCCGCGAACAGGTTGCGCAGGAGGTCCAGGCGTCGCTGGCGCAGCGCCCAGCGGAAGAACGTGTGCACCGCGAGCAAGCCGCTCAGGTACACGTTGTCCTTGGCGAATGCCGATCCACCCGTGAGCGGCACGCCGCGGAAGACACGCTGCGTCGAGTGGAAACTGTCCGCCACGTTTTGCCCGCAATCGCGGAAATAACGGAATACCTCGACGAAATCGGCACCGTTGAGGGCCATGTCGATAGCGAGGATGCGCAGGCTGATACGTTTCAGGCGGGAGATATCGATCGCTCCCGACATCAATTCGGCGAAGACGGCCAGGCCTTCCTGCGTTGCCGTCACGCGCGGCGAGGTGCGCGCAAGCGATGCGAGCACGGGCTGCTCGCGTCCGTTCAACGCGGTTAACGAATGCACGAAGGCCTCGTGCGCCAGCAACTGGTGGCGATCGTATTCGGTGAAGCGCACGCCGCCACGCAGACGGATACGCGTGGCGCCTGCCGCGGCCTTCGCCGTGAGCTCGGGATCGACCTCCACCGAAATGGTGCCTGGCGCGAAGAAGGCGTCCAGCAGCTCCGACATGTCCCGCCGCAGTTCCTCGGCGGGAATGCTGCCGGTGGCATCTTCCGTATCCAGGTCGGCGCCCAGTTCATCCGCCAGGTTCACGAAATACCGCGCGGCGTCCAGATTGCTCCGATTGCTTCCCGGGATGGCGTCCCCGGGTTTGCCGTAGAGCGCGATGGAGGCTTCGGTCACGCCGTTCGTGCCGGCCGCGTCGAGCATGAGGGTGGCGATCCGCCAGGATTCGGCCGTGCGTCGCAGGTATTCGGCGATCGGATGGTCCTCGTCGACCTCCGCCTCGATCGCCTCGAGTTGCGCCCGGGTTTCGCCGAGGTCCGGCGGGCGGTAGCGAATGTCGGGGATCGACAGGCGTCCGGCACCGAACTCCGCGATCAGGCGCTCTTCCACCGAGGCGGGCCAGGAGATCGTGGCCAGGATACGGATGGGGCGGACCGCGGCGAGAAGGCGCTGGTCGAGCGCCGCATAGCGCCGCATCTCGGCCGAAAGGTGGGACGGGGCGACATGAGCATGCATGGGGCCGGATTATAGGCCGATCGGCCCACCCGGCCCCACCGGTTCAGCGCGACGAGATGTATTTCTCGCGGCGGATCTGCTGCACGGCCAGCCCATGTTCCTTGAGGGCCGCGAACGCGGCGTCGACCATGTTCGGATTGCCGCAGAGGTAGGCGATATCGGTCTCACCGGACGGCTCCAGCTCGGCCAGCATGTCCTGCACATAGCCCAGGCGGTCGTGTGGCCGCGGATTCGGCCGGGCGCCGCGCGACAGGCACGGGTGGAACGTGAAGCCCTCGTGGGTCCGGGCGAAGGCCTCGAACTCCTCCCCATAGAGCAGCTCCCCTTCGTTGCGCGCGCCGTAGAGGAGCACGAACCGGCAGCCCCGGCTGGCCATCAGGGCTTCCATCTGGGGCAACATGGCGCGGTACGGGGTCACGCCGGTACCGGTCGCGATCAGGATATAGCGCTGGTTCCGATCCGCCTCCATGAGGCAGAAACGGCCGTAAGGGCCGCTGGCGTCGATCGTGCCGCCCTGCTCCAGCTCGCCCAGCAGCCGGGTCGCGGCGCCTCCGTCGACATAGCTCACCGCTATCTCGATCCGCTCCACCGGGCCGCTGCCGTCGCCCACGGTGCCGACCGAATAGCTGCGCTTGGTGGGCTTGCCGTCGTCGTAGTGGAAGTGCACCTGGAGGAACTGGCCCGGTACGAAGGCCAGCGGCTGGCCATCCACCCGCTCGAAGGACAGGTGCCGCACGGTGGGCGCGAGCATGAAGCTGTCGGCGAGGCGGAGCTGGAATTGTTCGGCCATGGAAAGTCTCTGTTGACGCCGGGGAACGAGGCGGCCCGGCAAAGCCCGGTATAATAGGCGGCTTGTCATCCCGGCGCAGCCCATGACCACTCTCGCATTACACGTCAACGATTTACGCAAGACCTACGGCAACGGCGTGGAAGCCCTCAAGGGCATCTCCCTCACCGTCCAGCCGGGCGATTTCTTCGCCCTGCTCGGGCCCAACGGCGCCGGAAAGTCCACCCTGATCGGCATCCTGTCCTCCCTCGTGAACGCCTCCTCGGGCGAGGCCGAGGTTTTCGGGGTGTCCATCCACAAGAACCGCAGCGAAGCCATGCGGCTGATCGGCCTGGTCCCCCAGGAGATCAACTTCAACCAGTTCGAGAAACCCTTCGATATCTGCGTGAACCAGGCCGGGTTCTACGGCATCGGCCGCGCCGAGGCGTCGGTACGCGCGGAGAAGTACCTGAAGGAGCTCCGCCTCTGGGACAAGGCGCATCACCAGGCGCGGATGCTTTCCGGCGGCATGAAGCGCCGCCTGATGATCGCCCGCGCCATGATGAACGAGCCGAAGCTGCTGATCCTCGACGAACCGACCGCCGGCGTCGACATCGAGATCCGCCGTTCGATGTGGCAGTTCGTCAGCGGCATCAACGCCGCGGGCACGACGGTGATCCTCACCACGCACTATCTCGAGGAAGCGGAACAGCTCTGCCGCAACATCGCGATCATCGACCATGGGCGCATCGTGCAGAACACCACCATGAAGAGCCTTCTCGCCACGCTCGACGTGGAGACCTTCGTCCTCGACGTGTCGAGCGTGCCCGCCTCGCTGCCTGTCCTGCCTGGCGTCGTCCTGCGCGGCATGGACGATCACACCATCGAAGCCGAAATGTCCCGCGCGCACGACCTCAACTCACTGTTCGCCGCGCTGTCGACGCACGGCGTCACCGTCACCTCCATGCGCAACAAGGCCAACCGCCTCGAGGAACTGTTCGTCCGCCTGGTCGAGCACGGCCGGGAGAACGCGGCATGAGCGGTTCGACCAACCTCGTCGCCCTGGGCACCATCGTCCGTCGCGAAATCATGCGCATCATGCGCATCTGGACGCAGACCCTGATTCCGCCGGCCATCACGATGACGCTGTACTTCGTCATCTTCGGCAAGCTGATAGGCAGCCGCATCGGCCAGATGCACGGCTTCACCTATATGCAGTACATCGTGCCCGGCCTGGTCATGATGAGCATCATCACCAACAGCTACGGCAACATCTCCTCGTCGTTCTTCGGCGCCAAGTTCGGGCGGTTCGTGGAGGAAATGCTCGTATCGCCGATGCCCAACTGGGTAATCCTGCTCGGCTACGTGACCGGCGCCGTCACCCGCGGCGTCATCGTCGGCGCCCTCGTGCTGGTCATCGCGCTGTTCTTCACCGACCTGCACGTGGCCCATCCCATCACCACCTTCCTCTCGGTCGTCCTGGGCGCCACCGTGTTCTCCCTCGCCGGCTTCGTCAACGCGGTGTTCGCCAAGAAGTTCGACGACATCGCCCTGGTGCCGACCTTCGTGCTCACACCCCTGACCTATCTCGGCGGCGTGTTCTACTCGGTGGACCTGCTCGGCGAACCGTGGCGCAGCATCTCGCTGGTCAACCCCATCCTGTATATGGTCAACGCCTTCCGCTTCGGCGTGCTGGGTGTCAGCGACGTGCCCATCGTCACGGCCTTCGTGGTGATGATCGTGTTCGTCGTGGGCTTGTCCGCCGTCGCGCTGCGACTGCTCAGCCGCGGCGTGGGGCTGCGCTCCTAAGCGCATGCGGGTCAACAAGTACATCAGCGAAGCGGGAATCTGCTCGCGCCGCGCGGCCGACGAACTGCTCGTCGCCGGCCGCGTCACGATCAACGACGAGATCGTCGGCATGGGTGCCAAGGCGCTCGATGGCGACGTCGTGAAGGTGGACGGCGACGTGGTGGTGGCGCGCACCCTCGTCGCCAGCCCGGTCAAGAGTCGCGGCGTGTACATCGCCTTGAACAAGCCCGTGGGAATCACCTGCACGACGGATACCACGGTCGACGGCAACATCGTCGACTTCGTCGACCACCCGCAGCGCATCTTTCCCATCGGGCGGCTCGACAAGGATTCGGAAGGGCTGATCCTGCTGACCAGCAACGGCGACATCGTCAACGAGATCCTGCGCGCGGAGAACCACCACGAGAAGGAATACCTCGTCGCGGTCAACAAGGCCGTGACGGACGAATTCCTGAAGGGCATGGCCAAGGGCGTGCGCATCCACGGCCAGATGACCAAACCCTGCAAGGTCCGGAAGATCGCGAAGTTCGGCTTCGCGATCATTCTCACGCAAGGACTCAACCGGCAGATTCGCCTGATGGCGGCCGAGTTCGGCTATCGCGTGACCCAGCTGCGCCGCGTGCGCATCATCAACGTGAAGCTCGGCCACCTGAAGCCCGGACAGTGGCGAAACCTGACCGACGCCGAACTTCGCGGCCTTCTGCCGCAACGCACCCAATGGTGATCGGCGGCGGCCGGGGTCGGGACCCGTACAAGTCCCGCCCAGACCTGCGGCTTCCGCCGACATAACGACACGGGACCCTTGCCCGATACTGCAACCGCCGATCCCCGCGGCAATCTGCGTTTCGACAAGGACTCTCCCCGACATGAAGTCACATCTCCGACTGGCGTTCCTCGCCGGTTTCATTCCGATCGCCGCGACCGCCGGCGATTCGCGCGACATCGATATCTACCGGGAACTGATTCGCTTCCGTAGCCAACACCTGGGCGCTGAGCGGGCGTTCGACCTTACGACGCATGCGTTCCTCGGCCAACTGGTGGACGATCCCACTTCGTTCTACGCCGAGTCGAGCGAGACTCCTCGCATTACCAACGAAATCTGGTGGACCCTCTTCCTGGATGGCTTGCCGGGCGATCCCGCCGCGTCGTCGCACGCCGCACTCGAGGCATTGAGATGGCAGTCCGGCCTCAGCAAGGCCCGGCCGGGCGTCGACGTCCTCATCGACAGCCAGGCCATCGTCGCTTATCGCGGTCGCGAGGTGGCGGCGAACGCACGCAAGGCAGGGATAGATCCCGACATCTTCTGGAAGGCGGCCGACATGAATGGCTCGATGAAGACGATCGCGGCCGGATACGCCGTCGCATTGCAGATTCTTCGCGACCAGATGAAGGCGTACGATCCCGCGGATTACGACCGGCGGGCAATCAAGCCCGATGTCTTCCAGCGCTACATGGCGCAGAACAACCCGGACCGGATAACCGAATACGACAAGCGCTACTTGCAGGACATCCTGCGCTACGAGATACGTCGAAATGGCACGGTGACGGATGCCGACAGCCGCCATGCGCTTCCTGCCGCCTATCGTGTCGCACGCACGGCCGCCGCCTATGCCGACAGGGCAGGCTACGCCAATGCGCGGGGCTTCTGCACGGCGGATCAGCCATCGCCCTGGCTGCCGAGGCGCCCCGTGGAAATGGAATACCACCAACCGCTGTGTTTCATCGCCGCGACCGACCGCGCCGTCCAGTCATGGTACCGGCGCGAACTGCGGCAAGAGGAGGCCCTCCTTCGCCACCGCGGCCACACCGAATCCTCGCCGGTCATGCACCTGATCATCGGCGTCCTTGCATGGGTCGACGTGGTCTCCTTCATCGAAATCGTCGAGGCCGTCGTCGCCGAGGATCTCGTCAGCATCGGCACCCTCGACGAGGCCGATGCCGAGTTTGCGGCGAACCGTTCCACCCGTCTCACCTGCAGGATCGACCGATGATGAAGAACCTTCCCCACGCCGGCTCGTTCCTGGCAGCGGCCGCCCTGGCCTTTTCTTCCTGGACCGCGTGCGCCGGCAGCATCGCGATCGAAACCGGCGAAGGCGATATCGCCGCGCTTCTCGAACGGGACGCCAACGATTTTGCCGATGCGGTCGGAAAGGCGGTCCTCGACTTCAGCCCCTCGCCTCTCCTGAGCAAGACCTTCGTCAAACTCAGAAGCAAGGTCCAGGACGCGACGCTCGTGCGCATCGAATATACCTATGAGAAAGACGGCAAGACGGTGACACGCGTCTACCACGGTCGAAGCGGCCATTCGCTGAGGACGATTTTCGACAGGGTACCCAAGAGGCCTGGATCCTCCGACTCCGGCACCGAATCCCCGGCGACGGATTCAAGTGATGCCACCGGCGTCGTCGAAGCCGACGACATAGCGATGGATGCCGCCGAAGCCAAATACTATCCCGCTGAAACAGCGTTCGATCTGCGGGCCCGGAAGCTTCCGGCAAGCACATCCCGCCTGGAAGCCAGCGTCGTCGATGGCATGGACCACTCATGGGACGCCGAACTCAAGACGCTGCGCCGCATCGAATACGACATCGAGAAGAAAATCGTGCCAAGAGGTGGGCGGGTGACCGGCTATGTCAGCAAGACCGTCTGCGAATCGTGTCGCAAAGCAATCGATGCGTTTGCGCGAATTTTCGACGCCGACGGCACCATCTATCAATTGATCGAGCCAGGAGCGAGCTCGGTGGCTGGTGAAGGTACTACCGCCATTCAAAGAAGCAGGGTGGTGTCGAACAATTTCCGCACCATGCGGAAGGTGTATGCCAAGACGGTCCTCAATCCCGCGCGCCACGCTCTCATGCGTAAGCAGCGACGTTCGGGGCTCGGCGACCTGAACAGGATCGAGCAGGAAGCAGTGGCCGTCGACGTACCGGCACAAGATCCGTGCGTCCCATGATGTCGACCGCATCCGCCCCGCAAGGGAATGCTTTGCGCAGGACCTTCATCACGGCGCTCTGCCTGGCCACGATGGACTGCGTAGCCACGACGGCCAACGTGGACGTATTGTCACACCTGCAACGGGAACGTATCGCACGGCTCGGCGCCGCCGATGCGCTGGCGCACTCCAACGCCGCGTTCGTCCGCCAGATGCTCGTGAATCCGGCATCGCCCTATAGCGGACTCATCGCCGAACCGGCATTCACGAACGAGGTGGATTGGCCCGGGCTCCTGGAGCGCATTCCGGGGGGGCCTCTCACCTCTCACCAGGCCCTCGCCGTGATGCAGTGGGATCTTGGCATGACGCGCGCCCGGCCAGGTATCGACATCACGATCAAAGCCGGGTATCGCGACGATTTCGCCTCGGCCAGCGCCACGAAGGCCGATGTCGATCCGGATATCTTCTGGCACGTGCTCGACCTGACCGGATACAGCCATTCGACGAAGGGGGCCGGGTACGCCGTGGGCCTGCAGATCCTTCGCCGCCAATTGGCCGAAACGCCGGAAGATCGACGGATCGCGTTGAATGTCGATCCCGATGTCTTCAAACGCATCATGCTTGCACGTCACTTCGATGAAGTCACCGAGTATGACCTGGGCTATGTGTCGGCCCTCGTCCAGCGGCGCCTGGTTCATTGGAGCGTGGGTGAGCGAACCTCCCACGGACTGCGGGCCCTGCCCGTCGCCTACCGTATCGCGCGCGTTGCCGCCGCATACCGAGACCTTCAAGGCTACGAGGCCGGGTACCCATGCGATCGAGCCGCCAACACCGCCACCGGCACCGCCGGCACGGGAGTGGCCGGTGACGACCGTCCGCTCTGTTTCGCCGCCGCAACCGATCGCGCCGTACATCGTTGGTACCTCGACGAGTACCTTCGCCAAAGCCGTGTCGTGCCCCATCGCGATAGTGGATTGGCACGTTTCGCGCATTTCGCCGGGGCCATTCTGGCCTTGATCGACATGGCGGGAGCGATGGAAGTCGTCGAGGCGCTCATTGCCGACGATCTCGTCGCGGCCGAGACCATCACTCGCGCCGAGGCCGATTTCGCCGCCGAACGCGCCAACGTCCTTTCCTGCCGAATCCCGGACTGACCCCCATGCGACGTACCGCGATCACCACCCTGGGCATTTCCTTCTTGTTCCTCGTACCACGCATAGGCGCGGCGGGAACCGTCGTGGTCGAAAACATCGGCCTCGATGAGGGGAATACCACGGGGCTTCTCGAGATCACCAGCCAACACTACGTCGACGCGATGCGCGCGATCGTCAGTGACCGGTACAAGGATGATTACCTCGCCATCAGCTGGGAAGCACTGGAAACGTCCATGACGAATGCCCAGGTCGCGCGCATGGAATATCGTTTCGCCGTGAATGGTGAAACACGTATCCGCGTCTACCACGCACTGGGCGGGGCACCATTGGGGGCAATGGCGCAGTCCGCGTTCGGTGGCTCCACGCCGGCTATCGCGCCGGGCAGCCCGCAGAGCCCGGATGACCTGGAATGGAGCGACGGGAGCCCCTCCCCGGCCCTTGAAGCCACGGACTATGTCGCGGCGGACGCGGAGGACAGCCGCTTCTACTCGGGTTTCAACGAGACCAACCTGCGCGCACGCATGCTGCCCCCCGACGCGTCCGTACTGGAACCCTTCGATGTAGACGGTGTCGATCGCGCGATAGACGCCGAGTTCAAGATCCTCCGCGCGATCGAGCACGACCTGCAAACCCATGCCGTACCGACTGGCGGCAGCATACGTGGGGCGGTCGGTGGGGCTACGTGCGGCTCCTGTCGCGAAGCCATGCAAACCCTGTCCGATACCTACGACATCGACATCCACCTCACCCAGATGTTCGGCTCCTTGCCAAGTACGCAGCGAGATGCCCTCGTCGCAGCGGGAACGGCGAAACTTCGAGGTCGAAGGCTCGTGAGCAGTGAAAGCGGGCGTCCCCTGCTGGCCCGCGACGTCCTCGCCGATGCCCGCGACCAGCAAGTAAGGCAAAGCCTGACCCCGTCGTCACTACAGCGGTCGTTCAAGGGCATCCCATGGCGGCCGCGATCATTTCGCCTGGCACCGCCGCGTCAGCCCCAAGCCAGCGGGCGTCCGGCGGAAGGCGGCTCGACAGCGCCGAACGCCGATGCGATGGAGCTACCTTCGCCTCCCTGCTGAACGACGGCGCGCCAGCCGGCCTCACTCGGAACGAGGCCGCGCATGCGTGGGCGTGCGATCATACGCCCCATGAATGATTTCCAGCAGATGCCCCTGTCGCCCGCCCTCCTGGCCGCCGTGGAGAACCTGGGCTACACGTCGATGACGCCGATCCAGAGGGAAAGCCTTCCGCCCATCCTCGATGGGCGCGACGTCATCGCGCAGGCCCGGACCGGCAGCGGCAAGACGGCCGCCTTCGGGCTTGGCCTGCTCCAGCGGATCGACGTACAGCAGATCCGCTTGCAAGCACTGGTGTTGTGCCCCACCCGCGAGCTCGCGGACCAGGTCAGCAAATCGATCCGCCGGCTGGCAACGAACCTGCCCAACGTCAAGTTGCTGACCCTGTGCGGCGGCATGCCGCTCGGTCCCCAGCTGGCCTCGCTGGAACACGATCCACACATCGTCGTGGGCACGCCGGGCCGCGTGCAGGAACACCTCAAGCGCGGCAGCCTGCATGGTGGAGGCATCAGGGTGCTGGTGCTGGACGAGGCCGATCGCATGCTCGACATGGGCTTCGAGGAAGCCATCGACGACATCGTCAAGCGAATCGCGAAACATCACCAGACCTTGCTCTTTTCGGCCACCTATCCGGATGCCATCCGCGCCGTGAGTGGTCGCGTGCAGCACGATCCGGTGACCGTCACCGTCGAGGAATCCCACGACGAAACCACGATCGAGCAGCGCGCGGTCGAGGCCGAGCCTGCCGTCAAGGCCGATGTGCTCACGCGCATCCTCACCCAGGAGAAGCCCGAAGCGGCCCTCGTGTTCTGCAACATGCGCAAGGACACCGAAGCCGTGGCGGCGGAACTCGATCGCCGCGGTTTTTCCGCGCTTGCCCTGCATGGCGATCTCGAACAACGCGATCGTGACGAGGTACTCGTCCGTTTCGCCAACCGGAGCTGCTCGGTCCTCGTTGCCACCGACGTGGCGGCTCGCGGGCTGGATATCGCGAACCTGCCGCTGGTGGTCAGCTACGACGTGGCCCATGATCCCGATACACACACACACCGTATCGGCCGTACAGGTCGCGCGGGAGCGACCGGCCTGGCGATCGTCCTCGCGGGTTCTCGCGAACTGGGCAAGCTTCGCCAGATCGAAGATCGCCTCGGCGGCCCCCTCGCCCGCTACCCTGCCAAGCCGCTGAACGAAGCCCGCAAGGTGCTGAACCTGGCGCCCATGAAAACGCTCGTCGTCGATGGTGGCCGCAAGGACAAGATGCGACCGGGCGATATCCTTGGCGCGCTTACGGGCGATGCGGGCCTCGATGCCAAGGACATTGGCAAGATCGATGTCTTCGCCACCCGTGCCTACGTCGCCATTCGCCGCGACCTGGCCAACAAGGCCCTCGAACGGCTGCGCGCAGGCAAGATCAAGGGCCGTAACTTCAGGGTGCGCGCCCTGTCCTAGATACCGTTCAGGGCTGCCCGCAGACCGAGGCCGACGAGGAATCGTCGTCAAGGGGGTCTTCCAGGTCCGGTGACATGTTCGCCGCGGGTGCCGAAAACATGGTGACGAGGTCGTCGACGATGGCTTCGCGGGCCTCGCGAAGCGCCGCCCATGCCGGTGTCCGCAAGCCATCCTGATTCGCCCCGAAAACGTAATTCACATGAACTTCCGAGCCCGTCTCGACGGCGAACTGGCGCAATGCCGGATCGCACGACTCGCACGGTTGCTTGCTGACGAAGCCAAGCAGGTGGCCGGCCGGTGCGACCGTCCCTTCACCGATATCCCGGATGATCGCCTGAAGCACCTTGATCTCGGCATCGTTACCCCGATTGGGCATGTTCGGGCGAGCGGGCTGCGGCAGGACCTCGGAACCTTCGGTGGCAGCCGCCGCCATCGCGAACGTGACCACGTCGTCCTGCTTGAAGTACTCGCTGTCCGGGTCGGGCGGAGCGACCAGCCCCGGCTCCCTTGGATCGATGTACGTCCTGAACTCTCTTCCGGAGGCGGCGAGATAGGTTCGGGTGAACGGCACGCCTTCCACGACGTATCGGTATTCGAAATGGGCGAATGTCGCCCGGCGCAATTGCTGCTGGAACCGCGAGAGCGCCTGCACGGAGACATGGCCCCCGTGGTTCCTGGACGCGTCGACGAGCCAGCCCGCCATGGCGTTCGCATAGTGGCCCATGGCGACGCCGATCCAGGTCCGCATCATGTGGTCGTCATCATGGTCGACCGAGAGCAATGTCACGCCGCCCTGGAAGGTATCCCTGGCCCAGGTTGGAGATCCCGCACCCGACGCGGCGATCAGGAATATCGCGACCAATACGCTCATGATCCGGCACCGGGCGATCATGCTCATGGCCGCATTCCGCAGGAAAGTCGCAAGGCGCGCCTGGAGGCACCGAATGCGTCGCGATAGGACACATCCCCCTCCACAAGGAGTTGACTGGCCACCTTCGCCTCCACCACCTCGATGCGCGTGACCTCCGCGATGGCATCGGGCCGCCGGATACCGATCCACCCTTGACGGCTGCTGCGCAAGGGTGCCGCCATGCGCTCCGCAAGACTGACGATGCCATCGGACCGCTCATGGATCGACGCGAGCTCCTGCACCAGTTCGTGCGCGTACCACACGTGGATGGCCCTGTCCGTCGCGTCATCGAAACATAGTGGCCTCCGGTCCAATATGCCCGCGCCTGCGTATTCGGGGTCGTGGGTGCCATCTTGCAGGCAAGGCTCGTGCTCGAATGGAAGGCGCTGCCGGTACGCCGCCGCGATGCGTCCCAGCCGTAACGCCGCTGGCAACTGGCGAAAACCGTAGACACTCGTCGAGCCGGCATCCCACGCCGCCAGGGCGCCATCGAGGAACTGGATGAGATAGTGGAAATCATGCGCCTGCATGAACTCGCCGCCCACGAATCGATCGAGCACGTCGTGGCGGAGACCCCGGACTTTCCACAAGGAACGGGGTGTCGCCGTCAGCTTCGTCCTGAGCAATTGAGCGGCGAGCGCGTAGTTCGCCGTCATGGCGGGATGCGCCAGGCTCTGGTTGCGAATGGCCTGCACATAGATGTCCGGCTCGATGCCAGCCTTCACGATGCTCCATGCGCCTGGCAGATAGCGTAGTTCTTCGGGCATCCTGAAGGTCTCGCTCGACACCCGCGCCTTCGTGAAACCCAGGTCCCACACTTTCATGTCGTGGAGATCGCGCAGGTTCACCGGATGCTCCTGCGTCGATGCGCTCTCGATGGCTCGCCGCGTGGGCGCATCCGGCGGAGGAAGCAACGACCACTTGAGGTTCGCATAGGGAGAAGAAGGACGATCGAGAACGTAGCGTGCGTAGGATTCGTCGGTGCCGCTGTTGAGGTATTCGTGACTGCCGTTCCCTCGCGAGTACTCGCGAATGAGCACGGTCATCGGATCGACGGCGAGCTCCGTCGTACTCGCAACCGGCGCCATCGCCGAAACGGCGATGGCGCAGAAGATGCAGCGCCGCGACTTCAAGAGCGCGGGCCGGATGCGGCGAAAGCGGATGCGGGACATGGCGATTCCTTTCATGCACGACCGTCCGCGCAGGGGTCTTGCATTCGAGCAGGACGGCGCGTCATACGCCATCAGGCGAGTACTGGACAACCCGCATCCCGGACCCCAAAGTGTGTCGGTCGGCACCGGCCGTTCGCGAAGGTCATGTACCTCGCGGCTTGGCGCGATGCGTCGCCACCGCTGTCCACGGATCGTCGGGCCAGGGGTGTTTCGGATAGCGCCCCTTCAGTTCCTTCCTGACTTCCGGGTAGGTGCGGTTCCAGAATCCGGCGAGGTCCTGCGTGACCTGGATCGGGCGTCCCGCTGGCGATAACAGGTGCAGCATCACCGGCACGCGTCCATCGCCGACCTGTGGCGTGTCGGACAGGCCGAACAGTTCCTGCAACTTCACGGCGAGTACCGGCGGCGCACCCGGATCGTCGTCGCGCGTGCCGTACACGAGCCGGCGGCTCATGCCGCTGGGCACCTCGAGCTCTTCCGGCGCATGCGCGTCGAGGGCGCGGCGCTGCTCGTAGTCGAGCATCGACGACAAGGCTTCCGAGAGCTCGGCCGCCTGCACGGCTTCGATCCGCCGCTTGCCGCTGAGGTACGGTGAAAGCCAGACATCGACCGTGCGCGTCAACGCATCGTCGGATACGTCGGGCAGGTCCAGTTCGGGACGCCATGCACGCAATGCGCCGATCCGCGCGCGCAGACGCAGGGCCTGCTCGCTCCACGGCAACGCTGCCACGCCGCGCGCCCGTATCGCTGCCAGCAGCGCGGGTAGCGCATCGGCACCCGTGACAGGAACGGCCTTGCGCGAAATCACCAATGCATCGAAACGGCGTTCTTCGAAGCCTTCGGCGATTTGCCGCGCGTCATCCCAGCGCAAGACACGTTCGGTGACGAACCGGTCCGCATGGTCGCGCTCGAGCACGTCGGGATCGAAAGGCGCGGCGGCGAAGACGAGGCTGTCGCGGGCATCCAGGCGCAGGTCCAGCACCACGAGCCACGGCTCGCCATGCAAGGCGCTCGCTTCGTGCAAACGCGCGCCGCGCCCATTGGCCAGCTGGTAGCGCATCGGCTGTGATTCGTCACGACGCGCGACCCGATCGGGAAACGCGTGGACGAGGAGATCGCCGACCGCGTGCGCGTTCGGTACGCCGCTGGCGGCCGTGCGCGCACCGAGCCGCCGACGCCACCCCGAGGAAGCCTTCTCGATGGCCGCGAGCGCTCCCACGTCGGCCGAGCCGGCACGCGCGGCGCGGGCACCGCCATCGCGCCAGAGATGCAGGGCGGCCAGGCGCTGGCGGAAATCGTCCGAGCGTCCGTATTCGCCTCGCAGTGGCGACCTCGCCTCGACGAGAGCCAGCAAGTCCGCCACCAAAGCCTTGTGTTCGGGCGCCGCCCGCAGCGCCGCGGCCGCCAGCCGTGGCGTTGCGCCCAGGATCAGCATCTCGCGGCCCAGGCCCGTGATGGAGGAGGCCTCGTCCAGCGCCCCGAGGCGGCGCAGCAGGTCACGTGCCTGGCCCATCGCGCCGGCCGGCGGCGCGTCGAGCCAGGGCAATTCATCGGTACCCCAACCGGCCAGCTCCAGGGCGAGGCCCGAAAGCTCGGTATGTTCGATTTCCGCCGTGCGGGACGGATCGAGGCGGCGGCTCTGCGGCCATAGCCGGTACGCGACGCCCTCGGCGACGCGACCGGCACGCCCCGCGCGCTGGTCGGCGGAAGCCTGCGAAATGCTCACTGTTTCCAGGCGGGCAAAACCGGAGGGCGGATCGAAACGTGGCTCGCGTGCAAGTCCCGAATCGACGACCGCGCGAATCCCCGGCAACGTCACGCTGGACTCGGCCACGTTGGTGGCAAGGACGACACGACGCGTACCGGGATCGGCCGGGGCCAACGCCAGTTGCTGGTCGGCCAGGGAAAGCTCACCGTGAAGGGCGACGATCTCCGCACCTTCGACCTGCCGTTCGAGCATCGCACGCGCGCGCTCGATTTCGCGGCGCCCGGGCAGGAAGGCGAGCACGTCGCCTTCCACTTCCCGAAGCGCCTGCGACACGGTGCGCGTGAGGTGCTGCTCCACCGTCTCCTGCGGGCGTACCGGGGGATACTCGACACGCACGGGAAAACTGCGTCCCGGGCTGCTGAGCCGCGGTGCATCGAGCCATTGCGCGATGCGTTCGCCGTCCAGCGTCGCCGACATCACCAGCAGGCGCAGGTCCGGACGCAGGCTCGTCTGCACATCCAGCGCGAGCGCCGCACCGAGGTCCCCCGCGAGGTGACGTTCATGGAACTCATCGAAGACGATGGCGCGGATGCCGTCCAGCGTCGGGTCGTCCTGGATCATACGGCCCAGGATGCCTTCGGTGACGACCTCGATGCGGGTGCGCGGGCCGACGCGGGACTCGAAACGGATGCGGTACCCTACCGTTTCGCCGACATCTTCACCGAGTTGCGCCGCCATGAACGATGCAGCCGCCCGTGCCGCGATCCGTCGCGGCTCGAGCATGACGATACGACCACCGGCAAGCCACGGCGCATGCAGCAGCGCCAACGGCACCTGGGTGGTCTTACCGGCACCGGGCGGCGCCTCCAGCACCAGGCGTGGCCGCTCCGCCAGCGAGGCGACGATCTCAGGGAGCAGCGGGGAGATGGGAAAGACGGGACTCATGTACCGGCTATGGTACGCAAGCCGGCATCCCCGCGGCCACGTACCCTACCCTTCCGCCTTGTCCCCGGCCGCTGTCGGCACGACCTCCGCTGCCGCCTCGAAGGGTCGCAGCGAGCGGAACGCGCGCCTGTAATCGTCCGACACCCGCTTGGCGTCCTCGCCACCGGTGATCACCTTGGGCGTGATCAGGACGATCAGCTCGGTACGCTCTCCGGCATCGACGTTCGTGCGGAACAAAGCGCCGAGGAAGGGAACGCGCGACAGGAAAGGCACGCCGCCGCGCGACCGGGTCTCGGATTCCTGGATCAGTCCGCCCAGCAGGACGGTCTGCCCGCTTTGGACAGCCACTTGCGTGGTGAGCTTGCGCTTGATGATCGGCACGTTGTCGCCCAGGCGGATTCCCGCCCGGCTCACTTCCTGCGCGACATCGAGGTAAACCAGGCCACCGGGATTGACCCGGGGGCGGACATCGAGGATGACACCGGTGTCCTTGTACGCGACTTGCCCCACCTGGCTGTTGCCTCCCAGCGCGGTATTCACGTAGGTCTGGGTCACCGGGATCTGATCGCCGACCTGTATGCGCGCCTTGCGGTTGTTCACCACGACCAACGATGGCGCCGAGAGGATCTTCGCGTTGTCATCCTGCTGCATCGCATGCAGCACGACCTGGAGATCCTTGTTGACGAACGAGTAGTAAAACGTGTCTGGCCGTCCGTTCAATCCGTGACCCCCGCCAAGGCTCCAGCGCTGCTTGTTGCCCGGCTGGGCCACGGCACCGTTGCCGCCAGCCATGCCTTCCAGATACCACTGCACGCCGAAGCGGAACTCGTCCCGCAGCGTAACCTCGAGGATGCGGGTCTCGATCTGCACCTGAAGCGGTATCGCATCGAGCCGCTCGAGTGCCTGGCGAATCTCCGACCATTGCGACGGACGCGCCCTCACCATCAGCTGGTTGTTGGTATCGATAGCGGTTACCCGGATGCCCGACGTGCCGTCACCACCCTTGGCCGCAGGCAGCTGCGTCTGCGGTGGCTCGAAGAACGACGACTGCTCGGTGGATTGGCCATCGCCGCCGGTATTTCCTTCGTTGGCATTGGCGTCGCCGCCATCACCCAACGCCGATGGCGTAAGCCCGGGCGCCAGCACGGGTGCGGGTGGGTCCTGGGTCGAGGCGCCGAAGACGTTCGTCACGTAGCGCGCCAGGTCGGATGCCAGCAGGTGGCGAACGTCGTAGACGAACAGGCGCGGCTCGTTGCCACCACCGCGATCGATGCGGGCGATCCATTCGCCCACCTGGTCGAGGTGCGCCGCTTGCGTGGCGATCACGACGAGCGCATTGGTTCGCTCGATGGGCATGAACCGGATCAACCCGGCCACGGGCGCACCGCTTTTTTCGCCGAACACCGAATCGAGCGCCGGCAGCAGTTCGTCCACCGACGCGTGTTCCAGGCCGAACACGCCGACCGACATGCCGGCGACCCAGTCGACGTCGAAGGTGTCGATCGTTTCGCCGTAGTTGGCCAGTTCGTCGCGGGTGCCGGCGACGACGAGTACATTGCGTGCGGCGTCGGCGAGGAGGATGGCGTCTGCGGTCGCAAACGGCGCGAGCAGCTTGGCCATGGCCGGGGCCGCCACATGGTGAAGGGGAAAGAGTCGCGCGCTCAGGCCAGCTCCCGGCTTGGCCGCCTTGAGGCTCGGCACCAGGCGCCCGGCTACCGCCTGGTGCGCTGGCAGGACACTGTAGCGACCATGCTCACGCACCAGTGCGTTACCCGTCCACGCAAGCAAGGTTTCCAGGATAGGCAATGCGTCGTCCCGCGCGACGGGGCGCGAGGTGGAGAAGGAAATGGTTCCCTGCACACCGGGAGCCAACGAATAATTCTCGGCCAGCAAGTCGCCGAGTATGGCCTTCACCACCGCTTCGACGGGCTGGTCCTCGAAATTCAGCGTTACCGCGCCCTTGCCACTCACCACAGGATGGGGCGCATCGGCTGCGCGGGGGCGAATGAAGCGACCGGTTCCATGTTCGATTTCACGGGCGGCGGACGTCTTCCTCGTGCGGGGAAGATCGGATACCTCGCCACCCTCCGGAGCCAGTGGAAGAGATGAAGGAACAGGCCGGTCCACTCCTTCCAGCGCGGCCCGTTCGATGGTTCCGGAACCTTGTCGGGGTTTATGCGGGGCGCAAGCCGCCGTCAGCAAGGCCGAAAGCACGGCCAAGCCGATAATGCTGCGTTTCATGGTGTTGCTCCTCCTTCCCTGGGGGCGCGTCGAGCGCCCGCTACTGCGAATCCACTGATTGCTGGCGTTGTTGCTGCTGTTCCATGCGACGTTTCTGCACCGCTTGCTTCAAGGCCTCGATACGCGCCCGCTGGAGGGCGTCGTCGTCTTGCCGGGGGGGCGTCTCGCGAGCCGACGACGATGCCGCCGGACGGGGAAGCGCGGGGCCGGTCATGCCCTGTGAAGGCAGTTGCTCCACGTGAACGCCGTTACCCGATGGCGCGGGCTGTGCACGAGGTGGTTGTGGCGGCTGGCCCGGCTGACCGGGGGGCATGCCGGGAGGCCGTTGACCGTTCTTCGTGAGAGGTTCCGGAGCGGCTACTTTCAGCGTCAGCTCGCGGTGTTCACCACCGTTGTCGAACACCGCGCTGCGCGGCGTGAGCGATGCGAGTGTCCAGTGGCCATCGGCGAGCGCGGTGCCTTCCTTCACTCGCACGGTGGAGTCCTTGCCACGATCGCGAAGCAAGGCCATGCGCAGTTCGGGCGTCATGATGATGCCGGTCAACTCGAGATCGCCGATGTTGCTCGATGAATCGTCGGTATCGGCCACGGCGACCGGCTTGCGATCCGCCATGAACAAAGGCCGCTGCCAGACTTCGGAGAACCGTGCGAGCGGTGTCGGCGCAGGCATCTCCACCGGACGCGCGGCTGGCAGTGGTTCGGCGGCTACCGGATCGTCCCAATGGACTCCCCGCCCCACACCGAATACAAGGGAAGCGAACACCGCGGCGAGCACCACCGTGGCGGTGGTGAGGACAGGCGTCAGCCTGCGTTGTCCTGCGGCGTTCACGATGCCGCCTTCGCCGCGCGCGCGGCATGGATGTAACCGGACACGGTGAACTGCACTTCCATCGGCGCGGCCGCGCCGGAGCGCGCAGCCACCGGGTTGCGGTAGATGCTGAAGTCCTCGATGAAAAGATACGGTGTCTCTTCCTCGATGTCGTGCAAGACGGCCGTCATCGGTTGCACCTGGCAACGAAGGCTGATGTTCACCGTCACCTTCCGGTAGGGATCGCCGGCCTTCTCCTGGCTGGGCACGGGCATCTTCTGGACGACATCGCACGCGCCGTCCTCACGATGCGCGGCGGCGACATCGACGATGCGTTGCATCAGGCCGGCGGCGGCGGCGTTGGTATCGTCACCGGGCAGGAAGGCATCGCTATGGGTCTGTCCCTGCTCCAGCGATGCCAGCCGTTTTTCGAGTTGGGGCCGTTCCGCGATAGCCGCCGCGTAGCGGCGCTGGGTATCGCGCAGGTCGTCCATTTCATCGGCCACGGTCAACTGCGGCGCGACGAACCACCAGTGCACGAAGGCGAAATAGCCGATCGCCACAGCCACCACGAGCAACAGGATGGCGGCGATGCGGGACTCAGCGGGCTTCATGCGCATCGGCGGTCTCCTTGCCCTGGACAGGTGCCGGTTTCGCCGGCGTCGTGGATGCGTTCGCGGGCTTGGGGGCCGACGCGCTGGCGGCCGGTACGGCCGCGGCGGTCTTGGCCGGCGCGACCCTGGCCGGCGCGGCGTCCGGCTTCGGCACCAGCGCCTTGGCCTGCATGTAGAAACGTTCCTTGCCGGAGGTCGGGTCCGCCTGGATGGTGCCCTGGAAACTCGGATCGCCGATCGTGCGGGCAGCTTTCAAGGCGTCGATCAGTCGCGCCGCCTGGGGACTCTGGCCCTGGAAACCCAATTGGCCGCTGGCGTTGAGGGTGAAACGCTCCAGCCAGGTGTCATCCGGCAGGCGGTGTGTCAGTTCTTCCAGTACGGGAAGGACGGCGGCGGTCTCCATTTTCTTGCGTGCAAGGAAACCGGAGGCGCCCGCACTCTCCGTGAGCCGTTGGCGCAATGCCTTGACCCGCTGCGCGTCGCCCTGCATGGCCTCGACATCGGCGCGCATGGTTTCGAGCGCCGCGTTCCTGTTGTGCAACCAGGCGGCCATGACGGCGAACAGCAGCAGCCCGATGACCGCGAACAAGCCGGCGTTGAGTCGTCGACGGCGGTCGATGCGGCGCGGTGCGCGTATCGGCGGCAGCAGGTCGACGCCCGCGAGGGCATGACCCTGCGCGACGTCGACCCGATCGGGCGCGACGCCCAGCGACGCGAGTTCGTCGAGCAACGGATCGAGCATCGCTCGTGGCGTGGCGGCGAGTTCGGCGACGAAACGCCCTTCCGGACCGCCCTCACCGAGTTCACGTACACCGTAATGGATGTCTTCCGCGCGGAAGGGTGTCTGCCTGTCGAGATCGTAGCCCACGACCTGACGCAGGTTGTCGCGCGCCGCGACAGGCAGGACCAGGCGGCGGCGCAGTACCTGCGCGGCGGGCAGCACCAGGGCGATCCGGCGGTCGGCCGGGTCGGCCTCCGACAGGGCGCGCGCCAGCACGGCCACCCGGTGTTCCGCACCGTCGATATCCGCGACTTCCGCCAGGACGGCCGATTCCCCCGACCGGCGCAGCCGCCATCCATCGGTTTGTCGCTCGACCACGTACCAGCGCTCGCCACCGGCGAACGCCGCGCGCCAGCGCACCGGTACCAGGGCGGCGAGCTCACCGCCCCACCAGCGCAGGAAGCCCGGCAGCGCGCTGCCTCGCCAGGCGCGGCGCAGGCGGTCGAGCTGGACCTGGGAGGCTTCCTGCAATGTGCTCATTATTCAACATCTCCTTCGCGCCAACGCAAAATAGCGTAGGGCTGGTTTCCGGATCTTATCCCACGCAAACGGATCGTCGATGTAAGGGAACTCCTGGTTCCGTCGTCAAGGATCGCCTCCGCACGTATCGTGTGCGTGACACCGTTGCCTCCCGCGACGGCCGCACCGTTGCTCTGTCCACGGCTCGCGAGGATGGCATCGGCGCCCGCGCTGCCCAACCCGGGAATGGACGCCAGCGCCAATGGCTGCGCGTGTTCGGTATTGGGCCGTTCGCGCCCGGACCAGATCGTGAGCACGGGCGCCACCGTCGTCCACAGGCGCGCATCCATGCCCAGCACCATGCGAGCCTCTTCCACCGTGGCGAATGGTCCATTGCGCGGTCCGTAGGCGAGGCCCGCCGCTTCGTACTGCGGCTTCTTGGCACCGTTGGGCGACGCGGCATCGCCGGGGCGGCGCCAGTCCTGGATGGCGGCGGACAGGCTGCCGGCCTTGTCGTCGGTCGCGCCGGCCGCCTTGAACAGGCCGGTGAGGACGTCGCCGGATGCGGCGTTGAGGTCGACCTTGCCATCTTCGTCGACGATCGTGATGTTCACGTTCGCGTCGTCGAACGCGAACACGTAAGGCCGGCCGTCGGCCACCCATCGAGACGCCGCATCGGGCGTCTGCAAGCCCTCGATCGCGCGCATGACACCAGCCTCCGCGGCGTAGTGCGCGCGCGTCTGCGCGAACTGGTAGCGCGCCTGCAAGCCCTCGGTACGGGCGAGCGCGGCGAAGCCACCGAGCATGATCGCCAGCAGCGTGCAGCCCCACAGGACGATGAGCAAGGCCACGCCACGGTCGCGACGCACGATCACCGCAGCACCGTTCCGCGGTTGCCGCGCATCATGCCGAACCCATTGCGCGAAGCGGACGGATCGATCCGGATCGGAGCGACGAGTGTCGGGAAGGCCACGTTGCCACCGGCCTCGAGCGCTATGCGAACCAGTGAGGGCATCCGTCGTCCGTCGGTCCAGTTGTCCTGCCAATCCCCGGGCCGGTTCTGGTCATCCATGCCGCGATAGGAGATCGCGCCCTTGCGAATGCCACGCAGGAGCACCTCGGGTTCACCGAGCGGTTGCGGGTCGCCGCCATCGGGTGGCAACAAGGCGAGCGTCACCTCCAGCCGATAACTCGCATGGCCGTCTTCCACCAGCGACACCGTCTGCAACTGCGGGCCCAGCTTCGACAGGTAGCCCGGCATGGGGGCCACGAAACGCAACGAATGATCGTCGCCGGCGAAGACGACCGGATCGCCGTCGTCGGTCTGCCCGAAAGGGATCACCAGGGCCTGCGCCAGTTCACTACGCAGGAACGACTGCGCCGAGCGGATCTCGTCCATGCGTTCGATCGCGTCGCTACCGCTGCGCACGATACGCGTCGCCGTGCTGATCCCGGAGTACACGCCCAGCAACACGATCGTCAGCAAGGCCAGCGCCGCCAGCACCTCCATCAGGCTGAATCCGCGCGCGCGCCTCATTGCGGAATACCCCCGCCGCCCGAGCCGGCCAGGCGCAGCGTCGAGAAACGCGCATGCCGTTCGTCGCCGCCCTGCCCCCAGATCACGTCGAGGTCGAGCCGGTACATGCCTGCCGCCGCGAACCCGTCCGCCGCCGGTTTCTCGTCGGGCGGCTGGTAACGGCTGACATTCATGCGCCAGCGATAGGTATCGTCGAAGCGGCCTTCACTGCCACCTTCGCGCACGGGTTCCATCACGAAGGCGCCGTCGAGCAGGCTGCGTGCGCGCAGCGCGGCCTGGGTGCGTTCGTTCGCACGCGCGGTAAGGCTGAGCGAACTGCCGGCGACCTGCATGAGCGCCGCGAAGGCGATGGCGAGTACCGCGATGGCGGCGATCACTTCGAGCAGGCTGAAGCCTTGCTGGCGGGTGCGGCTCATCGCGTGTCCACCACGCTGACCGCGCCGGTCAGCCAGCCGACATTGACGTGCCACTCGCGCTGGCCACGCTTGAGGGTGATGCGTCCACCCGTGGAACTGCCATCGGGAAAGAAACGGATGCGTCCGGTGGTGGCATTGGCCTGGTCTTCCCGCGCGCTGGTGATCGACACGCGCATATCCTTGGGCAGGCGTACATCCGGCTTGCCGGGTGCCTTGTAGGTCGACGCGGAGGTATCGACTTCCAACGCGAGGCTCTGGCCACGCACGATCGATTGCGCGCGCGTCCAGCGCAATGCCGCCGCGAGCTCGCCGCTGGCGGCGTTGACCCGCGCGCTGGCCAGTCCCTGGGTCACGGGTATCGAGACCGCCGCCGCGGCGATCCCGATCAACAGGATCACGGCCAGCATCTCGAACAGCGTGAATCCGCGTGCGCGCATGGCCGAGGCCTGTATCCCTGCCGCCGGTTACTGCCAGTTGCCGACGTCGGCCGAATAGCCGTCGCCGCCCGCTTTCCCGTCCTGTCCGTAGAACACGAGATCGAAGCTGCCGTGCTCGCCCGGGTAGCGGTAGCCGAACGGATGGCCCCAGGGGTCCTTGAGATCGGACGCCTTCGCGTACGGACCCTGCCAGCTGCTCGCGTCGGCGGGCTTGGTGGTGAGGTCGTCGAGCGAATGCGGTGGCGTGCCGTTGTCGAGCGCGTAGTTCTCGATCTTCTGGCTCAGCGTGGTGAGCTGGGCCTTGCCCGCGCCGTATTTGCCCTTGTCGACGTTCTTGCCGACCTGGGTGACCACGATGGCGCCGATGATGCCGATCAGGACGATCACGGCGAGCATTTCCAGCAGCGTGAAGCCGCGGGCGTGGCGGTGTCGGAGGGTACGGTTCGCGCGCATGGGAAAACTCCTTGGAACGGTTTGATCAGTTGATGTTGCTGGTAAGACTGAGCAGGGGCAGCAGGATCGCCGCCATGATGAAGGCGACCATGACGGTCATCACGATGGTAAGCGTCGGCACGAGCGCGGCGAGCAAGCGGTCGATGGCGCGCTTGGCCTCCACGTCGAACGTGTCGGCGACCTTGAGCAACATGGTGTCCAGCGCGCCGGCTTCCTCGCCGACCTGGATCATCTGCAGGGCGAGGCGAGGGAAACGTTCGGTCTGGCTCAATGCGCTGCCAAGGCCGGAACCCCCTTTCACACGCTCCGCGGCCTGTTCGAGGGCGAGGTCGAGCGCACGGTTGGAGGTGACCTGGCGTGCGATCGCGAGGGACGAAAGCAGTGGTACGCCGTTTTTCAGCAGCGTGCCCAGCGTGCGGGCGATGCGCGCGGTCTCGACCTTGAGCAGCAAGGGCCCCGCGACCCGCATCGTCAGCAGGCGGCCGTGGAACGCCAGCTTCGTCTCCGCATCGCGCAGGCGCAGGCGCAGGAACATGGCGAGCACCACGAGGAACACGCCGATCGCCCACCACCAGTCGCTGATCACCGTGCCGATCGCCAGCACCACCTTGGTGATGAGCGGGATCGGCACCTGCATGTCGGCGAAGATCGGCACGAACTGTGGCACCACGTAGGCCAGCAACAGCACGAGCGAGCCGAGCACGCCGACCATCAGGAAGGCCGGATAGATCAACGCGTTGATGATGCTGCCGCGCAGGGCCTGCGACCGCTCCAGGTAATCGGCGAGACGGCGCAGCGTTTCGTCCAGCGAGCCGCCGGCCTCGCCGGCGCGCACCAGGCTCACGTACAGCCGGGGGAACACGCCGTTCTCCTCGTCGAGCGCCGTCGAAAGGGTGGTGCCACCGCGCACGCGGTCACGGATGCGCTCCACCATGTTCTTCGCGCGCTCGCCCTCGGGCAGGTCGAGCAGGATGCCGAGCGCACGATCCAGCGGTTGTCCCGCGCCGAGCAGCGTGGCGAGCTGATGGGTGAACTGTGCAAGTTGGTCGCCGGTGAACGCACCCTTGCGGAACATCGCGGCGATTCCGCCGCCCGACGATTCGCCATCGGCCGGCGCGGCTTCGAGCGGCGTATGTCCCTGGTCTTGCAAGCGGGCGACCACGTCCTCGACGGACGAGGCTTCCATGCGGCCCGTCAGGGCCTCGCCGGCGGCGCTGATGGCTCGATAGCGGAACTGGCTCATGCGAAGGCCTACGATTCCTGCGTGACGCGCAGGACTTCCTCGATCGTCGTGATGCCGGCCACCGCCTTGGCCAGCCCGTCCTCGTACATGGTGCGCATGCCCTCGGCACGCGCCTGGCGCTCGATCTCACCCGCGTCGGCGCGTTGCATCACGAGCCGGCGCAGGGGATCGCTCATCACGAGGAATTCCATGATGGCGCGCCGCCCCCGGTAGCCCGTGGGATTGGTCGCGCTCGTGCCGGGTTTCCACAGGCGGATGGGACGCTCGTCGGTGTACTTGTGCAGTTCGAACTGCTCGATCACCTCGGGCAAGGCCTCATAGGGAATCGCGGTCTCGGGGTCCAGGCGGCGCACCAGGCGCTGCGCGAGAATGCCGTTGACGGTCGAACCGAGCAGGTAATCCTCCACACCCATGTCGAGCAGTCGGGTGATGCCACCCGATGCGCTGTTCGTGTGCAGCGTGGAGAGCACCAGGTGACCGGTGAGCGCGGACTGGATCGCGATGCGGCAGGTTTCCAGGTCGCGCATTTCGCCGATCATGATGACGTCCGGGTCCTGGCGGACGATCGAGCGCAGGGCGCCGGTGAAGTCGAGTCCGATCTGTGGCTTGACCTGGATCTGGTTGATGCCCTCGATCTGGTATTCGACCGGGTCCTCGACCGTGATGATCTTCACGTCGGGCGTGTTGATCTGCGACAGGGCCGTGTACAACGTGGTCGTCTTGCCCGAGCCGGTGGGGCCGGTGACCAGCAGGATGCCGTGTGGCCGGTCGAGCACTTCGACGAAGCGGCCACGGAAGTGGTCGGTGAAGCCGAGCGAGGCGAAGTCGAACACCACCGATTCGCGGTCGAGGATACGCATCACCACCGATTCGCCAAAGCTGGTCGGCACGGTGGAGACACGGAGGTCGAGCTCCTTGCCCTGCACGCGCAACTGGATGCGTCCGTCCTGCGGCAGGCGCCGCTCGGCGATGTTGAGGCGCGCCATGATCTTCACGCGCGAGATCACCGCCGCCGTGGAACTCGAAGGCGGCGCCTCCACCTCGTGCAGGACGCCATCGATGCGGTAGCGCACCTTGAGCCGGTTCTCAAATGGTTCGATGTGCACGTCCGACGCGCGCTGTTCCACCGCGCGTTGCAGGATCAGGTTGACCAGCCGGATCACCGGCGCCTCGGAAGCGAGGTCGCGCAGGTGCTCCACGTCGTCTTCCACGGCGGCGTTGCCGTCCAGGCTCTCGACGATGCTGCCCATCGCGGAGCGGCCCTGCCCGTAATAACGTTCGATGAGGTCGTCGATCTCGGAGCGCAGGCCGACGCGCAGCGGGATGTCGCGCCCGGTCGCCAGCCGCACGGCTTGCAGGGGATACGGATCGGCGGGATCGGCGACGAGCAGGACGACACCGTCCTCGCCGTCGCGGACGGGAACCACGTGGTATTGCTTGAGGAAACGGAGCGAGAGTTCCGTATCGGCGGGGGGCAGTTCCGGCGCATCCTTCGCCGCGAGCAAGGGCAGGCCCAGCAGGTCGGTCCACGCGTCGGCGAGATCGCGCTCGGAAACCAGGCCGAGCCGCGCCATCAGCGCCGTGAGCGTGCCCTCCGGCGTTTCGTCGTGCAGGCGGCGGGCCCGCGCAAGGTCGGTATCCTTGAGCCGGCCATGCGCGACGAGGTGCGCGCACACCTGGGCTTCTCCCGGTTCCCCGGTAAGCATGTCCCTATGCTCGGTCATCGCAGACATGCCATCTCCATCACGGTCCGTTGATTGCGTCGTCCGGCCGATCGTTCCTGACCGCACGGGCCGCTATTGGTAGCACATACCGTGCGTCGGCGGCGACCGCGACCGCCGCGTTTCGCGACGCGGCGCAACAAGAAAAAGCCGGCGTTTCCGCCGGCTTCAAGGACTTGGCGGCGCCTTGTGGGCGCCGCCCGGGTTGTTTTACCAGCCCACGCCCACACCAACACCGCCGGAAGTCTCACCGCCGCTCACGGCGGCACCGAAGGTGAGACTGGCGTTGGACGAGAGGCTGCGCGAGTAGCCGACCGACAGGGCGCCCTGACCCTTGTATCCGCCCACGCCCACGCCGAGCCGGTTGTCGCCGTTGACGCCCTGGGTGCTGAAGGCCATCTGCGACATCGCCGCTCCCATCGCGCCCACCTTGTTGAGGCGGTCGTTGAGGTTGCTGAAGCGGCGATCCACCGTGCGCTTGTACTCGTCGAACGCCCCGCCACTGACCACGTCGCCGAACTTCTGGTCGGTATAGGCCTTGGCGCTGCTCAGGGTCGCGGCATCACCCTGGTCCGAATAGGACTTCGCGGTGGCGACGGCCTGGTCGACCTGGCTCACGTTGGCCGCGTCGGTCGGAGCCGTACCGGCGGCGACGTTGGTCACCCGCCGCTCCGCCCCCGCGCTTCCCACGGAGACGGTGTTGGGCTGGTCGGCCACGGAATTGGCGCCGAGCGCGACGCTGTTGGTCGCCGCCGCCGTGACCGTGGCACCCGTCCCCACGGCGGTGCCATTGTCGGCGCCCACGCTGGCGTTGGTGCCGACGGCCAGGTCGGTGGGGTCCTTCGCGTAGCTGCCGGCGCCAATGGCGGTGCCGTTACCCGTTCCATCGACGACGGCGGCGGTGACCGGCACGGCCGCCGCTTGCACCGGAGCGGCCGCATCCTGCGCGGCCATCGGGGCCGCGACACCGGCACGGGCGACCGACGCCGACATGACACTGTTGCGCCGCACGGGCGCCGTTCCCGGAACGGTGCTCCCGCCGGAACCGGACTCCAGCTGGTTCACCCGGGTATCCAGGGAGGACAGCGCGCCGTCGAGGGCCCCCACGGCATCGCCGACCGTGCTGTAGGAGCCGCCCTGCACGCGATACACCGGCCCGACGAACCCGGTGGCACCCATCGTCGCACCGCCACCCAGGGCCATCGCCACCGCATTGCCGGTGACACTGGAGGTGCCGGCAAAGGCGCCGGACAGCGCCGTGTTCAACTGGCTCAGGTTCACCGCGTCGGTCGCCTGTGTACCGGCGGCGACGTTGGTGATCTGCCGGTTGCTTCCCGCGCTGCCGACCGACACCGTGTTCGCCCGTGTCGCCAGCGACCCGCTGCCCAGGGCCACCGAATTCGCCGCCAGCGCACGCGCGCTGTCGCCGATCGCGGTGGCGCCGGCCGCGCCGGCATTGGCGAAGGCGCCGACAGCCGTGGCGGATTCCTTGCTCGCCGTGGCGAAGGCGCCGCTGGCGGTGGAGAGATCGCCCGTGGCGCTGCTCCCCGCGCCGGTGGCCGTGGCGAGCGAGCCCGTCGCGCTCGCATCGTCGGAACCGTCGCCCGCTCCCGTGGCCGAGACGTAATGACGGGCACTGGCGACACTGTCGGACAACTGCGTCAGCTGGTCGACATTGACGGCGTCCGTACCCTGCTCGCCCGCGGCCACGTTGGTGATCTGGCGCTCGCCACCGCGTACGCCCACCGACACCGTACCCGCGCGGTCGGCGAGGGCGTTGGAGCCGATGGCCACGCTATCCGCCGCAGTGGCCGTCGCATTGGCGCCGAGGGCGACGCTGGCGGCGCCACGCGCGGTGGAGAAATCGCCCACCGCGACACTGCTCGCGCCGGAAGCCCAGCTGTTGATGCCCAGCGCCGTGGCATTGGCACCCGGCGCATAGGCGAAGTAACCCAGCGCCGTACTGCCCACGCCCTCGGCTCCCGCGATGGCACCCAGTGCCGTGGCGAAGTCGGCCGTCGCCTGCGCGCCGGCACCGAACGCCGCCGCGCTGTCGCCGGTCGCGCCGGTATAGATGAGTCCGACGCCGGCCAGGTTGCTCGGTCCACCGACGGCGACCGATCCGGCACCCGAGGCCGTGGTGGAGGTACCCACCGCGGTCGCATAGTCACCGGTCGCATTGGCCACCGCGCCAAGTGCCGTGGATTGAGCGCCGCTGGCGTAAGCGCCGACACCCGCGGAGGTGGAAGCGAAACCGGCGGCCTGCGCACTGGCGCCGACCGCCGTACCGCCTACGCCGGCACTGGTCGCGCCGGTGTCGACCGGGTTGCCGTTGCCATCGGCGATCAGCGGGTTGCCATCCTCGTCCACGGCGTTACCACCTACCGCGACACTGCCCGCGCCTGTCGCCTGCGCGCCCGCACCGAAGGCGGCCGCGTTCTGGCCGCTGGCCGTGCTGCCGTAGCCGGTCGCGGTCGCGAACTGGTTCGCGGCCACCGCACCGGAACCGGTAGCCGTGGCGCCGGCGCCGGCCGCGAGGGCGCCCGAACCGGAAGCGGTGGCGTAGTCACCGCTCGCCTGCGCGTCGTCGCTGCCGTCACCCAGGCCGTTCGCCTTGAAGTAATGACTTGCGTCGCCGACGCTGGTGGCCAGCGAATCCAGCTGCCCCTTGTTCACCGCGTCGGTGGCCTCGGTACCGGCCGCGACGTTGGTGACCTGCCGCTCGCTGCCGACATCGCCCACCGAAACGGTATTCGCCCGATCGTTGAAGGAGCCCGCTCCGAGGGCCACGGAGTTCGCCGCCGCGGCGATCGCCGATTCGCCCACCGCCGTGCTGCTCACGCCGTCCGCGTAGCTGTTCCAACCCAGCGCGGTCGCATAATCCGCCGTAGCCCACGCGCCCGTGCCGAAGGCGGACGAGGCATAACCCGAGGCTTGTGCAGGTATCAGCCCGAAGAATGTGCTGCCACCGACAGCGACGCTTTCGTCGCCCGTCGCTTGCGCGCTTTCGCCCACGGCCACGCTGCTCGCGCCGGTCGCGGCACTCTGCGTACCGATCGCCGTCGACAGATCGCCGATCGCGTTGGCGACCGCGCCCACCGCCGTCGCCTGCGCGCCACTGGCGTACGCGCCCACACCGAAGGACGACGCGGCGAAACCACTCGCCTGGGAACTCGCGCCGACCGCCGTGCCGCCGACACCCGCGCTCGTCGCGCCGGTATCGACCGGCACGCCACCGTTGGTGATCAGCGGATTGCCGTCTTCGTCCACGGCGACGCCGCCCACCGCGACGCTGCCCGGGCCGTTGGCCTGCGCACCGGCGCCGTACGACGCGCTGTTCTGTCCGGAAGCGACGCTGCCATATCCGGTGGCCGTCGCGTTGACACCCGTGGCGACCGCACCACTGCCGGTGGCCGTGGCGCCCACGGCACCCGCGAAGGCGCCCGAACCGGAAGCGGTGGCGAAGTCGCCGATCGCCTGCGCGTCGTCGCTGCCGTCACCCAGCCCGTTGGCCTTGAAGTAATGACTTGCGTCGCCGACGCTGGTGGCGAGTGAATCCAGCTGCCCCTTGTTCACCGCGTCGGTGGCTTCCGTACCCGCCGCCACGTTGGTGACCTGCCGCTCGCTACCGACGTCGCCAACCGACACCGTGTTGTCGCGATCCGCGTACGAACCCTGGCCCAGCGCCACCGAGTTCTCGCCGATCGCCCAGGCGTTCGCACCCAGCGCCGTGCCGCCGTTGCCCAGCGCCCAGCTGCCCGCACCGATCGCCACCGCGTTCGCGCTTTCGATGCCGAACA
>Ga0182006_1000499_pt1 | contig 30170 bp, 42 predicted proteins | sample Sormic07211104_1_FD_123022 | JGI IMG/M metagenome (GOLD analysis project Ga0182006, IMG submission 123022) | Rhizosphere microbial communities from Sorghum bicolor, Mead, Nebraska, USA - 072115-104_1 MetaG | ecosystem: Host-associated > Plants > Roots > Rhizosphere | place: USA: Nebraska...
AAAAGACGGCGAGTATCAGGGCGTGTGATGTCAACAGACTGGGACAATCAAGGGTCGCGGAATCAGCGTTTTACCCCCTTTAGTCAGTTACGCATTAGACGCTCCTTTTTCATTCAGCGGTGCGTCAACTTGTGTCATAATCTAGGTCTTGAGGTGTCAAAAGTCATTCGTTTCCTAACAGCTTGCAGCCGCATGCAGTTCCTAGTAAATTGGCTGCGCGCAGCAAGGTAGTGGAACGTGGCGTTTTCAAAGTTCCTGGCAGCAGGAGATTCTGCCCGGTGGGCGACAGGCCTGGCCCCACCAAGTACGCGGGCTGTGCGAAGTGTGTAAAGTCTATTCTGTACACGTCGCAGTACGCGCTGAGCCCGAACAAACATAGCCTGGTAGGTTGCCTTTTTACTTTCAGGGGCAAGGCGCAGCAGGTGTAAGTACTCCGCGCGTTTATTCTCTATCTTACGAAGCAGGGCAAATCCTTTTTTTCTTGCTCCTCCGGCTCTTTTGGACTCTGGGCGGAGAGCATAAGGTAGTGTGCGAAGCACACGGTCTGCGAAGTATCCGCGCGTAATGACACGTTTTTTAGCGTTTCGGTCTTGTAAAATAGAACGCGCGCTGCTAACAGAAAGCTGGGCTTCCGTGCGGCCGAAGGTTTTTACACTTGAAAGCTCCACCGATAGCGTGTCGCGGCGCGCCCGCAAAAACGTAGAGCCCCTTCGAGCAGGAACGCACTGACGTCAAGCTGCTACAACCTTTGTAGAATTTTTGTGCAGGCGCCCATTATAAAAATATCGACGATTAGTACGAAAAATACGATTCTCCGCGCTACTTTTTTTACTGGCGTCACTGTCCCGGCGATAACGGATATCCCGCAAAGCAAGAAATGCTGCAAGCTTCTCTTGCTCGGCTCTTCGGGAAACTTCTGCTGGTAGCCGAATAATGTACTGTTTGCTACGAGGGGACTTGAATCGAAGAAATCGTGGGTCTAGGCTACCGGAGTCAATGGTTCAGCGCGCGTGCGCAGTAAAGCTGCTGCGGCCACGAGCTTCGGCCCTGCCTTTTATTTGGTAGCGGCTTGCTACAGAGACAAACGCAGACGCGGTCCTTAAATCTGAGGCGAATAGGCGGTTGCGACGAGAAATATATCTTGCAACCCCGCTGGTGCCGCGGAGCGACTTTGTACTAAACCCCCTGACAAAAAAAGTGCTACGGGGATTACTGGGTGTACTCAACACCCTTTGACTAAGGTAAGTGCCTGCCGCAACTGCAGTTTTTTGATTATCTAGGGGATTCTGCTTTTTTTTGGAGGCGCTTCGTTGTACGTACGTAGCAATTACGCTGTCGGTGTCCTCTTCTTGCAGAACGGAATCCACCTCAGTGGCAGGGACTCTACGGGTGGTTTGAAGAAGGGTTTCAAACCTGGGGGTACACTTAGATAGTCTAAGCTTTAATAACTGCCGGGCCCTTCGCTCTAAATTAATTGCCGCTGGGGCCGTTCTTCACCGGGCGATACCGTAACCGCTAGGAATAACTCGGCGCAGGTTTCGGGTTGAAACAGGAATTGCGCTGTACTCCTCCGGATCTTCCTGAAACAGCGCGTGTTTCCGTGGGAAGAAAGCACGGAGTCAGTCTAGGCGGAAACGGTCGGATGTGGGTGCTGGGTGTGTACGGCACGCTTGAAAGCGTTGACGAAGCTGTGTGCGTTCAAAATGTTCAGTTACTTGCTCTTTCGCCAGCATTGCAATATCACCAGCAAGTGCGCGTAAAAAGTCAAAGTTACTATCCCGCAACGCTAGACGCCTTTCGAACGGGTCAACGTTCAGATAGACACGCAGATTCCAGTAGGTAGCGTTAATTAATGTTTTAGCCGCTGAGCAAAGAATAAAACCGTTTTTGGTTCGTTGAGAAAGCATATGACTAATGAGTTTAGGGATATACGCAGTTAAGGACTCTGCGTACTGCGCAGTTCTTTTATATCTGCGTTCTTTACTTTGAATGTTTCAAACAACGGCGCGCTGTTTTTCTGCGTCGGACTTTACAACCAGTTTAGTCTGCTTTTGAAAGGTTAGGGGAGTTACCTTGGGGGGCAGGATAACTTCCCGTGCGAATTTTCGTAAAGACAACGCCGCCTTCGCTGCGGCTCGCCCGGAGCGCTCTTTACCAGCGGTACGGGTAACTGCGTCAGCTGCCCGTCGGGTAAACTTAAATTGGCTCTCGCCTTTGCGGAAGCCTAACTGCCCTGTTTTTTCATCTCTACTTTGGGAAGTAACTTCTTGTAGCTCGGTAGAGCGCAGTGCCGTTGTGTTTTTAGAAAGTTTCCTGGTGTTGAGGGCAAGAGCTTTTCGGGTTAAATTAAGAAGCCGCCGCTGCTCTGGGCGGCATCAGCGTTTTTGGACTTTTTTCTTAGAGGGCGCCCTGGAAGTCTTAAGTAGCCCAAAGGAAGCGAACACAAGTTTTTTACCTTTTACCTTAATTTTTCTAAATAAGTTCACGTTAGCCCTTCCTGAAATTTTTTTAAGTAAAGCAAAATTACGACGTTCTGAAGTATGGTGAAATCTGGCACGACGCTCCTTGGTAATTCCAGACCGGCCTCTACGACGCCGCTTCCTCTCGCGGCGGATTCTGCGGTGCGCCTTAACAGTAGGGGGAGTAATGTAGAATCCCTGTTTGGATCAGGAAAGCTTTTGTAGGGGTACTGCAGGTAAGGTGAGCGCCTCTCCAGAGAGGCTCTGCGATAGCACGACGCGCACCCTATCTCGACGGCGAGGGACGCGTTCTTCGAGATCGTGGAGTGTTCAGAACACAGCTTTGCTTTGTTGAAACTGGAAGTGTCTAGAGCTTCAATCACCGTAGCGAAGATGCTGTTCCTTACGTTTAGCCAATTTTTTACGGCGTCATGGCGCGGAGAGTTCCTCCCTCGGTAACTTTCGGCGAGAAAGGTGTTTCTGTAGGTCTATAAAAATACGCTCCTTCCTTCTTTGACGAAGAGCTGCTCGCATAAGGCCCATGCGTTGTGTTCTAAGGGTAATAGAATTTTTTGCTCGCAGGGAGTCGCGAGCAGCAAGAAGCTTCTTAAACTGTAAGTTAGTAGGGAGGGAGGCGAATCGCCGCTTTACCCCAGAGCTAAAGGGCTGCAAGCTAACAAATGATTCTGTGCCTGGCGCAACAGCAGTCTGGGCAGGGAGGGATGTTCGGTAAGAAAGCAATTCACGTCAGGCCGCGGTCAAGTACGCAGCGCGACCAAGTTTTCGTGCAAGGCTGCGCTGTCGGCGCAAGGTACGTGTAAGTTCATGCGCGCGAAGGTTTACTTTAAAGCCTACTCCTACACTAGCGGCGGCGTGTTTAAACCGTAGGTTGCCGGCTCGGCGGAAGCGCGCGGGAGAGGTACGGCGAGCAAACGCGTGGAGCATAGAGTCATAGGAATGCTTTCGACGCCCTGATGCGGGAAAGCGGCGTCGGCTACGGCCGAAAGAAGTGATCACCCCAGAGCCACCGTGTGCGTGTTTAGGAGGTAAGTAGCTAGCACGTCCTTGCTTCAAATAACGTTCAGCGCCCCGGAGTCAACGTTTATAGAGGACCACGTTGTTTTTGTCTGTAAGACTGGCTGTTTTGCCCGCCCCTGCAAAAAATGGGTACAATTCCCGAAGCTCACGGAAGCGATCTGTTTTTCTAGACACTACTTGCGCGTGCTGGAAGGTTTCAAGTTGTTTATGCGCAGTACTTAGATTATCCGCCGAGGAAAGTATGTACTTCGTTGCTGCAGAAAGGACAGCGAGGCTACCCTGCTCAATAACTGAAGCAGGGATCTGCTTACACCAGACGGAAAACTTAGTGAAAACTTCCTGTCTCGCCACAAGCAGGGCAGTAGGTCCGACACACTGCTGCTGTAGGTACGCCCAGAAACTTACGGGCAGGTTACGACAAACCTCAGCGTATAATACTGCTGGGGAGGTAAGCGCGTGCGCTGTATCTAAACTCTGTCATCCTCGGGAGGCGCGCGCGTTTACGCGGGGGTAAAGCCCCTCTAGCCTGCGTAATGTACGTCGGTTGCGAAGAAGAACTGTAGCTTTACGTGGCGGATTGCTGCTGCTGAGCCTGTACCTCTCGACACGGACAGTTCAGCGTTGGAGTGTGGCAGGCATTTTTGCTCTTTCCGCCCGCTCGCGGCGAAGAAAGGCTTTGGGACGTTCGAAAGGCCGTCGCTTGATTTCAAGATTCCGACTAGAAATAATACGCGGCGGTTGGGCAACGGGGAACCACGTTCCCTTCATTCCGCGTACCCTGCTACCTAGTTCCCCAGGGTTAGTTGTGTGGTACCGGGCTAATCGCTTAGTGACCTGTTTTCTCGCGTTAAGGGATCTTCGGCTGTACGGGCTACTAAACGGCACGGGACACGTTGTAGGTCGCCATCAGCGGTTATTTTTTGACTTCGTACGGTGGGTGCGGCGGAAACGTTCGTAACCTATGGTAGCGGCAGACCCGCGGTGAAATTGTAGGTGGCTATAAGCCTTATCGAAGTGTTTTCTTTTAGGACGACCCCGGTAGACGCGGGCTGCGTTGATCATAGCCCGCTGACGCAATAACTTGCGGCTGGGTCAGCGACGCGCCGTAGGAAAGCCTTCGAATCGGGGGGAGCTTCAACGCCGTCAACGCGTTGGATACTGAGGGGATCACGCGGTAAAGCGGCGTTCCGCTGCTAACACACCCCTTACACTACGGACATGGCGCAGCACTTGCTGTTTGTTATTTTTGGAGGACTCCGCGGGAGTTCGGAGCAGCGTCCGCCCTACGGAAACTCCGGCCGCCCGGTGGGAACCCCGTCCCGCCTGACGGCGAGAATTATATCTAATAGCGCGCAATACGCGCTCGCGGATAAGGAATAATTTTGTACTAGCAGAGGACTTAACCCCTGCTGGGAGATTTACCGTAGCGGTTGCAGCAAGAATATTATCGAATTTGGCTATTGCCGGTGTAGTATCTTTGGCCAAAGGTGTAAGAATTTTTTTACCTAAAAGTTTTGCTGCACGCAAACCGGTACGCGCGCTAGCGGTACGCTTTTTGTCCCTAATATCGTAAATGAGTGCAGACTCGTGATATCCTGGACCCCGGGATCAGGTTTTAGGGTAGTCGGACACTGCGCGCCGAAGAGGACGCAAGTCCGTTAGCTCCTGGGAGCGGGTACTTCCGGAGGCTCCCCCCACTAGCCTGTAAGTACCAGCTACAGGGAGTAGAAGCTTTCTTTTTCCGGATCACGTTTTTGGAGCTTTAAGGCTGTTTCTAACAAAGAGCCTGACACCGCTGCGACGAATCTCTGCCCGTCTAACAGCCGTTCGTGGGAGTCGAAGTAAGGGGCGTTGACGGTAAAACCGCTTTTCTAGTACCCGGGAATGTTGAACACGAAGTGCGAGCTTCGCCGTTTTTTGGGGTGCGGTCGCATTGTTTTCGGCTTTTACACGAGATGTTCGCTGGTAAATAGCAGACGCGCGGCCGCGAAGTACCCGGTTTCGGGCAAAATTGGGGAGCTGTAGGCGTTCTGCCGGAAGTACGCCGGCTACGGGGCGTCACAGTGTAGCTTCCGCACCGTGTGAAAAGGCGGCGATCTCCGCTAAGGGGCTGCCCCCAAGCGGAGTAGCGGAAGCTGCGGGGCGTCCAGCCAGTTCGTTAGCTACACGGCGTTTAAAATCTAGCCGGCGGTGTAGTTCGGAGTATCGGTTTTGGGCCCCTTCCTGTTGGAGTTGAAAACTTCCAGCAGTAACAGTGGGCTGCGGCTGTTGATTCTGACGCGCGATACCGCGGATAAGCCTATTTAATTGGAATCGCTGCAACGAGGGGAGGGTGGAAGTTAAGTATTTTTTGGTGAATACTGCACGTTTCTGTACTCGAGAGCTGCGTAGCTGAAGTCACCGGCTACTTCTAGCTGCTGTTCGTCGGAACAGTAGATCAGAAAATCTATAGTGTCTGGGGGTGAGTGTTCTTGCGGCGGGGCGAGTAATAAGCTTCCGCTTTAAGCTTCGGGCTGCACGATATGCTTGTGTAAAGCTTCTTGCGTTTTTTACCCGGTAAGTGGAATGCATAAATCTAGTTTTTCTCTTTAAAAATCGCGACGCACGGGCTTTGCGAGCGAGATGCCTCTGGGCGAAAAGCCGCTGCCGTGCAGTAAGTGGTACTGGGCAATAAGTTAGTAGGTAGTCAGCACCAGCGATTGTGCGTTGTGTTAGCAGACGGTGAGTTCGTAACAGCTTACGGGAAATCGCATGTCGCTGTGCAGCGGCGGAGAGAACAGCAACAGATGTTTGCAGATAACGAGAAGCGCGGCGGATGCTTCGTTTGAGCATTCGACGGCGTGCAGGGTAACGTAAGCTTTTTAGGTATTTTCGGTTAAACCAGCGAAAGCGTGTGAGCCTGCGGCGTACTGCTGAGTGTTTAGCGCTGCGGGAAGCGCGAAATTTACGAACTAGCTGACGCGCAAGCACAGCGCGAAGTGGAGTCAAACCAACACGGGGTTTGCCCTTTCGGCGGGTCCTTCTACCAAGTTCTCGCGCATCCGGCGCATAAAGCGCGGCGGACCGTTTTTTGGCTGACCACCGCAAAACACGGGAGGTCTTAGCGACGCCGCAGGCTACTTTAACTAGAGCACGTGCGCGCGGTGCGCCCGCTAGCAGATACCGAACTGTGGTGTACTGGGGGGTTAGTTTTTCGGTAGGAAGGGGCGAGGGTGTGGTGCTACCAGGTGTGTTGAGCTGCCCGCGGTGAACGACGATCCGGCGAATCACGGGAAGCTGCTGCTCGACTGCGTCGTTATACCCAACAATAGGTCGGCGACGTGCTGTGGGAGTTGAGCCTTTTACCTTTTGTTGTGGTAAAAACTTCTCCTTCTTCAAAGGTAATAAGGAGATCCCGTGCGTTACTGCAACATTAGCTTCGTAGTTACTCGGGGCGTTTCTTTTAAATTTTTTTTGAAATTTTCCGTAAGGTTTACGTGAAAGCGTAATTACTTTCGAAGACCTTTTGGAAAAAGGCGCCTTACGACCGCCTTTGTTACTGGGTTGAATGCGTGTAGAAGGCTGGTCAAAGCCCTTTGAGATTAAGCGCGCTTTTGCGGGAGACGACTGTTCACTGTAGCCTTTAGTTGAAACTCCGTTACTATTAGATGAGGTAACCATTATTTAGGTAATTTAGAAAACTTAGGCGCGAGTTTAGAAACGGTTGCTGCTTTGCTAGTGAGGTCAAGGGCTACGCCGTAAAAGCTGTAAGCCTTAATAGAGGCAAGCAAGTCCGCGTAGTAAGGGCTTTCTTCTGGACTGCCGGCGTTTTCAACGAGTGTTCAAGAGCGCAAAACTGCCTTTCTAACTAGAGTATGCGCGCGTTCAGACCGACGATTCTGCAAGGCGGTTGCTAAAAAATCCTGTAAATTTTGTCTGGTTGCAGCATCAAGAATAGCTTCAACCTCCCTTGCTGTCAACTCCCCGTGTGAGATCGACGGCCTGCTTGTGGTTGGCGCTGCTGAAGGTAGAGTCACCGTTTTAACAGCTGTTACCGCATTTCTGGGGAGCTGTTTCCACTCGGGGACGGAAGCGTTTGCAGGTGTGAAACCAGTGCTTTTCACAAACAGGGCGTAGACACCAGCTTTCTGCTTTTCGAAGTCTGGTGTAGCCAGCGCAGGATTCTTTATCTGGGAGGAGAGCGCCGCTTTGTACGCGCGCTTAATCAGGTCATACTCCTGTTGCCCCCCGCGAGCTATGGCTGGCAGATTGCTAAATTTAAGTAAACTACTCTGTACGGTAGGGTCAAAAACTGGGATATTAAGCTCCAGGATTCGCAGATAGGTAGAAGGCAGCTTAATTTTTACTGGTAGCGCCCCTCGTTCGGTGGCAACCTTTATTGGCGAAGTTTTAACTGCCCGCACAACCTTAGAGGGTCTAGCCTTTTTAACCAAGCGAGGATTTCTAGTGGGTTTAGTTCTTTTAATCGCGGGTGTATTTTTATTTTTACTGCGCAGAGCTAGCGCGCGAGAATACTCCTCCGCGCGTAATCGCACCTGTTCCCGTGTTTGGTAGCGTAGCTGTCAAAAAGCACGCCCAGTGCTCGCAGGGCTGTGGTGCAGAACTTTCATGGGACTATGTGCGTCCACTACTCGCAGTAAGACTTTTCTTGTGGAAGTAATCGCAGCTAGGTGACCCGCTTTAGTATGAGACAACCTTTTAGCCCGTTTCAAAGCTAATAAAGTAGCAGCGCTACCCGAAGTAAATCTAGCGTACTCCTCTGAAATACCCCGTGCGTATAGAGTTTTTACACCTCACGGGCGTGCGGCGGAAAAATCTTTTGGTAGCAAGCGCACTCCGGTGTGTTTCGTAGTAGACGATCATCGACCCAGCTTAGTTGTTCAAACTCTCGGAGCAACAACAAGACCGTAGGTTCTCGTAAACACAGCTGGTAGGTTTTTAGCAGAAGTAAACTTAATGTTTTGCTGGCCGCGAACGCGCGTTCGTTGCAAGCGTGGCGCTGGTCGGGTAGACCGCCGGCGCGCGCGCGTTCGCCTTCATAGGAGTTCGATCTGCTCGGCCTTCTCGCGGGGCGCTAAAGCGTTACGGTAGTGGCGAAGACGTTTGACGGTCGATAGCTTAACAGAGCGCGCTGTGCGGACAACTGCGCAGCTTTCCGCCCCGGTGAAAAGGGAAGTTTTACCCCTTACACGTGTTAGACCGCGAAGAAGCGCGGTTACCCTTAATCTATCTTTGGGTGCAACTTTTGTGGCCGGGCCGTCTACCTGGAAAAATTCAGGGTCCCTTCCGCTGGCGGGGGGGACGCTATTGTAAACTAGCGCGATCCTGGGGCCGGTGTGCATAGTAGCAGCAAGTACGGGGCTAGCAGGCTCCGCATAGGATACGTAACGGCTGGCGCAAAGTTTAATATCAATCGCAAGCTTAAGTAGTAGCTGCTCTTTAAGCTCGTCCGTTAACCCCCCGAGCAGAAAAAGTTCACCAAGCTTTCCTAAGCAGGCGTATTCTTCGAGAACGCCCAACTCACCAAGCCTTGCCAACTTGGTGAATTTATTCCTTTGTAGGAGGGACTTGATCAGGAAAAGTCGGCGCATTTTTTTTGCTAAAGTCACCCGCTCCGGTGTACTTCCGCGCAACTGAGCTCGCAGCTGTTCGGGGCTAGTGCTGAGGGAGGAAAAGCTCTCTTTTTTAATAAGGAGAAATTCCGGGGTTTGCGCAGAAAAGCGAAGCCTGTTGGCGGGGCACTTAGAAATGGACCTAATAGCACGGGGTGTTCTTGGTTTTTTACGCCTCTTGTCCTTTGGAGAAGTAAATTTACCTCTTCGTCGCGTATAAAAGCCTTTAGAGTATTGCTGAGAGGCAAAACTAAATTTAGTCCTAGCGCTTACCGTGCGCAGTTTTTGCTGGTTTGCTAAGCGCTGCTGCGCAGTGCAAAAGGCTCTAATAGTTACGGGTTCGGTATTCTTAGCCGCCCCAGCGGGCAACTGGTGTAGACAGTCGTTACCAGTTAGAAGCAGGAGGGCTCTGGGGGGGATATTATTTTGAGCACGCAAAACTTTCGCTGACTGCAGATCCGCGAGTTGTCGCAAAACCGCCGCGTTTTGTTCAACCCGAAGGCGTTGGGTGCTACGAACTTTTGCCCGAATTTTACGAGCCCGTCAACCTTTGTTACCCGCAGCGTATCGCGCGCAAGTCGCAATTCGGCCTGTGGAGGTTCTTGTCCGAAGTGTTTGCGGGGTGTGTCTTCAGGCTAAGCGCCGTCGGCTAAGGTGCAGAGCAGTAGCCCGGCTTCAACGCTGTTGTGTTACAAGGCGGTGAGCCCTAATGCGACGCCCTTTTTTGTAATACCCAGCAAAGACGCGTGTCCCTTTAGGGTAAACGTGGCGGTAATAGCGTATCGTAGGGGTAGGATTGCCGGGCGAAGCAAGCTTATCAGAGAGCCCAGATGCTTCTCGTGTTAAACGATTTCTAACGAAATTGGGTATAAACCTACGAAACCTAGACCTTCGCCCCGCTAAACGGTACAGAAGCCGTTTTTTCGGGTGCGCATACGCTGGAGTCAGAGCAGCGTGATGGCTTACAAAGTAGATCGACTTAGAAACTAAATTTGTGTCTAGAGTGCTAACATTGCTATTGATACGCGGGGAAGCAAGCTCATTACCAAAGAGGGTGACCTCCTCTTTAGGAGCAGATCGACCCACCGTTGATACTGAGACAGACACTGGATTGGTAACATTGGTTGATAACGGTACCTTCGAAGTGAGTAGTTTACGAAAAAAGAATCTTTTAGAATCTAACGCGTGGAAAGTTGTCAAAAAGGTGTTACCTTTTTTGCTAGCTTTTACAGGCGCTGTGGTTTTTTGGGCTTTTTTTCAGACTGCGAGTTCTCTATCTAATAATGCTTTTGAAGGACTTCCACCCAGTAGGGCACTCCGGAGGAAACTAAACGCACTCGTGATTCAGCCGTTCGTCGGTTGTACGCCGGTTCGAAGGGCGCGGCGCAGTTGGCGGATGAGCTTTTCTGTAAGAGCTTGCTTTTCCCCGATAAGACTCCCCGCGGTTCGGCATTTCGTGGTAATAAAGAGTAGTGAACGAAGTGTAGTGCGGACAGGATTTAAATTTTGTGGGGTTTTTTTTGCTACCGCCCCGGTAGGATTAAAAGCCAAACGGCGGGCCTTTACTTTGGTGAGAAGCAATAAAGCTGCTTTAATTGCACTAAGTTGTCTATAAGCACGGAAACGCTGCTTCCTTGCAGGCTTCCGTTTTCATTGGACTGCTGGGACTCGGGGGAAAACACGCAGTAAATTGGGGTAAGTTCTGATTTTTACATGCTGGCGAACGCGACCAAGACGTAAACGTTTCAACTGCCCTTTACTGATATTCTTTCTCCGCCTGATAGCTTTTGCAACAACACGCCGCTGTCTTTTAGTAAGTGCGCGCGGCTGTAGCCTGGGCCTTGTTGACACCGCCCCTGGCCTGACAAAAGCGCGGATGGAGGCCCCGCGCTTAATTGCCGCCGTTCGTGCGGGGATGGGGAGCGGAATTCGCTTGTGGCAGTATTTTGAAATTGCAGCCCGTAATAGCTTTTTTTTGCGGGCCGCCTCTACGGTTTTACGAGTTACTGAAAGTAGCGACCTGCTTTTTTTGCGAGCATCCAACCGGAGTAACTTCTGCTGTACGCGAAGGTCAGCGAAACGCTTGTAGTTGTACACCTGTGGCCGGTTTAGCGTTGGCAGTCCACGCGTACGGTTGGCAAGTTTTGTAGTTCAGACCTTGTATGTAAAGAAACGCCCTCGCAAAGAGGATTTAATTTTTTGATAGTCCTGAAAATATGTTTTTACGCCTGCGGCTACTGTAGCAGTGCGGAGGTGACTACAAAAATTTTTAAGCTTGCGTAGGTCTTTGTCTACCGTAAGAAACGTGCGTTTGGTCCCTAAGTAGGTTTCGATCTTTTTGCGGCGACGGCTGGCCGGTTTTAACTTTCTAGAGACAGTGAGATTCCCGCTTCCCGCGCGGACAAGTAACGGTAGCTGGTTGGCTGCGTACCCCGCCGATGCGCTGGTAAACTGGTTATCAAAAAGCGTGGAACCCGCGTAGCTAGAGCCAGTAGTCGGTGCAGGTAATCTAGTTACACGTAGCGCTGGAGCAGCGCTTTGCGCAAGAAGTGCAAGACCGAGCATTTTGGTCCTGACACGGTTGTAACGTTTCTTATACCTGTTAGCTGTATGAACAGACTGGCCCGTTTTCCTCGATGTAGCAACTTGCTGGGGTGCGGAAGGTTGCTGCTGTAAGTGGCGGCGGTAACGATCTACGGCCCGTGCCGCTGCTTGTTTTAATTGGTAAGTTGCGCGTAAGGTAGGCTTCAAGATTACCCCCTTGTTGGAGATCCTAGCGCCGCGAGACGCATGTTTTGCGGGGGCAGCGCATCTGGTTAAGCACTTTTTGTCGTACAGATAGCGATTGACTTCCCGAAGGGTACGCGTCTTTTTAAGACCGGTCACTACGCTAGCGTCTGCGCTCAAAGGCGTACCAGCCGCCAGTAGAGAGCGAGCGTTGTAGCTTTTCAAAGACCTTACTCGGTAAAGGCAAATTGCTTTCTTGCGCGCTGCTAGGTTTAATTTGTACTTTTGGTGTAATTTCTTAGCTTTTTTAGTATTTTTAATTTGTCATTTTGTTTGGTTAGTGGAAAGCATTGCGGTTTACATTAAATAACGTGCCACCAGCATTAGATGCTTATATCTCAAGAAAAAACATTGCTTTTTGCTCCCCCGTACTTTTCCTACAAAACTTTTGTATACACGCATCACCACCCCCCTTACTTAGACGTTTGCGCGGAAGTAACAATTGCCTTTACAGGTAACTGTACAAAGTCAAGGACAAAGCTAGCTGTCAGGCCAAGCACAATCATCGGGATAAGCAGCGATAGCAAAATAAGAAATTCCCTACGACTAAGATCTGTAAACTCAGAAATATATATTGTTTTCAATGTACCGAAGGCAACGCGATTAAACAGTCACGTTGAATAAACGGCCCCTAAAACAATACCCGCAGTAGAGAACAGAAGAACTGTACTGTTTCCCGCAAAAATGCCCAAGAAAAGAAGTAGCTCACCCAGAAAATTAGAAGTTCCTGGGAAACTCATGTTTGCTAGGGTAAACGCAAAAAACATACTGCAAAAAAGCGGCATAACGGTAACCACGCCCCCATAGTAACGCAGCAGGCGGCTATGGTGGCGATCATACAGAACGCCAACGCAGAAGAAGAGTGCCGCGGATACAACCCCGTGACCCACCATCAGGTAAATTGCACCTTCGAGCCCCTGCTGGTTGTAGCTAAAGAGGCCAAGCATGACAAGATTCATGTGCGCCACTGAGGAGTATGCGATGATCCTTTTGAGATCTATCTGCCGGATAGTAGAGAGCGACCCGTAGATAACTCCCAATAGTGCGCAAGTAGATACCAAGGGCGCGTATTGGCTCGATCCTTCCGAAAGGAAGGTTAGGGAAAAACGCAAAAACCCGTAGCCTCCAAGCTTTAGCAGTAAGCTTGCTAATAGCATGGAACCAACAGTAGGTGCTTCCACGTGTGCTTCGGGAAGTCAGATATGCAAAGGGAATAGGGGCATTTTTACAGCAAAAGCTAAGAAGAAGCAGAGTCAGATTAGTTTTTGCTGTTCTGCGCCTAACTGACTGTTTAGTAGGACGAAGTAGTTTGTACTTCCAGTGAGGAAGTATAGATAAAAGATACCAAAGAGCATAAAAAGAGAACCAAACAGCGTGTAAAGAAAAAAGTAGTACGCGGCCTTAATTTTTCGCTCACGCGCGCCCCAAACTCCAATAAGGATAAACATAGGAATGAGCAGACTTTCAAACAGAATAAAAAAGTAAAGGATGTCTAACGTTGCGAATGTTAAAACTAGTAGTAGCTCCATCGCTAAAAGGTAGTTTCAAAACTGTTTTGGGCGAAGAGCGACAGATCAAGAGGACAGAAACAAGATCGGGAAGATGAAAAGTGTAAGAAGAAGGAAAACCATTGAAAGCCCGTCTGCTCCCAGTGTGAACGCAAGGTTATACTCGGGTATAAAATTAAGGGTGGTTAAAAATTGAAACCCAATGTCGGATTTATCAAATGCAAGGCAAGCAAAGATACCTAAAAAAAGGGCGATTACGGAAGACGAAAGAGTTAGATACCGGATTGTCGCAATACTACGCGCGGGAAGTAACAGCGTAGCAAGGAGTGTCACCACTAAAAGCAGTGAAATTGCAGACATTGGGCTCTGTAGAAAGATCGACATTTATTTTCCTCCTCATCAGTAGATGGAAAGGAAGAGGAATAATCAGACGACATCAACAAAATGTCAGTATCACGCGGCTGCTTCGAATCCGAAGTGGTGCCCCGGAGCTAGAGCAAAAGCAGACTGCGTTTCTGCTTGGCTACTTTTAACAGTAAGCAGATGTCGGACAGCACAGTACAGTAGGAACAGGGTACCGATAGTTACATGCATTCCATGGAACCCAGTGGTAAGAAAAAAAATTGATCCGTAGATGTTGTCTCGGAAAGAGAAAAGAACACCGTACTGGTACTCATACGCCTGGCAGAATAGGAACACCGCACCCAGTAGAATTGTTAGGAACAGTTGTCAGAAGAACGCTGAGGTATTTCCTCGTACAAGCTGTGCGTGCCCAAGGGTGATAGTCACGCCAGAGGAAAGAAGAAGCAGGGTGTTAACGAGCGGAAGTCCTCAGATGTTAAGAGGTTGTGTATCCATGGGGGGTCAGATGTTTCCTACATTTACAGCAGGAACAAGGCTAACGTGGAAGAAGCCTCAGAAGAAAGCAAAAAATAGCATTACCTCGGAAAGAATAAACAGTAGCATACCCATACGAAGGCCTTCCTGGACCTTTTTCGTGTGGTACCCTTGACCGGACTCAAGAACGATAGAGCTGAATCACACCATAGCAGTTAAGAATAGTCCAAAGAAGCTGGCGTGAATAATTTCGGCTTGGGGTAATCCGAAAAGGTCGACACCGTGTAAGGCGAATGTTAGCGGTACTAATAGGGTAGCTAGAAAGAGCCCTGTTAAGAAGGGGAAGGGGGAGGCGTCTAGGATGTGAAAGGGGTGTTGTTGGCTTCTGAAGGAGGTAGTCGCGGTGTTGGCAAGCGCTAGTGTACGGGTTGTCATGCCGGCTGTAACAGCAGGTAACTAATGTGTTCGGGGGCGGGGCGCCGGTACGACGGCAAGCAAACAGTGAAAATAATTAACAGCAGCTTTCGCTGAGCCGGCAAGGTTCGTAAAGCGCTGACCGCGGGGGCTGGAGAGCGTTGGCTACGTAATAGTATGCTGCGCGGGGATCCTACTTTTGTAAATTGTTTAGCTGGTGGTATTCCACAAAGCCTTTTCGCTTTCAAGGGGCGTACCGGCAACTTTTGAAGGGGGTGCGGGAATTCAGCTGAGGTGCGGCAAAATCAGAGTAAACACCAGACATAAATTTATTTGTTACTACCTTTGCGCCGGACAGGAGTTTAGGTAGGAAGTGAGCCTGAGCAGACTTGAACTGCTAACTTTTCGTCTATCAAACGAACACTCTACCATTGAGTTACAGGCTCGTGGATCTTCATTGGGGTAGAAGGATTCGAACCTTCGGTGATGGTTCCAAAGACCACTGCCTTGCCACTTGGCTATACCCCAGGCGTACACGTAATTATTTACTCCGGCAGGGGAAGAGGGAATCGAACCCCCACCTCTAAGTTTGAAGCCTAGAATTCTAGCCGTTGAACTATTCCCCCGGTAATGTGAGCGCACCGAGAGTCGAACTCGGAACTGACGGCTTAAAAGGCCGGCACTCTACCATTGAGTTATGCGCCCAGAATTTAAAGTTGTACTCTCTGAGGGAATTGAACCCTCGTTACTACCGTGAAAAGGTAGCGTCCTACCACTAGACGAAGAGAGCGTGGGAATACCAGCATGCTAAACAGCCTTCTTCCAGAAGTACTTGAGACTACTTTCGTAACTGCAGTAATTACCCAGATGGACCCACTAGAACAATTCGACGTACTAGCGATCTCTCTTCCTCTTATTGGAGATATCGGTTTTACCAATCTAGCGCTGCTATTAGCCTTTAACATTGTTGTAATGGGAAGCTGATTCGCAAGTTTCAGCACCCAACTGACAAATAACTACGATTTTGCGTTACGCACGCTGTACCAATTAGTGCGCTCCATCGTAAAAGAAAACCTTTATATCCGCAAACAGCAGTACTTCGCTGTGTTATTTTATCTTTTCTTTACAATTCTTCTAGCTAATCTGTTCGGTATGGTTCCTTATTCCTTTACAATTACTAGCTCTTTTATTGTAACTTTCTTCCTTGCTATGACCCACTTTGTTGCAATTAACCACCTTGCGGCGGTAAAACACAAATGACAGGTTGCCGATCTGTTCCTTCCGTCCGGAGCACCCCTAATGATTGCCCCCTTCCTTATTTTTATTGAGGCCGTCTCCTACGTAGCACGAGTGTTTAGTTTAAGTATTCGACTTTTTGCTAATATGATGTCCGGTCACGCACTTTTAAAGATTCTGATCGGCTTCTCTTGAGCCCTTCTTACCTCCGGCAGTGTTATGGTTCTTTTAGCAGCTTTCCCTTGAGTCATTGTTACTGCTATTATGTTCTTAGAGCTTCTTATTGCCTTCTTGCAGGCTTACGTTTTTACTATCCTAATTACCTTGTACATTAATGACGTGCTAAATCTTCACGACTAATACCATGATGCTTACTAACCTCTTTACCGTAACCTTGGTTACGTTGATCATTAAGATTGTATGTCTACTGGTTACTATTGCGTACTACACGCTTGCTGAACGTAAGATTATGGCTAGCGTGCAGCGTCGTTTAGGGCCAAACGTTGTCGGTTTTTGAGGCCTGCTACAGCCCTTAGCAGACGGGCTAAAGTTATTTGGTAAAGAGCTAGTTATCCCTAGTCATGCTAACAGCAGAATCTTTATTTTCGCCCCTATGGGGGTACTAGGGTGCGCTTTCCTTGCATGAGGTATTGTTCCTTTTCACCTGTTTGATCACTCCACCAGTATGGATGTCACAGAACTAACTCGAGTGCTCCTCAACACAACGCCCGCAGGCGTTACCGTGTTCGTAGTAACACCGGCAGTTCCCGCTGCAAGCAGCAGAAAGGCAGAAACGTATCGCTGGCGGGTACGAAACCTTTAGTGATGTAACTGCCGACCCCTTTAAACGGGTACAGCTGTGAGTGGGTAAAGAATTGTAAATTACTTTCATCTAAGTTCCATGTCAACCCGCGCCTCATAGACCTTACGAAGGTCTGCACTGCGTTGTCGAGTAGTACTCGCCTGACGATGTTTAAAGGCTAGTGCAGTAAGCTCTAAGGCTACGCGCTCCGATAAAGAACGTTCACGACGTTTTTGAATTGCGTGGTAAAGGGCCTGGATATTAAGAACATCTCGCTTGTTCCGCCGCACTGGGACTGGAACAGAGATAAGCTGTCGCCCTTTACGGCGGAGCGGTAGAATGAATTGCACGCGCAGGCGCATAAGAATTCGAAGAAGCATGACGTACATTTTGGGGCGACGAAGAAGAAGACGAAACTGCGTGAGCGCCTGGTAAATGTGGCGGCGTGCAAGCGCCTTTTTTCCTTTTTTTGTAAACTTGCTAAAGAGTGTCTGTACTAGGCGCGATAAGAATAGACTTTCTGGTTGCAGACGAAAAGCTTTATATTTTTCAGTGATGTCTCTGGGTCTTGCACGCATAATGGGCTACTTTGTGATTATCAGACTTTGACTTTGTGGTAGGGGCCGCGGTTGGTATCCCCCCCAGGTAGTGTTGTACCGTACTTACTACGGCGTTTACGGCGGTCGATCAGTCTGTGTAGATCGTACTTACCCCGAATGATTGTATAACGAACCCCCGGCAGATCCTTAACACGACCCCCGCGAACGAGCACAACGGAATGCTTCTGTAAATTGTGCGACATCCCTGGGATGTATGCGGTTACACGTGCGTAACCACTTAACAGGACGCGCGCAACTTTTCGAAGCGCTGAGTTTGGCTTACGGGGGGTAGTAATAAACACCTTAAGGCAGGTTCCTTTTTTTTGAGGGCAGAGTTTAAGATCGCGACGGCGTGTATTATGCTTTTTCGGGACTCTTGGATACCTACGTTGTAGTTGAGAAAAGGTCATTATGTTTAAACGTGTTTACCAGCTAGATTTACGAACGCCGAAAAGCTTACCTTCGGAGGCAAACTGTTTAACGCGTGTACGGGCTACGGTGAAACGTTGCGTTGTACCCCGGGAGCGGCCGGTAATGAAGCAAGAAGCGCGGAAGGAGATACGGTTCTCTTTGTGAAAAGAGCGCATAATACTTCAACGGACGAGCCCCATCGCAGCACGCAACGGTGCAGAGGGCGTATCGGAGCGGATGGTACGAAAACGATTCATTAAAAACTGGCGCGCGCGACGTAACGGCAGACGGTTAGACGGGGTGAATCTGTACCTGTTGATTCCTTGTTTTAGCTTGTGTAGCATTTAGCAATCGTAGCAGCACTGAAACTAAAAAGATGGAGCCAGCCAGAATCGAACTGGCAGCAAGCGCTTGCAAGGCGCCCATTTTACCACTAAACTATGGCCCCAGAAAGGTGGTTGTTTGCGGTGGTAGGTAAAAATTAGTATTCTTACCTTTCGCCCCAGTAAGGTAGAACAGACTGCGCTTTCTACCTTTACGGGCCTGGGATTGCTGCACAGGTAACAACTAAATTTTGATCACACTAGTTAGAAAAGATCTCCTGGCTTGCTGTAAAATGGAAAGCGCGACGCGAGCAATAAAAGACAGCTTTGGTCGAAAAGAACTGTGTGTTAAATCAAGCAAGGGAGGGAATAACAAGCAGAAAGTACGCGAAGTATAGCGCTGTAAAAATTTTACTCGCTCACACGTAAGGCGCTGCGGCTGCGCGAGAACCGAGGAATAGCAGGGTAAGGAAGACACCGGCAAAACCTCAGAACAGAACTTTGTGCGCGGTGGAGTACGGTGCGAATACAGTTAACGCCTGGGGGTTGCGTGCGTCCACGTAGTAGGGGACAAAGAAGAGCAGTAAGATAGCTGCAAACATACCGATTGCACCCCCGAGCTTATTTGGGCAAGCTCGCAGAATAGCATAGAACGGGGTGAAATACCATTCCGGTACAATGTGTGCCGGGGTAACTAGCGGGTTAGCCGGTAAGAAGTTATCGGAGTGGCCGAGCTTATTCGGGCTGTAGAAAACAAGGGCTGCGAAAAGTGCGAAGGCAACAAAGAAAATAAAGGTATCTTTGAAGGTGTAGTATGGGTGGAAGGTAACCTTATCCGCAGTACTAGAAAGTGTTAGAGGATCGCTAGAGCCATCTGTATGGAGCATTACAAGGTGCCCGCAAATTAGGCCAAGAATCAGGAAGGGCAGAAGGTAGTGTAAACTGAAAAAGCGGGTTAGGGTTGCGTTGTTAATAGAAAAACCTCCTCAGACTCAGTAGGCGATATCCTCCCCTACGAAAGGGACTGCGGTTACAAGGCTTGTAATAACAGTAGCCCCTCAGAAACTCATCTGGCCTCAGGGTAGAACGTAACCAATGAATGCTGTCGCCATCATTAAAAGAAAGATAACAACGCCTGTGTGTCATAGCACTCTGCGGGTAAGGTAAGACTGGAAGTACAGATTACGCCCCATATGGGCATAGATTAAAATAAAAATCATGGAAGCCCCATTGGCGTGAAAGTAACGGAAGATGTACCCTCCGGTCACGTCGGTCATAATGTGCTCAACGGAAGCAAAAGCTCATTCAACATGCGGAGTGTAGTGCATTGCTAGAAAGATCCCGGTTACTAGTTGAAGGGCGAAGAAAAGACCTGCCAATGAACCGTAGCTTCAATTGTAGTTTAAGTTGCTGGGGGTTGGGTAGTAGAAAAAATGGTTAGACGCGGTGTTTGCTAAAGGTTTCGTAGAGCCATTCAGGATGCGATTAGTGTAGCTGTAGGTTGCCATAGTGGCAGGTGATTGTAGCAGTATTGCTACGGGGCGCTAGCGGAGGCACTAAAAAGTAGGTTAGTAAAAATAAGTAGTAAACGCGATACCTACAACGGTGGATTTAAACTAAGAAGGAGGCGGGACCCTGCGTAATCGCTAGCGTGTAAGTAAGGCCCAAGATCGCGGGGGCGAACACGATGAAAGACCAGAGAAGAGCTTCTGCAATAAAGAGCTGACTCTGTCTACGCGGAGTCAGAGAAGGGGACGAGGGCATAGCGCCGTCAGGTTGCTCGAACTTAATAATCTTAATGATCCGTAAGTAGTAATAGGTTGAAATTAGACTGGTCGCTAGGCCTACAACAACCTCGAAGATAAGATTTTTTTCGAACGCATGGAGAAGGACAAGGTACTTAGCAAAGAAACCTCCAAGGGGCGGGATTCCGGCCATAGAGAATAAAACAATAGCTAAGGACCAGCCTACCAATCAGTTCCGACTGGCTAGTGTGCGGAAATCAGATATGTAGAGAAGTTCAGCACCATCCTGGCGCCTTGCAGATAAGAAGACCGTGAGGAATGCGCAAGTCATGACTGCGTAAACCCCTATGTAAAGAAGGGCAGCCTGATACCCCTCGTCAGAATCTGTCGTGAACCCCATTAAAAGGAAACCCATCTGGTTAATAGATGCGTACGCCAGGAAGCGACGAACTTTTTTTTCTTGAACTGAGGCAAGGGCTCCTCAGATAATGGAGATAGTAACAGCCAAGGTAAGCACTGGTAGTCAGTACGTAGCTAGAGGGGCGAGTGCGACTGAAAATAGACGAACAAATGCACCAAGGACGACAACTTTAACGGGAAGCATAAAGAACGCTGTGACTGGAGACGGGCTTCCTTCGTAGACGTCTGCTGCTCAAAGATGTCCCGGAAATGCAGACAGCTTGAAGAAGAAGCCGATTAGGATGAGAACTAACGCTGTTCGTAGAAGTGTATTCTCCTGGAACGATGTTTTAGTATTAAGCACTAAGAAGAGCTCATCGAAATTACCAGTCCCGGTAAGCACGTATACTAGTAAAACACCGTAAAGAATAAGGCCGGAGCTTAATGTACTCAGATAGTAGTACTTTAACCCCGCTTCACGGGAGGGACGTTTATTGGCGTCATAAAGAATAAGAACGTAAAGGCCTAGGCTAAAACCTACTAAGGAGAGGAAGGCGGACATTACGTGGTTAGCCCCAATAAGTAGAAGCATGAAGAGTGTTGTAAGCGCTACCATAACCGGATACTCAAGCAAGTGTCGGCTGTGCTGTCGCATGAATGTTTCGGAAGCATCCAGCACAAAGGCGGCAGAAAGCAAGGTAATAAGTTTCAACAGGGTGATCGTACGGCTTGTAGCAAAATACCCTCCAAGAATACTGGCGCTGTTTGCGTCGAAAACGAACTGTCAGGCGTAAACAGCCGCTGTAGCGAAAAGCCCGAAAGAGAGTACGCGTCAGGAGGTAAAGGCAAGAAGGCGTTTATTGTGCGCTTTTCCAAGATCGGAAGAAAGCTTGGTAATAACCAGACAAATAAGAGTGAATAGAAGGGCCTCAGCGAGTAGGGGGGTCTCGAACGAGTAGCTGCTAGTAAGTTGGGAAGCTGCGGGGGAAAGCAGCTCTACAGCACCGGTGCTGGCGAAAAGGAGTACACCCTTTTTAGCCCGGACAGAGCTCTTTTTTTCTACCTTTTGGGGGACAACAACCAGAGCACCGTCAGTTAAAATTCCGTGTAGTACAGCAGCATGATGCTGGCGTTTTCGAGACATGTAGCAATTTACAGCAAAGATGGTAAGACAGAGGGCGGACAGGGCGGTAACTTGCGCGCACAGAGCGTAAAGGACGCCCTCCGCCTTCGCTAACTCCTCGGACAGAAACTCGTTGGTTCGGAGAAAGTTGTCGTACGGGTCGATAACAATCACCTCCTTCTGGACAGCAGGCTTGGCAAAAAGTCAGTCTTGGAGTCAGCCGAAAAAGAAAGCCTTTCTAGGATGATGGGAATATTTCTTGATGAGCGCAGCCGAGGCAGCTGTAGGAATCGTAGGGAGTGTGTAGCAACGAATGAAAAGATAAACAGCGCGAAGCGCTAAACAGAACGCGGTGAAAATAAGGATATCGCGGACGTACTCCAGATCTTCGGAAAGAACTTTAGCGGAAGCGATTTCGTTCATTAGGCGGTCCATGAGATCTCTTTGGGGAACGCTGCGCATATACATGTCTACGTAGCCCATCCCAGTAGGGTTACCGTACTCGTCGACAACAACAATTCTAGGGAAAGCGCTGTAGAATTTTTGAGCGTTCTGCGCGCCAGAGTCAGGACTAGCAGAAATTTGAGCGCGCTTCTCCTCGGTATGGGCTGACTTGTGGCGGTTGTAGTAAGTAATAACCGCATCACGGGCGTAAGGATATTTTTCGGAAAGATACCAGTAAAGACTGACGAAAGGCATTACGAACGCGTAAAGAAGCGAGGAAAAAAAGTAGATGCACTTCCCGTAGAAAGAACGCGTCTCTTCTGTGTGGATGTACACGGTGTAATAAAAACCACGGACTCAGTAAAGGAGCCACAAGACTACCACCTTAAACTCTCAGGTATGTACAGGGATACGTTGAAGATCACGTCAGGCAGCACTAACCATGTAGACTACGTAATCTGTAAAAGCTGTAATACGCATACGCCATAAGTGGATGAAATCAAAGCTTCTACCTGGTGCTGCCAGAGTTCAGGTGATTAGATCGTAAAAGCCGTCTACTACCGCGGCGCGAGTGGTAATAAGAAGAGGGTTCGCAGCGACAACAAATCAATCTCAATCGAATAGATAGAGAAAAGTAGACAGTGCCAAGAAGGTGCAAAGAATAAGGCTCTCTATTCACAGGTAGCGCATAGTAACTGCGACCGGAAGATCGCCAGGACGCTTCTCGTAAAGGTTACCTAGAAAGGTAAACTTAATCCCCCCGTAAACGTAGGCGAACGCTAGGGAGACAAGAGTTCAGAAGAGGAGTAGCGCAGCGAGGGCGTCGAAGTCACCCACCATGTTGCATAAGAAACCCATGAAATCGACGAAAGCAATAAGCGCCGGGCTGAGCACAGCAAGGGAGGCGTAAGGTAAAATGAAGAATCATACGTACTTCGAATAGTGGTAAACGGGTAGCGCATTTCGATTGTAAATAGTCTCTACGAGAGTGGTTTCAAAAATCTCGTAAAAGACCGTAGTTCTTCCTTGGGGATATCGGATGGCCGGATAATAGCTGTAGGTAAGAACGGCTCCACAAAAGAAGAACAGCGCAAGAACTAACCGTCAGAATAAACGGAGCACCCTGTAACGGTATGTTCGAACAAAGAAGGGGAAGGAGAAGAGAGCTGCGCGGGCCCACCAGTAAGCGCGCGCGGGTCAAAATGGGTTTGCATCCAAGCGGTAAGAGACTACAGCGACGATAACTAAGGCCGCGGAAAGGTAGTAAGAGAAGAATAGAGAGGAGATAAAAATTACCGCCGCCGTAGACCACAGAAGGCGAAGGCCCGTTGTGCGCCGTGGGTGCTTACTTGCTCTGATAAATTTGTACAGAAGGGCGAGGCGGTGCAACACAAAAACAGAGGTAAACAGCGCTCAGGGTCAGGCAAAGGGGCCGTAGACAATAGCCTCAAAGATATCACTTTTCACAACATCGGCAAAGGTGAAAGCAAATGCGAGTGGGATGTTTTTCTTACTGTATCTTGTAGGTCAAATCAAGGCCCCGCGTTTTCACTCGTAAAGGAAGCCTAACGAGAGAATAGCAAGGAAAGCTATCATAAGGTAGAAGCCGAATCACCCAACGGTGCGAAGAGCTAGAACTCAGGGAAAGAGGAGGGCAACTTCTACGTCAAAAATTAAAAAAAGAATGCCGACAAGGTAGAAGTGCACGTCAAAGGGTAAACGCGTCGCGCTGTCAAAGGGGGCGAAGCCACACTCGTACTCGCTACGCTTCTCTGTTTCTTGCGCGGTAGAAATTGAAAAAAGGTAAGCCAGGCCAGCAAGAAGACCGCAAAGTGCAAAGGCAAGGAAAAAATAGACGGTTAGGGAGTAGTACGTTTGGGTATGCTGGCTAGACATCGGTGATAGCAGCGCCCTAGAAAAGAAATCAGGGGCGTTTACTTGAAGCGCGGTAAAATCATAGGCGGAAAGTGCAGTAAAAACAACAAAAGCGCTCTTCATTTATCCACCTAAGAGGTTAAAGAAGTCAAAATCGATCTTATGGTCAAATCGATAAACAGCGACTAGTAGGCCTAGGCCAACGGCCGACTCACAGGCGCCAAAGATTAGGATGAGCAGTCCAAAGATAAAAGCGCTCGGGTCGCGAAAGGCTAAACCGTAGAGAACGAAGCTGGTAACCGCCCCTAGGTACATTACCTCAACACACATGATTGTTACTAAAAAATTCTTATAGTTATAGACCATACCCAGTAGGCCACACAGGAAAAGGACAAGAGTTACCACAAGTCAGGAAGGGAGTTGTTGAACACGGTCATGAGCAGACGCAGTGGTAAAATGCTCAAAATCGGTTAAATCGAGGCAGATCAGATCAGTTTTTTGGGGGGGTAAGAGGTTGCTGTATGCTAGTAAGGTGTAAAGCATGGGATATACGGGAATTGAGCTTCTTCACAAGGGCAGAGTCAAAAAAATTAAAAGGGTAGCTCCTCAACTACAGGGGCAACGTCGAGGAAGACCACTAACCCAAGAGCTAGTACAAGGAACGCACCGGTAATGGGTAAGAAGGCTTTTCAGCCGATATCCATTAGCTGGTCGTACCTGTAACGTGGCAATGTGGCTCGGACTAGCACGAAAAATACCCAGGGGGCCGTTGCTTTAAAGGCTAAAATAAAGGGGGCCCCTTGTGTAAACCCTGCGAACTCTCAGCCGCCGAGGAATAAAATACAGAAGAAGACGGAAATTAAGATCATGTTAGCGTACTCCCCAAGAAAGAACATCGCAAAGGGGAGGGAGGAGTAGTCGACGTTATACCCTGCAACGAGTTCTGCTTCTGCTTCGGGTAAATCGAAGGGGGTCCTATTTGTTTCAGCCAGCATAGATACTAGGAAAATAAGAGCAATAGGAAGTAGCGGAAAGATGTACCATAAGGTATTGGCCTGGGAGAAAACGATCTCCGTAAGATTTAAAGAGCCGGAAAGCAGAATTACCGGAAGAAGGGCGAGAGAAATTGAAACCTCGTAAGAGATCATCTGCGCTGCTGAGCGCGAGCACCTAGAAAAGCGTACTTTGAATTACTAGATCAGCCGGCTAAAATAATGCTATAAACAGTTAAAGAGCTCAGTGCCAAAATAAAGAGAACACCGTAGCGCAGGTTACTGACAGAGTCAAGTTCAACCGCGCTGCGGAAGTCCGCAAAAGTAGGTCAAAGACCCCCCCTGTGGTAGCCGTTAAACACCTCTTGGAAAATGATAGAATCAGGATCCGCCAAGAAAAGTTTCTTCACGGCCCTGCGGTACCGGACAAAGGAGTAGTCGAAATAAGGTACAACCTTGTGCTCGTGTTGATAGCTAAGGTATTCGCTCATAGACCTTGGCGGAGACATTCGGTAACACACGCTAGGGTTAGTTCCGAACCAGACTTTCATCTCTGCAAAGAATTCCTTATAGGCGCGCCCTTCACATAAGTTGTCAGTTAAGACAAGAATCTTAACAGGGTTGTATACGGACATCGCGATGGTTTCAAGCAACTTACGCTTGGGGGTAACACGCATTCAGATACGGCGCCCTTTTTCGTTACCTCAGGCAAAACAAATGATGGCAAAATTAACAACAATTAGATCAACAATAGCAGTAGCAAAGATAATCATTCAGGCGGCGAAGAGTCAGTAACCAGACAGGGGGTGAACCACAGCTGTTAGCGCGTAAATCTTAAAGGGGAGGTAGGTTAACGCCAGATGTTTAGCGCGTCGCGCTTCATATAGAAAGGCGAAAACAATGGTTGTTTCAAAGAAAAGTAGGAAAAGAACCTTTTTACGCGCACAAGGGAAGACATAGGGCTCAGTAGAGCACATAAATCTATTTAACGCCTCCGCAGGCCCAGTTAGTTGGTCAAGGAAGAAAGCAAGCAGCGCGTTGTAGTCAAGCGTCGTGGGGAAGGTCATAGACATACTAATCACCGTTATCTGTCAACTTCACCAAAAACGATGTCCTGCGTACCGATGGCGGTTACAACATCTGCAATAAGATGACCTCGAGTCATGAAGTCGATGCCTTGTAGATGGAGAAAACCAGGAGCCTTAATTTTACATCGGTAGGGGCGAGAAGTAGAATCCGCAGCAATAAACACGCCGAATTCGCCTTTAGGCGCTTCGGCTGCAGCGTAGCTTTCGCCTGCAGGTACGATGTACCCGTCAGTATAAAGTTTAAAGTGATGAATTAGGGCTTCCATCGATTGTTTTAGCTGTAAGCGTGTTGGAGGGGTGACCTTCTGGTTGTCTGCTTTAACCGGCCCGGAAGGCATAAGGTTCAAACATTGGCCGATAATACTCAAACTCTGGCGCATTTCTTCCACGCGTAAAAAATAACGATCGTAGCAATCCCCCCGAGCCCCTACAGGCACCTTAAATTTCAGTTGGCTGTAAATCTCGTATGGTTGGTCACGACGAAGATCAAAATCGATGCCAGACCCTCGGGCGAGAACTCCACTGAACCCTCAAGCGGAGGCTTCTTTCGCGGAGACTAGCGCGACGCCCTGAAGGCGTTGTTTTCAAATACGGTTACCCGTAAGGAGCTCTTCCATTTCGTTTAAGCGGTCGTTAAACTGCCGAGCAAAGTGGTGGATGTCAGAAAGCGTACCCAATGGTAGGTCAAGAGAGACGCCGCCGGGCCGCACGTACGCGGCGTGCATGCGCGCTCCAGAGACGCGCTCGTAGAATTCCATTAGTTTTTCTCTTTCTTCGAAGGCTCAAAGGAAAGGTGTAAGGGCCCCTACATCCATAGCATGAGTCGTTAGTGCCATTAAATGGTTTAAGATTCGTGTAAGCTCCGCGAAGAGTACACGGATAAACTGCGCACGTAAGGGGATGGTGCAACGGAGCAACTTTTCAACTGCTAGTGAGTAGACCTGCTCTTGTGCCATCATAGAGACGTAATCGAGGCGGTCAAAGTAGGGGAGGGCCTGGGTATAGTTTTTGTACTCAATAAGTTTCTCAGTACCTCGATGTAGAAGGCCGATGTGCGGCGTTGCTTTGCGAACGTGTTCACCACTTAGTTCAAGAACTAGTCGGAGGACACCGTGTGCTGATGGGTGCTGTGGGCCAAAGTTTAAATTAAAGGAACGCATCTGTTCGAGCGTCTTAGTACTGGTTCTACTAGTAGGGGAGGTTAGTTTTTTTAGAGTTTTTAGTTTTGTAAGCATAGTTGGCTGTAAAGGGTAAGAATTTGTGTAAAATTATAGGGAGATTCAGGGAAACAGTAGCGTTGTGGAAATAAATCGGCGTTCTACAAGGGTAGCGGCGAATTTACGGCTTGCGCGTTTGAAGTTGAGCTTCATAGCGGAGATGAAGGTATAAAGGTAGGTACTGTTTAGGAAAAGGAATCCGCCAATATAGAGTACAAAAGTTCAAAAGACGATAGGAAGGAAGGTCGCTTTGTCAACTTGGGGCACCCCTTGTACTGCCGCTGGCAGACAGGGTTTCTGTTTTCCCTCGTGTAGGGACGAGTGCGGTTTCCGGTTTTTTGTAATGCGCATCAGCCGCCCAGGGCAAGTTACTTAGTTTTGAGCAGCAAGTCAAGCGCTGTACTGCTCTGCACTAACGCAATCAATAACGATGGGCATGAAGCTGTGGTTAATACCACAAAGCTCGCTACACTGACCGTAAAAGGTACCGGCGCGGTTAATATTAAGGCTGACCTGGTTAAGACGGCCGGGGCAGCAATCCATTTTTACACCAAGGGCGGGGATAGCTCAGCTGTGCAGGACGTCCGCTGCAGTAAGAAGAACGCGAACCTCGGTGCGGACAGGTAGAGCAAGGCGGTTATCAACCTCAAGTAGGCGAAGTGCACCTTTGGGTAGATCGGCCTCAAGTAGCATGTAGCTGTCGAAGTTAACATCCTGGGAGCTGACCATATCAGTTGTTTCGTAGGATCAGTATCACTGGTGGCCTACGACTTTTACTGTAAGCTTAGGTTCATTAATGGCGTCAATGGAGTACAGTAGGGAAAATGAGGGGATCGCAATAAAAAAAAGAATAACGGCAGGAATAATGGTTCAGACAATTTCGAGTCCGGTGTGGTGAACAAATCCAGCGCGGACAGAAGCCTTGTTGCTTTGTCCGTATACAGAGATGATACGAGCAAGCATTCAGGAAACAAATACTACGATAACAACAAGAAAGAACATAAGGTCGTGGTGAAGATCAACGATTTTTTCCATGATTTCCGTTGCTGGGGTCTGGAAATTAATCTGTCAGGGCGCAGCCGCATCAAGCACGAGGAAAGACAGTCCGCTTTTTGCTACTTCACCACCGAAAGAGCGGCCGTTTTCAACACGAGACGCATAGACACGTCAGGGATTACGCTGAGCTACTGGGTATTGAACGGTGAACATATTTAAAACAACATAGAAGAAGAAAAGGGCAGCAACCACAGAAACCATAGAGCCTAAGGAAGAGATGTAGTTTCAGCCTGCGAATGCATCGGGGTAGTCGGAAATACGGCGAGGCATACCGGCAAGACCTAAGAAGTGCATAGGGAAGAAGGTAAGATTTACACCGATAAAGAAGGTTCAGAAGTGAATCTTACCAAGAGTTTCATCATAGGCAAGGCCAACCATCTTCTCTACTCAGTAGTAGAAGCCAGCAAAGACAGCGAAGACAGCACCCATAGAAAGAACGTAGTGGAAGTGGGCAACGATGTAGTAAGTGTCGTGGAAAGCTACGTCAAGGCCTGCATTAGCAATAACAACGCCGGTAACGCCCCCAACGGTGAAAAGAAAGATAAAACCAATAGCGAAAAGCATAGGGGTGCGGAAATCAAGAGAGCCCCCTCACATAGTTGCTAGTCAGCTAAAGATTTTAATACCTGTGGGGACAGCGATAATCATAGTTGCCGCAGTAAAGTAGGCACGCGTATCCACGTCTAAACCAACAACGAACATGTGGTGTGCTCAAACTAAGAAGCCTAGTAAACCAATAGACAGCATAGCATAGATCATACCCAAGGTACCGAAAATTGGTTTGCGGGAGAAGGTTTCAACTACGTGGCTAATGATACCGAAACCGGGTAGGATAAGAATGTATACCTCGGGGTGGCCAAAGAATCAGAATAGATGTTGGTAAAGAACGGGGTCTCCGCCACCAATAGGGTTGAAGAACACTGTTTTGAAGTTACGGTCCATTAGTAACATCGTAATTGCTCCGGCAAGTACAGGGAGGGAGAGTAGGAGTAAGAACGCGGTAATAAGGATGGATCAAACAAATAGCGGCATAGTGTGAAGGGTCATACCCTGCGCGCGCATATTAAAGATAGTAACGATGAAGTTAATGGCGCCCAGAAGGGAGGAGATACCCGCAAGGTGTAGACTGAAGATACCGAAATCGACCGCAGGGCCGGAGTGGGCTTCAATTCCACTTAGCGGGGGGTAGACAGTTCAACCCGTACCTACACCAACTTCAACGAAAGAGGAAAGTAGGAGTAGGGTAAGGGAGGGTGGCAGTAATCAGAAGCTAAGGTTGTTTAGGCGCGGGAAGGCCATATCGGGAGCCCCGATAAGGATGGGTACAAATCAGTTACCGAACCCGCCAACAAGAACCGGCATTACCATGAAGAAAATCATGATAAAGGCGTGCGCCGTAACGAGAACGTTATACAGTTGATTGTTTCCTAGAAGGAAGCCGTTAGCCGGGGAGGAAAGCTCTAAGCGGATAAGAACGCTTAGTGCAGTTCCAATAACGCCGGAAATAGCACCAAAAAGGAAGTATAGAATACCAATGTCTTTGTGGTTCGTCGAGAATAGTCATCGATTCATAAATTGTAGAGCACTGCTTTGGGAAGAGGTAGTAGTTTCGGTCTGAGAAAGGGTAGCGGCGTTTTTAAGTAGGGAGGTAGTAAGCATGCCCCTTTTGATAACCGGGTTCGGGCCAAACCCGGTGGCACCCCGAATTTGGATACCTGTGGTCTATATGGTAACCGGAGGTGCCAGTATACTTGCTTAAGTACGCAGCGCCCCGGCTGAGAATTCTATCCCTTGGGGTCCACAGCAATGATGTACTTTAGGCGGGTATTAATGGAGGTAACTGCAAACTGCTAGCCGGCGTTAAAGCCGTTTAACCAACACGGATCAATGCTACCCAATATAAACATACAGTTCGTAACCTACCTGAAGAATCATTATACGTAAAAACCAAGGAAGAAATATAGAACCCCACTCAGTGGAAGCGGCCTACACGGTGGGAACAGCGGCTTCCACACCGTCAAGCGGTGCAACATCATCCATTCATGATGTTAATGATTCAAGCAGCCCAGTTGCGGCCGGGCTCCCTACAATAAATCCAAGACCTATGTACACCACCGCGCGAACTACCTCGACTCCAAGTGTCGGGGCGGCCGCAGGGGCGATAAAAGGAACTCAGGCAGGGCTAGTGAGCGCGGCAAGGAGAAT
>Ga0182006_1000505_pt1 | contig 29828 bp, 25 predicted proteins | sample Sormic07211104_1_FD_123022 | JGI IMG/M metagenome (GOLD analysis project Ga0182006, IMG submission 123022) | Rhizosphere microbial communities from Sorghum bicolor, Mead, Nebraska, USA - 072115-104_1 MetaG | ecosystem: Host-associated > Plants > Roots > Rhizosphere | place: USA: Nebraska...
ATGGTGTAAGTTAATTGTAAGGGCAGCAATACACGGTTCAGCAGCTCGCCGACAGGCTCATTTTCTGCTTTCAGGTTATTGATCTCTTTAGTCAAAAGAACCTCTTTATTGGTATAAACAAAGGTGAGTTCTGTTTTTTTCTCCAGGCTTTTGAACAGTTCGGTGAGGGTACCGTGTTTAAAGTTGAAGCTCACTCTTTCTGTTAAGCCCTGTGCATGTACAGGGGATGCCTGTCCTGCAACGAACATCATAGAGAGCAGTACATAGCTGAGGATAAAAAAACGCATTACTTTAAAAATTAATTGATGAGTCACTGCGGACTTTTTCATAACTTTGTGTGTTTTAATCATTGATGGGTTAAAATAAATTTTTAATGCCCCGGGTTGCGTCAACAACCTGATGGCGAAGATTCCGTAGCCTCGGATGCGTCAACATCTGAGGCTATTTTTTTTTAATAGCTGTCTAGTTACATTTTCCTCCTTTTATATAGATTGTTTGTTTGTTGATGGTATAATTGATATCCAGCGTAATTTTCAGGGTTTGAAGAACTTCAGCAAGCGCTATATTTTTAAAGCTTGCCGTAAGCTTGCAGCCTTTAAAATCATGTTCTGACTGTATGCGCACCCGGTACCTGCGCTCAATAGCTTCAAAAACTTCTTGTACCGGTGTTTGATTGAACATCAGTTTTCCGCTGATCCATGCATTTGCATCTGCCGCTTCCTCTACATTTTCCTGATGTAGTTTCCCCGAAACACGGTTATAAATAGCTTTTTGATTGGGCAGAAGATGAATAGCGACAGATTGTGTGCCTGCGGAATCTCTGGATACCGCAACTTTACCTGTCATTACAGTAACTTCAGGCTCGCATTTTGCCCAGGCTTTAATATTGAAACTGGTGCCCAGTACCTGTGTTTGAAGATTTAAACTCTTTACAATAAAGGGATGCTTCACATCACGCTTTACTTTAAAAAAGCCTTCTCCGGTTAACTGAACATTTCTGATGGCCGCTGTTTGCAGATTTTTAGGAAAACGGATACGACTTCCTGAATTCAGCCAAACCTCGGTACTGTCGGGCAGAAGTACTTTCAGGATCTGCCCTGTCGTTGAAGTTTCGGTGATCCAGTCCGCAGCTTCATCATGCACTACAGGCTTTCTGTTTTGAAAAAATATACTGAGCAAGATCATTCCGCCCAGCACTGCAGCCGCGGCAATCCAGCGCTTGAAAACAGCCTTTAACTTTTTTTCTTCAGCGGGTTTGAACGAATCGGCTTTTATAACCTCAGATTTGATTTGGGCGAAGCTATCTTTCCAGTCATCTTGTTCCGGAATTTCGGCTGTCTCATTCCAAAGCTTACAGGCCTGCTCAAATTGTTGCTGATGTACAGGGTCCTTGACCAGCCATTCTTTCAGGCGTGTTTCGTTTTCTTCGTTCTTCTCACCCGATACATGTGACAATATTAATTTCCAGATCTCTTGGTCCATTCTTATCCTGTTTACTATAGACAAGACAATAAAACCGGGTACTTCTACGGGCCGGGATAGGTTAAGATTCTATTAACAATACGTTAAGTGACTTTACCTGAATTCTTCTTCGTGCCGGGTTACCTTTTCCTGAAGGAACTGAAAGCCTTTGACCAGATGGTCTTCGACGGTTCTCACCGAAATATCCAGCAATGTTGCAATTTCCTTATAACTAAAGCCGTCAATTCTATACAGGTAAAAAACCAGTCTCCGTCTTTCTGGCAATTGATCGATCAGGTTATACAGTGCCCGGTTCCGGTCCTTTTCCTGGTAGGCTTGTGAGGGGTCTGCATTTTGATCCGGAATCAGCGGTATTTGTTCTTCTTCCAGAATACGGAACTGCACTCTGGAATTTTTAAGGTACGTAAGGGCCGCATTTTTCACTGAACGGAACAGATAGGCTTTTTCTTCGGTAATCTGAACCTTGTTTTTCCATATGCCAATAAAAACATCATTCAAAAGGAGTTGTGCTTCTTCTGCATCTTTGACCAGGTACACGGCGTATTTGATCAGCGTGGGGTACATACGCCGGTAAAGATCTTCGAATGTCTTCAGGTCATACACCGGGGTATGATGTTCTGCTGATCCGGCTGTACTGTGATTCCCCATAAAATATAGGGCGAAATTAGGCCTGTAAAGTGAGCCTCACATTAAGCGGATATTAAATTATAATACCTGTGCAATCACATAACCACTTGCCCAGGCCCACTGAAAATTATAACCACCCAGCCATCCGGTCACATCTACGCACTCGCCGCCAAAATAGAGGCCCGGCATTTTTTTACATTCCATGGTTTTAGACGACAGTTCGTTGGTGTCGATACCTCCGCGCATTACTTCTGCCTTATCATAACCTTTGTCTCCGGCAGGCTTCACTTTAAACAGATGTATGGTATTATGGATCAGTTCCATTTCCGCTTTGGTTAAATCAGCAACTGGCTTGTCGACAGGCAAAAATTTAGACATCGCTTCGGTGAATTTACGGGTATAGAAACGGTTGAACAGGGTAGAAAGCAGAGTTTTACCCTGGTGGTTCCGCTCCTGCTCTACAAGTTCAGAAATATTCTGACCGGGTAAGAGATCGATATTGATCGTTTCTCCCTTTCTCCAATAGGAAGATATCTGCAAGATAGATGGGCCGCTCAATCCCCAATGGGTAAAAAGTAGATTCTCCTCAAAAGAGATCTGATCGTTACTAACCTCGCAGAAAACCGTATTGCCCGAAAGCCTTGCATACCATTCCTCATCTTTACCGGTAATGGTGAGTGGTACCAATGCCGGAGCTGTTTCTACCAATTTGAGGCCCAGTTTCCGGGCAAGACGAAGAGCAAAGTCAGTTGCCCCCATTTTAGGGATGGGTAAGCCTCCGGTAGTTACAACAACTTTATTGGATTGCAATTGAACGCTCTTTCCTCCTTTGGTATAGCTTACGACATAACCTTCTCCTTCTGCACAGATGTCTGTAACTTCTGCCCCGCACCTGATTTGCTGGTCCATATCCCGGCAAAGGTTGATGAATACTTCTACAACATCTTTTGCGTTTTTATCGTCTGGAAAAAGCTGTCCAAGTGTTTTTTCTTTCCCGGTAATTCCATAAGTTTCAAAAAAGTTGATGGTATCTTCTACTGTCCACTGAGTGAAAGCTAATTTCATAAAATGTTTATTGCCCGAAATGAATTGTTCATCACTGGCAAACAGGTTGGTATAATTACACCGCCCTCCTCCTGAGATCAGGATTTTAGCGCCCGGCTTTGCCCCCTTTTCTAACAAAATCACCTTTTTCCCGAGGAAACCTGCCTGCACTGCACACATCAATCCGCAGGCACCGGCTCCAATAATTATAGCATCAGCATCCATCAATCCGTTTATATTGTTATTTTTGTGCAAAATAAGCATAACTTTTTCATATTGATATGGCAAAACAAATAAGTGATTTAAAACTGGGTATATTGGGCGGCGGACAATTAGGGCGAATGCTGATACAGGAAGCCATTAATTACAACGTTACCAGCCTGGTCTTGGATCCTGATCCCGATGCTCCCTGCAAACACATTTCAAACTACTTCGAATGCGGTTCCATTACAGATTTTGACACCGTTTATAATTTTGGAAAAAAAGCCGATCTGCTGACTATCGAAATTGAGAAAGTAAATATTGAAGCCCTGGAACAGCTGGAAAAAGAAGGTAAAATGGTTTACCCTCAATCCAGGGTGATCCGACTGATCCAGGATAAAGGGGTACAAAAACAATTCTTCAAAGAAAATGATATTCCAACAGCTCCATTCCAGCTGGTGAATGGAAAAGATGACCTGTTCAATACGAGCTTTGGTTATCCCTATATTCTAAAACAACGTAAAGATGGATATGACGGTAAAGGTGTAATGAAAATTTCAAGTCAGCATGATATAGATAATGCCTTTGAAGGGCCTTGTCTGATTGAAGAGCTGATCGATTTTGAAAAGGAAATTGCGGTGATCGTTTCCAGAAACCCTAACGGTGATGTAAAGACTTTCCCGATGGTAGAAATGGAGTTTAACAGCGAAGCCAACCTGGTCGAATTTCTGATCAGTCCTTCTACCTATCCGGAAAACATACAACAGCGGGCAGAAACGATTGCAAAGAATATTGCTTCTGCTTTAAACATTACAGGGCTCCTGGCCGTGGAAATGTTCATTACTAAAGATGGAGAGATCCTGGTGAACGAACTGGCTCCAAGACCACACAATAGTGGTCATCAAACCATAGAAGGTAATTATGTATCGCAATTTGAACAGCACTTAAGGGCGATCTGTAATTTACCTTTAGGAGATACTCGTTCTATTACCAATGCGGTGATGATCAATTTACTGGGAGAAAAGGGACATGAAGGCGTAGCTAAATACCAGGGATTGGAAAAGATCATGGCTATTGATGGTGTATATGTACACTTATATGGTAAAAAATACACCAAACCTTTCCGCAAAATGGGCCATGTAACCATTATAGACCAGAACCGCGACAAAGCAATCGAAAAAGCAAACTACATTAAACAAACTTTAAAAGTAATTTCATAATGAGTATAAAAGTAGGCATAATAATGGGCAGCAAATCTGATTTACACATCATGCAGGATGCAGCCGACATTTTAAAAGATTTTGGGGTGGAGTTCGAGATGACTGTCGTTTCTGCCCATCGTACACCTGAAAGAATGTTCAATTATGCAAAAGAAGCTGCTTCAAGAGGGCTAAAAGTAATCATTGCAGGTGCAGGTGGTGCGGCACATCTTCCCGGAATGGTCGCTTCTATTACAGTTTTACCAGTGATCGGCGTACCAGTTAAATCGTCAAACTCTATTGATGGATGGGATTCTATCTTATCTATTCTGCAAATGCCTAATGGTATTCCAGTAGCTACAGTTGCATTAAATGCTGCAAAAAATGCGGGATTGCTGGCCGCACAGATTCTATCTACAGCTGACGATGCTCTTGCGGTTAAGATGCAGCAGTATAAAGACGATCTCAGAAAAAAAGTAGAAGAAACTGCTGCTGAACTGGAGCATTAACAGTAAAAACTAATTTAAATTGGGGTTTTGAGGAAAATTGCTCACATGAGCATACTTAGGGCCAAGGTTAATGATAGCCTCTCGCCATACCTCTTCCTCATTTTCAGAAAATACAACATCTGGATGGTATTGATCCGATACGATCCAGGTGTTTTCTTCCAGCTCGTTCTTCAGCTGTTCTGCTCCCCAGCCTGAATATCCTATAAAAAACTTGATCTCGTCCCGAGTAATGCTATTGTTGTTCATCAGAATGGTCAGGGCTTCAAAATTACCACCCCAATAAATTCCTGGTGCGATTTCTTCGCCATCATTCAGTTTATCATAGCAGCGGTGAATGAAATGTATGGTATCGGTGGCTACAGGGCCACCATAATAAACAGGAAAATCCGCACTTTCCATTTCAGCAATCAAATCGCTGACCAGCAGATCGCTTTTGTGATTCAATACAAAGCCTAAAGTTCCAGCTTCTGCATGTTCTGCAATCAGAACTACGGAACGTCGGAAATTAGGGTCATTTAAAAATGGCTCTGAAATTAATAATTTACCGGAAGATGGCTTTAAAGGGCTTAACATTTTGGAAAAATAGGGATAATTTTGATTAAACTAAAACCTATTTTTGTACTATGGATTTGAGCACAGAAACTTTACAGAATTTAAGACAGGATTACCGCTCCGCCGAGCTCTCGGCTGCTGATGTGGACCGGGATCCAATTGAACAGTTTGCTAAATGGTTTAAAGACGCGATGAATGCGAAACTTTATGAGCCTAACGTGATGACTTTGGCTACGGCGGATCGTTCTGGGCGGCCTTCTGCCAGAATCGTATTGCTTAAAGGGTTTGATCAGAACGGTTTTACCTTTTATACGAATTACAATAGTGCTAAAGGCAAAGAAATGGAAGAGAATCCGCAGGCCTGCCTCGTATTTTTCTGGGCTGAGCTGGAAAGACAGGTTCGGATTGAGGGAAGGGTTTCTAAAGTATCTGCTGAGGTTTCTGATCAGTATTTCCATTCCAGGCCGGCAGGAAGCCAGATCGGAGCTTCTGCTTCTCCTCAAAGTGCTGTGATTGAGAGCCGTGAATTACTGGAAGAAAAAGTAAAGGAGCTGACTCAAAAATACAAAGATATAGAGATACCAAGACCTGAACACTGGGGCGGGTACATCGTAGAGCCAAGTCATATAGAATTCTGGCAAGGCAGACCAAGCCGTTTACACGACAGGATCAGTTATGAACTGATAGACGGGAACTGGACAATTAGCAGGCTAGCACCATAAAAAAACAACCATATATATTCATTCTATGAAGAACATTGCAGTAATTGGCTCCGGTACCATGGGTAATGGTATTGCCCATACTTTTGCTCAATTCGGGTATGCAGTCACTTTGATCGACATCAACAATGAGGCTCTGGACAGAGCACTGGCTACCATTAACAAAAATCTGGACAGGCAGGTAGCGAAAGGCACTTTAACAGAAGTGCAGAAACAAGCAACTATCCATAACATTACACGCTCTACGGACGTAAAGACAGGTGTTAGCGAGGCGGATCTGATTGTTGAGGCGGCTACAGAAAACCTGGAGTTAAAGCTAAAAATATTTAAAGATTTAGCTGCTTTTGCTAAACCCGAGGCTATTCTGGCGAGCAATACCTCTTCCATCTCTATTACCCAGATCGCATCGGTGACCAACCGGGGTGACAAAGTGATCGGCATGCATTTTATGAATCCCGTTCCGGTAATGAAACTCGTAGAAGTGATTCGCGGATATGCGACCAGTGATGAAACCACCGCTCAGGTGATGGAACTTTCTGCAAAACTAGAGAAGATACCTGTTGAAGTCAATGATTACCCGGGCTTTGTGGCCAACAGGATCCTGATGCCCATGATCAACGAGGCCATTGAAACTTTATTTGAAGGCGTAGCAGGTGTCAATGAGATTGACACCGTGATGAAATTGGGCATGGCTCATCCGATGGGTCCACTTCAGCTAGCGGATTTTATAGGCCTGGATGTTTGTCTGGCCATTTTAAAAGTACTGCATGATGGTTTTGGAAATCCCAAATATGCACCCTGCCCCCTGCTGGTCAACATGGTCATGGCTGGAAAAAAAGGCGTGAAATCTGGCGAAGGTTTTTATGATTATTCCGCTGGGGTAAAGGAAATCAAGGTGGCGGCCAAATTCTGCAGTTAATCCGCTGTTATAATTTTATTAACTTTACGACATGAATGAAAATCTTGATGCCTCTTCTGAAAATCTAACGCCCGTTGAACGTGATATAGAGAAAGTATTGCGGCCGCAGGCTTTTGATGATTTTACGGGACAGGACAAGATCATGGAAAACCTGAAAATCTTTGTAAAAGCAGCAAAACTGCGTGGAGAATCTTTGGATCATGTCCTTTTACATGGCCCTCCGGGTCTGGGAAAAACCACACTTTCTCATATTATTGCCAACGAAATGAATACCGGGATCAAAGTTACTTCCGGACCGGTATTGGATAAACCCGGCGATCTTGCGGGCTTATTGACCAATCTGGAAGCTGGCGATATTCTTTTTATTGATGAAATTCACCGCTTAAGTCCTCTGGTTGAAGAATATCTTTATTCTGCCATGGAGGATTTTAAGATTGATATTATGCTGGAGAGCGGGCCTAATGCCCGCTCTGTACAGATCGGACTGAATCCTTTTACTCTGGTTGGTGCCACTACCCGTTCTGGTTTGCTTACAGCACCTTTAAGGGCCAGGTTTGGTATTAACGCCCGTTTGGCTTATTACGATGCCAAATTGCTCACCACCATTGTTCAGCGTTCTTCTGAGATCTTAAAAACACCGATTACGGATGAGGGTGCCTATGAAATTGCGCGGCGAAGCAGAGGTACTCCGCGTATTGCCAATGCATTACTGCGCCGAACCAGGGATTTTGCCCAGATCAAAGGAAATGGTGAAATTGATACAGAAATTGCCCGCTTTGCCTTAACCGCCTTGAATGTGGATGAACACGGACTGGATGAAATGGATAATAAAATCCTGCTGACCATTATTGATAAATTTAAGGGCGGGCCTGTTGGTTTAAAAACCATTGCTACCGCTGTTGGTGAAGATGAGGGTACGATTGAGGAGGTTTACGAACCCTTCCTGATTCAGGAAGGATACCTTATGCGTACTTCAAGGGGAAGAGAAGTGACCGAAGCTGCTTATATTCATTTAAAAAGACAGTACCAGGCCCAAACAGGAAGACTGTTTTAGTTGTTTGTATGTTGTACCGGCTTTTTCCGGTCGCATCATACAAATATATATGAATATAGAACTCAGAAAACTTACCTTAGAAGATTATAACGACCTTAAAGAATCCATGCTGCAAGCCTACGATACCCTCGGCGGCCAAATCTGGAGCAAACAAACGATAGCTAAACTGCTGAAATTATTTCCTGAAGGACAATTGTGTATTGCCGTAGATGATAAGGTAGTAGCTTGTTCTCTTTCTATTATAGTCGATTATGACGAATACGGGGATAAGCATACCTATGAAATGATCACAGGTGCCTATACTTTCTCTACACATGACCCTAATGGGGACACGCTATATGGAATAGAGATTTTCGTTTCCCCGGAATACCGTGGCCTGCGTTTAGGAAGGAGACTGTATGAAGCCAGGAAAGAACTTTGCGAAAGCCTGAACCTGAAAAGTATCATCGCGGGAGGCCGCATACCTGGCTATCATGAGCATGCGGATAAACTGAGCCCGAGACAATATATTGATAAGGTGAAATCAAAGGAACTTTATGATCCTACCCTGACCTTCCAGCTTTCCAATGATTTTCACGTTAGAAAAGTGCTGAAAAACTACCTTCCCGGCGACCACGAATCTAAAGAATTTGCGACTTTAATTGAATGGAATAACATTTATTATCAAGGGGTTGATGCCTCCGCACGCTCTGCTAAAACAATTCGCATCGGTTTGGTACAATGGCAAATGCGTTTGTTTCCTGCAATGGAAAGCTTTTATGAGCAGGTTGAATTCTTTGTGGATGCGGTGAGCGGTTATAAATCCGACTTCATTATGTTTCCTGAGTTATTCAATACCCCCCTCCTCCAGCCGTATAACCATTTGCCGGAAATGGAGGCCATGCGCAAACTGGCTGAGCTGACAGAAGAAATTGTAGCCAAGATACAGGAATATGCCGTTTCTTATAATGTAAATGTGATTTCCGGAAGTATGCCGATTCTGGAAAACAACAAGCTCTACAATGCGACCTATCTGTGCCATAGAAGTGGTAAAACTGAAGAATACAGGAAAATACACATTACGCCCAACGAACTCAAATATTATGGAATGGTAGGAGGTGACAAGATTAAGGTATTTGATACGGACTGTGGTAAGATTGGGATTCTGATCTGTTATGATGTAGAATTCCCTGAGTTAAGCCGGATCTATGCAGACCAGGGTATGCAAATTCTGTTTGTGCCTTTTTTAACAGACACACAAAACGGGTATACCCGGGTACGTCGGTGTGCACAGGCCAGGGCCATAGAAAATGAATGTTATGTGGCCATTGCCGGTTGTGTAGGGAATTTACCCAAGGTGAACAATATGGATATTCAATTTGCTCAATCGGCAGTATTTACCCCGTCTGATTTTGCTTTTCCCACCAATGCCGTAAAAGCGGAAACAACTCCTAATACCGAAATGATGCTTGTTGTAGACGTAGATTTACATCTTTTAGATGAACTGCACCACTTCGGTACAGTAAAGATATTAAAAGACCGACGCAACGATCTTTATCAGGTGAAGTTGTTAAAATAGTCTTTTACCGGAATATCAACCAGTAAATTAATAAGGCGATCACCAGTATTGGGATGATCCATTTCAAAATGGGGCCAGCGCCATTTTTATCATATTCATTGACGGCCTGGGGCGAAGGCCCCGGGTCTTCCTGATGTTTTGCATAATTGGTTTCTACAGGTTTATGAGGAAGGTTTTGGCCCTCACTCAATTTTGTTTCGTTGGGTTCCATAACTTTATTTTTTAATGTGATTCTTATATAGAACAAACCAAGTTCTAAAAGGTTTCTGGCTAAACCTTATCTTTGCTTTGTGATGTTTAATAATTCTTCCCGGTACAGCAAATTGATTAAAGAAGAGGCCTTGCGCCTGGGCTTTATGCAATGTGGTATTTCCAGGGCTGGATTTCTGGAAGAAGAAGCACCCAGGCTGGAAAAATGGCTCAACCAAAATCACCATGGAAAAATGGCCTATATGGAGAACCATTTTGACAAGCGTCTGGATCCAAGGCTATTGGTTGAAGATGCCAAATCGGTCATTTCTCTTACCTTGAATTATTTCCCGGAACAAGGTCAAACAGATCCGGATGCTCCCAAGATCTCTAAATATGCCTTTGGAAACGACTACCACGACGTGATCAAGGAAAAACTTTTTCAGTTACTGGAGTTTATCCGTGAGCAGATTGGAGAAGTAAGTGGACGGGCTTTTGTTGATTCTGCACCTGTGCTTGACAGGGCCTGGGCTAAAAAATCAGGCATTGGCTGGGTGGGGAAAAACAGCAATATCATCAGTAAAAAGAGCGGTTCCTTCTTTTTCCTTGCAGAGCTGATCATAGATCTGGAACTGGATCAGGATACGCCTTTTTCAACAGATCATTGTGGTACTTGTACAAAATGCATTGACGCTTGCCCTACAGATGCCATTTTGTCTCCATATATTATTGACGCAAAAAAATGTATTTCTTACCTAACCATTGAACTGAAAGATGAAATTCCAGCTCATTTTAGTGATAAAATGGACAATTGGATGTTTGGTTGTGACGTTTGTCAGGATGTATGCCCCTGGAACCGGTTTTCGGTTCCGCATTCGGAGCCGCAGTTCCAGCCCAAGGAAAATCTGCTGCAAATGAAAAAGGAAGACTGGCTGGACATTACTGAAGATGTTTTTAAAACCATATTTAAAAATTCTGCAGTGAAAAGAACCAAATTCAAGGGGCTAACGAGGAATATTGATTTCATAAAAAAGACCTCCTAAGAGGTCTCCAATATCTAATTTACCCGGAAGGTATTGTCATTACTGTCCCTGTCGGGCACATGACGGCTGCCCATCACCACCTTTTTCAAGGTTTTGCTGGTCGGCACATCAATACTTGCGCTGGTATTACCTTGCTCCCAAATCCCTATGTTTTTGTGCACTTTTTCTTCAGTACCATCCGCATATTCCAGATTCAGATCTACCGGTAAAGGCTTCGTACTTTTATTTTCAATTTGAATCTGATAACCATTTTGAGTTTTGTTTACAGCCGAAATGGCCATATCAGTTACACCTTCGCTAAAGAACCAGCGGTTCCAGAACCAATCGAGATTTTTACCTGAGCCTTCATTCATGCTATAGAAAAAATCATATGGCATTGGATGCTTGCCGTTCCATTGTGTGATATAGTGGTGTAATGCTTTGGTAAACAATTCGTCACCCAAATAGTCTTTCACAAATAAATAACCGAGACCTGGTTTAGGATAGGAATTTGTAAAACTCCCTGATCCTTTAAGATCTGGTGTCAGCGTCATTACTGGCGAGTCATCTTTGGATCCTGACGTGGCACCAGTTTGCGCGACGCCATACTCATCTACCATAGTGGGCTCTATATTTGGTGAGATCAGCCACTCTCCTATGGTTGCCCAGCCTTCATCCATCCATCCATATTTCGTTTCATTGATACCCATATAAAATGGAAACAGGGTATGAAAGATCTCATGAACGGTTAAGGTGATCGAATTTTCTCTGTTTTCCAATGGGTTATCGTTCACCATCATAGGATATTCCATTTGGTCCAATCCATCAAACACCGTTTCGTGCGAATATGGGAAAGGCCACTTAGGGAAATCATAACTCATGGCGTGCACCGTTTTACGTGCAAAATCAATCACCTCATAATAATCTTTGTGAGCAGGATTGAAGACTGCATCTACCCTGGTCCTTCTTGAGGTTTTGGGATCAACCACTAAGCTGGAAGATTTCCATAAATAATGGTCACTGGTCGCAAACACAAAATCGGTTACGTTTTTAGCTTCAAATTTCCAGGTATTCAGCGCCTTATCCTTGGTTACGTTTTTTGCATCCAGGTTTTCTTTGGTGATCACGTCTGTCACACTATCTGATTGTTCGGCCTTTTTTAACCTTTCGGAAATTTCAGGCTGGAGAACACTTGCAGAATTGGTCAGGTCACCTGTAGCCCAGACTACAAAATCTTTTGGAACGGTCACCTCTGCTTTAAAACTGCAAAAGTCATTATAAAATTCTTCTTCTCCTGTATAGGGATACTTATTCCAGCCATCAATATCATCATATACCGCAATTCTTGGGAAGAAATAAGCCACAAAATAAGAACCTTCATCTACCTGACCGGTACGCATATGCGATCCTTTGTTCAACACATAACTGTAGCTGACGTTGACTTTGACGTTTTTGCCTGGAGCGAGTGCTGCGATGGCAGTATGCATATTGGTTCCCTCTTCTACCATGTTTTTTTTCTCTACCACCTGGTTTCCAATTTTCAATGCGGCTATCTGTACCCCTTCGCCTAAATCAGACTCGTTAAATTTGGTTTTACGTTCAACCCCTTTTTTATACAAATTGGGATAAAGCTTAAACCAGATTTGCTTTAAAGTGTCTGGGCTGTTGTTTACATAGGTAATCTCTGCTGTTCCTTTGATCAAACGGCTCTGCGGATCAAAATTGACTTTAAGATCATATCCTGCCGTATTTTGCCAATACCTGGGGCCTGGTTTACCTGTTAACGAACGGGTACCTTTGGTATAGGCTGCCTGAATTTCCGGTCTTAATGGAAGTCCTTGCTGGGCAAATGCGCCAAAAGAGGCCAGAACGAATAGAAATGCAGAAAAAGAAAGTTTATTCATAAATCCTTATTTTCCGAACTTCATTTTTAATTGTTCCAGCATATCGTTGGTCACCTCTGCTGCCGGCTTATCTTTTTTTGCTGCTGGCTGGGGGTTGTTACTGATAAAATTGGGTCTTGGCCCAGCTGGTGTTTTTGGAACAACTGGTGGCTTGGGTGCCTTATTCTGCTCTTTCTTTTTATTCCATCTGGTCCAGATTTCTTCAAGTTTCTTCTTGGTATACAAAGGAAAGTCTCCTTGTTTCATCCAGGCGTAATAACTTGGTTCTATATCGAATACCTGTTCTACGGTTTTGCCTTTGTGTTTTCCGAAGTTAAAGGTTTCCTGTCCTTCTTCATTGAAAACCATTCTCCCTGCAAAATCTACTGGTTTATTCATATTCGTGAACAGATGCAGCGCTTCGACATCATTTTGGACAGGTTTGCTGATGTTCCCTTGTTTGTCTTCAAAATCTGCGTCTTTGTAACGCTCTATCTGAGCAAGAAGCACATGATATGTTGCGGTAATATCTGCTTCTGCTGAATGTGCATTGACAATATCTTTGTCGCAATAGAATTTGTAGGCTGCGCGCAGGGTGCGTTGTTCCATCTGATGAAAGATGTTCTGAACATCTACAAACTTTCTGTCTGTCATGTCAAAATCTATTCCCGCCTTTAGAAACTCCTCCAGCAATACAGGAATATCAAAACGGTTGGAATTATAACCGGCAAGGTCTGCATCCCCGATAAAATCGGCCAGTTCCTGTGCTACTTCTTTAAAAGTACGTTCCTGGGCAATATGTTCATCGTATATACCATGAATAAGCGAAGACTGAAGTGGAATGGGCATCTCCGGATTGACTCTCAGCGTCTTGATCTCCTCGGTACCATCCGGCATTGCTTTCAATATAGCGATTTCCACTATACGGTCTGATCCAACATTTACACCTGTAGTTTCCAGGTCAAAAAAAGCAAGCGGGCGTTTTAAATTTAATTTCATGGGTATTAATACTGCAATTTTAAAGATATGATCATTTGATGATCAGTTTTAGTAGTTCCCAAAAGTCGTAAAAATCATTCAGTAATTTCTACTTTATTTAGCGTGGATCTTCAAGAAAATTATAAATTGCAGCTTTATTCCACGCTCAGCAATGAAAACACCTTTCTTAGTCCTTCTGATCTGTACAGTATTTGGCCTTCCTGCTGCTTTTGCCCAGGATTTTGATTTCGGTAAACCTAACGGCGATGACCTTAACCTAAAAAAAACGCCCATAGATAGCAATGCCAATGCCATTGTGATTAAAGAATTTGGTACTGCTTCTATTCAAATAGATGACAATGATGGCCACAGCTATGTGGATTACAGGTACCATGTCAAGATTAAAATACTGAATAAGCAAGGTTTTAATCAGTCGAATATTGAGGTACCCCTCTGGGTCTATAACAACGATAAAGAAGATGAGATGACCGAACTGACTGCTGCTACCTTTAATTTTATCAATGGTCAATATGTAAGAACGGATCTGGACAAAAAACAGGTATTTACAGACAACAGAAGCAAATATCTTAAAATCAAAAAATTTACCCTTCCCAATATTAAGGAAGGCAGTATAATTGAATTTACGTACAGAATCAACCGGAGAAATATTTTTAATTTCGTGACCTGGGAGTATCAATCTGCCATACCGAAACTCTACAGTGAATTCGTTGGTTTTATTCCGGCTATTTATAATTTTAACGCTTCGATCAGAGGCTATCTTAAATTGACCACTCAAAAGGGTGATGTTAGTAAGGATTGCCTGAGGATCCAGGGACAAAACATTGATTGTTCCAGGATGACCTATATTATGAAAGATATCCCGCCTTTTATAGAGGAAAGCTATATGACCGCTGCTGCTAATTTCAAATCAGCTATTTATTTTGAACTTTCTGATGTCCAGCACCTCAATGGCTACAAAAACAACATTACAAAGACCTGGAAGGATGTAGATTATGAACTGACAAGCGATAAATCTTTTGGGGGCCAGATGAAAAGAAAGGATGTTTTTAAAGATCTTCTTCCGGCTGTGCTTAAGAATACAAGTGACGATCTGAGTAAGGCAAAAGCCATTTATGCGTATATAAAGAAATCCATAGTATGGAACGGCTACAGAGGAAAGTACAGTGAAAACACCATCAAAAAAGCATTTGACACGCATAGTGGAAATATAGGTGATATTAACCTGGCTTTGGTTGCTGCCCTTTCTGCGGCCAATCTCGATGCCGAGGCGGTCATGCTTTCTACCAGGGAAAATGGGATCGTCAATAATCTATATCCGGTCATCAGTGATTTCGATTATGTGGTCGCCAAGGTCAATATAGATGGTCAGAGTTATCTTCTGGATGCTTCAGATCCCTTGCTTCCTTTTGGCCTGCTTCCAATGCGTTGTATTAATGACAGGGGTCGGGTGATTAACCTGAGGAAGGAATCTTACTGGTATGATTTAAAGGCAAGTCAAAAAGACATCTCCAGATACACCTTTGACGGTGCACTTAGTGAGGATGGAAAGATTAAAGGTAAGCTCATCACCTATTCCAACGGATACAGTGCATTAAATAAAAGAAATAAAATTCTGAAGGCTTCATCTATAGATCAGTACGTAGAAAAACTGGATGAACAAATGCCGGAGATCAGCATCCTTAAACATCAGATTTCCAACCTGGACAGCCTTGACCTTCCTTTGGTTGAAGACTATGATATTGAAATGAAGGTATTTGATCGTATGAATGCGCAGCAGTTTTATTTTAACCCTTTCTTTATAGACCATACGACAAAAAATCCTTTCAATTTAAGTGAAAGGAATTACCCGGTAGATCTGGCTGCGGCAAACGAAAAGCGTGTAAATATATTGCTCAGATTGCCAGCAGGCTATACATTGAATGACCAGCCAAAAGATCTCAACATCGCTCTTCCGGATGGAGGTGGAAAATACCTTAGCCAGATTTCTTTTATGAACGACGCCATTAACTTTAGCCAGGTCTTCCAGCTCAATAAGGCTATCTATACACCTGAGGAATATTTATCTTTGAAAGAATTCTTCAGCAGGATCATACAGCAACAAAAAACAGATCTTATCTTAAAAAAAGCTAAATAATATGTTCCGCAGACTTCTCTTTCTCTTATTGATTCCCGTTGTCCTTCCTGCAGCCGCACAAAATGTCTATAAGACTGAAGATATTCCTTCAGCATTGAAAAACCGGTCAAATGCGGTGATTCGAGACATGGAAACCGTTGTAGATATGAGGGCGCCGGACAATGTATCTATTAAGGTGAGACAAGCCGTTACTGTATTGAACAAGAATGGCGATACACGTGCTGAACTGGTTCTTTTTTACAATAAAAACAACAGCATAAAAAGCATAAAGGGTATAGTCTATGATGCTCAAGGTAAACCGATCAGTAAATTTAACCAAAGCAATTTTACAGATGAAAGTGCGATCAGTGATTTTTCTCTCTTTGAAGACGACCGCGTAAAGCATTTTAAACCTTCTGTTACCGAGTATCCTTATACGATAGTTTATGAATATGAATTAAAAAACAAACAAAACCTGATTATTCCAGACTGGTATGCTTCACCTTCTCCTGATGTTTCTGTAGAGAAGAACAGTTATAGATTCGTTTGTCTGCCTGGCGACAAATTGCATATAAAGACCTATAATTATCCCGGACAAACGAAAGAAACAAAGGAAGAAAAATTGATGAGCTACAGCTGGGAGATGACCAATATTCCTTCTTTCCAGACAGAGCCTTATGCGCCTTCACCTGAAAATTACCTGACAAGGGTTAAAATAGCACCTGAAAAATTCAACTATTATACTTTTTCCGGAAATTACAATAACTGGAATGATTTAGGCAAATGGATCTATACCGATCTTCTTTCAAAACGGCAAAACCTATCGCCTGAAACGGTACAGATGGTGAAGTCATTGGTGAACGGAATAAATGATCCTAAGGAAAAGGCTAAAAAGATATACGCTTACATGCAGGAAAAGACCCGTTATGTGAGTGTTCAGATAGGCATTGGCGGGTTTCAACCGATTTCGGCTGCAGAGGTAGACCGTATGGGTTATGGAGATTGTAAAGGCCTTGTAAACTATATGCAAAGTCTTTTAAAGGCAGCTGATATCTATTCTGAGTATTGTATTGTTTATGCCGGGAATCAAAAAAGAAGCATGGATCCTGACTTTGCCAGCATGGATCAGGCCAATCATATTATTTTGTGTGTTCCCTTTGAAAAGGATACCACCTGGCTGGAATGCACCAGTCAGACTGTACCTTTTGGGTTTTTAGGAGACTTTACCGATGACAGGACGGTATTGGCCTGTACGGAAAGCGGCGGAAAGTTACTTCATACTCCGGTTTTGTCTGCAACGGAGAATAAAACCATCCGGACGGCTTCACTGGACATAGACAAGGAAGGCAATGTAAAAGGCAATATGCGGACCCGGTTTGAGGGGGCTGCGTATGACAATTGTGAAGGTTTGATCAGCGATTCGCCGGAAGAACAGGTCAAATCATTGAAATCGAAGTATGATCTGGACAATATTGAGTTTGACAAGGTAACGTTCAATCAGTTAAAGACGAGCAAGCCGGCAACAACGGAGCATCTTGACCTGCATATCAGAAGTTATGTTCCTCAAACTCAAAGCCGTGCATATTTGGTTTTAAATGCTTTTAATAAAGCGAAAATTATCGACGAAGTCACCAGCCGCACCAGACCTGTGGTGGTTAACAGGGGTTTTACAGAACTGGACACCATACAGTATACACTGCCTGAAAACTTCAAAATAGAATCAGAAATGGAAAACATTCAGATTAAGAATGATTTTGGTTCTTTTATTGTTAAAACAACTTTAACTGGAAAGCTGCTTACCTACAGCCGGTATTTCTTATTGAAAGAGGGGCATTATCCTGCTGAACGCTATAAGGATCTGGTTGATTTTATCAGCAGAGTACGGCGCTACGACCAGTCAAAAGCTGTCTTTAAGCTCAACTGAGAATGATGATGCCCAGGCCTATGCCTATAATCATGATCAGATACATGATAATTTCCGTAGTAGCAAACCTTTTGTATTTCGTCCAGAATGAATAGTCGTGTTTTTGTTCTGACATTCCTTTTTGATGCTTTAAATTATTTTACGGGTCCTGCCTTAACAAATGCTCTCTGATAAGCAGGTAGAGTAATATTATCTACCACAACGCCTCTGGTGGTAGAAGCGTGTACAAAATAGTCATCATTGAGATAGATACCGACATGGTCTACTTCGTTTCCACCAAAAGAAAAGAAAATGAGGTCTCCTTCTTTCAACTGTCCAAGGTCTTTGTTCCTGACCGTCTGCGCCTGGTCTCTTGATCTGCGTGGAAGTTGTATACCATAAATTTCCTTTTCCAGCAGGAAAGCAAAGCCGGAACAATCTATCCCATTCTTGTCAAGCCCCCCTAAACGATACCGCACCCCTGTCCAATCAGTAATGAACCGGTAAAGGGATTTATTTTTAAGATTGGACATTGCATTTGCAGCAGCAGCGGCATTTGCCGCATTGCTGTTCGTTACGGTATGTCTTCTGGAGCCACAAGCGGTTAGAAACACCATTAAAATGACGAGCAATCCTAAATTCCTTTTCATTTACTGCTTAATTAGGCGTTGAATCTCATCCAATTTGAGTAAGGCTTCAACGGGGGTTAATACATTCACATCCAGGTTATTGAGCATATCCCTTATTTTCACCAGAATAGGATCATCTACAGCAAACATATGCAGCTGGTAAGCCTGGTTTTGTACTTTTTTAATACTGTCTTTTATACTTTGGCCTTCGGTACGGTCTATTTCAAGCTTCTTCAGGATTTCATTGGCCCTGGCAATCAGCTTAGGAGGCATTCCTGCCATTTTAGCTACGTGAATACCAAAACTATGCTCACTTCCACCCGGCACCAGTTTCCTTAAAAATATGACCTTGTTTCCTATTTCCTTTACAGACACATTAAAATTCTTAATGCGGGTCATGGTATTGGCCAGTTCATTCAGTTCATGGTAGTGTGTAGCAAATAAGGTTTTAGGTTTGGCGCTTGGATGGGTGTGCAGGAATTCTGCAATCGCCCAGGCAATAGAGATTCCATCGTAAGTACTTGTTCCCCGACCTATTTCGTCCAGGAGAATAAGACTGTTGTCTGAAATATTGTTCAGAATGCTGGCGGTCTCATTCATTTCCACCATGAATGTACTTTCGCCCGAAGATAAATTATCTGAAGCACCAACACGCGTGAAGATCTTATCTACCAGTCCGATAGTTGCAGCTTTAGCCGGAACAAAACAGCCCATTTGAGCCATCAAAACAATTAGTCCGGTTTGCCTTAGAATAGCAGATTTACCCGACATATTGGGTCCGGTTATAATGATGATCTGCTGTGTATTGTTGTCTAGTAAAACATCGTTGGTAATGTATTCCTCTCCTACTGCAAGACGTTTTTCTATGACCGGGTGACGACCACCTTTGATATCCAGAACCTTTTTTGTGTTCAGCACGGGCTTCACATAATGGTTCTTGACAGCCAGTTGTGCGAAGCACAGCATCACATCCAGCTGTGCAATCATATAAGCATTGAGCTGTATAGGTTTAATACAGGTACTGACCTGGTACATCAGTTCGTTGTACAAGCGGACTTCTATTTCCTGGATTTTCTCTTCTGCTCCCAGGATCTGCTCTTCATACTCCTTCAGTTCAGGAGTGATATAGCGCTCTGCATTAACTAAGGTTTGTTTACGCAGCCATTCTGTTGGCACTTTATCCTTGTGTGTATGGGTAACTTCCAGATAATAGCCAAATACATTGTTAAAGGCTATTTTGAGTGAAGGAATGCCCGTTGCCGCAGCCTCTCTTTTCTGGATTTCAATCAGGTAATCCTTACCTCCATAAGAGATCTTTCTCAACCTGTCCAACTCTTCATCTATACCGTCTGCAATTACATTTCCTTTAATCAGCAATGCCGGTGGATCTGGGAAAAGTTCTCTTTCCAGTTTTTCCCGGATAGACAGGCAGGGATTCAATTGCTCGGCAATAAGCCCCAGAAATGGATTTCCGGATGCTTCTGTCAGTTTCTTAACTTCTTCTATATGGTGTAAAGCACGTTTCAATTGACAAAGTTCCCTCGGTCCTACTTTCAACAAGCCCACTTTAGAGATCAGTCGTTCCAGGTCTCCTATTTGTTTAATATGTAAAAGCAACTCTGCAGAAAGCCCTTCATTTGCAACCAGGTATTCTACCATACCTAAACGCTCCTGTATAGGTTTCAATTCCTTCAGTGGCATAATGATCCACTTGTGGAGCAATCTTGCCCCCATAGGTGTACTGGTCTCATCCAGCACATCAAATAAGGTTACAGCATTGTCATTGGCAGAGCTGACCAATTCCAGATTTCTGACAGTGAACCGGTCCAGCCACATAAAGCGATCTTCTTCCAGCCTGGAGATGGAAGTGATATGTCTGAGATTGCGGTGTTCTGTTTCATTCAGATAATGGAGGATGACCCCCGCCGCTACGATACCAGTTTGCAATTTATCTACACCAAAGCCTTTAAGCGAAGCCACTTCGAAATGCTTGGTTAAGGTTTCGTTTGCATAATCGGCGGTAAATGCCCAGTCGTCCAGTGTATAGGTATAGAACTTATCACCGAATAACTCCAGAAAGTCCAGTCTTCTGTTTTTTTGAAAAACAACTTCTGTGGGTTTAAAGCCCTGCATTACTTTGTCAATATACTCTGCATTGCCTTGTGCGACCAGGAATTCTCCTGTAGAAATGTCCAGCAGCGATACGCCAATCTGGTTTTTATCAAAGTAGATGGCAGCCAGATAATTGTTGGATTTCTGGCTTAAAATATTGTCGTTGTAAGCCACTCCTGGTGTAACCAGCTCTGTAACCCCACGTTTTACAATGGTTTTGGTTGTTTTTGGATCTTCCAGCTGGTCACATATGGCCACACGCTGTCCGGCCCTAACCAATTTGGATAAATAGTTTTCCAGGGAATGATGCGGAAAACCAGCAAGTTCTATATGGCCCCCCGGCCCGTTTCCTCTCCTGGTGAGTACGATTCCTAATATCTGTGCAGTCTTTACTGCATCTTCTCCAAATGTCTCGTAAAAATCTCCTACTCTAAACAATAATAACGCGCCCGGGTACTTTGCTTTAATTGCATTGTACTGCTGCATTAATGGTGTTTCTTTAGTCTTATCTTTGGCCAAAATGATTCTATTTACAAAATCGTAAATATACTATCTTGAAATTTAGCCTTTACGTTTTGTTGAAAATTTAAATAATGTGAATATATCGCTTTTATCCCAGTTCCCTGATGTAGGAAAGAAATAAGGTCATCGCTTCTCTCTTTTGCGTGGTCAGCTCAAAATCAAGCTTATGCATCAGATAGTCGTCCAGATCAAAGGCAGGGTTTTCAGGAAGTTCTTTGAGCAGTTCCTTTCTGTGGTCAAGTCCGGATTTCAAAGCAACATTAAATTCCGCTATAAATTCCTTCGAAATTTCCTTGTTGGCTACCCAGGCGGCGTACATAAAAGGTAATCCGGTAAAATTCATCCATTCCTCTCCCATGTCATAGACATAAGCGTAATCGCTCTTTTTTCCAAAGGTCCGGTCACCGATCAGAACAATGGCATCTGTTTTTACGGTTGGATCTGTAGTGAACTCAACATCCTTTTTCCAGTAGAATTTCAATAGCACTCTTGCCAGGTTATTGGAGGTTCTGGAGTGGCTGTCCAGCTTTAAGCTTTTGATGTCTTTGGCTGGAACATCACTAAAAATAAAAACAGAATTCACAGCTCCGATGGAACCGATGCAATAGTCTGCCACAATGTTTGCATTGGGTACATGAGGGAAAGCAGCTATGGGTATCAGACCAATATCCACCTGTCCATCTATTAATTTAGCAGCACAATCCGAAGGAATATCTAAACTAAGGTCTATCTTGTTTTTAACGTCTGAATGTTCGATACCGTAAATGAACGGTTTAGTATTGGTATAAGCTACTGCGGATATTTTAATCTTGTCCAAGGTTATTTAATTCCTTTAAATGATCTGTATTGTTAAAGTCTGTAATCTCAAAGGTGTTCCCTGTAAGGGCAACCTTATAGAGTGTGGTATTTTGATGTGGAAATTCTCCCATATCTGACATCGGTTTACCGGTAAGTAAACACAACAGTAAGCGCATTGCCCTGCCATGCATACAAACAAGAACCAGTTTTTCTTTGGGATGGCTTTTGATGTGGTCAACAGCTTCTGTTAGCCTTACTGCAACCTCCGCCGGACTTTCACCGCCTTCAAATTTAGCGTCGTAATCTCCGCCCTGCCATTTTTCTACAATGTCCCTAAATACGGCAAGTGCATGCTCTGAACTTGGTTTTCCTTCCCACTCTCCCCAGGCCAATTCATCCAATCCACTCAACTGCTCCCAAGGCAGTCCGGATGCGATGAATTTATGAACGGTTTGATGGGTCCGCTTTAAGCTTGAAGTATAAATTTTATCAAATGGAATGTGTTTATACATCTGATAAAAAGCTTCAGCCTGTGCTCTGCCCGTATCATTCAGGTCGCTGTTAATGCCGCGGCCTTGTACAATTCCATGCTTATTTAACTCTGTTTCGCCGTGCCTTATAATATATAACTCTTTATCCATTAGTTGATTACTGGCAGTTTATAATATTGAGGTTTAACTTCATCCTCAAATACAAAATCTGTATAATCGGTTACAACGTTGTATAAAGTATCTCTTTCTATAGGTTGTCTGCCTACCTGCTTAATCAGATTAACCAGTTCTTGTGTACTCATTCCTGGTGTCTGTTCTTCTGCTCCGGCCATAGAGTAGATCTTGGTCGTGTCGTCAAGAGTGCCATCGATATCGTCAACACCAAAATTAAGCGATAACTGTGCAGTTTGACGACTGATCATTGCCCAATAAGCTTTAATATGATCAAAGTTATCCATATAGATTCTTGCAATAGCATAATTCCTCAGATCTTCAATCACAGAAACTTCCGGAACATGATCCATCTGGTTGTTTTGATTCCTGAATTTCAATGGAATAAAGGCTTGAAAACCTCCTGTTTTGTCCTGTAACTCACGAAGACGTTCCATATGGTCTACACGGTGCCAGAATTCCTCAATATGTCCGTATAACATGGTTGCATTGCTGCGCATACCCAATTTATGGGCTTGCTCATGAATGTCCAGCCATTGTTCTGCATTACACTTATCATGCGCGATCTTTTCTCTGACTTCAGGATGAAAGATTTCTGCACCACCGCCAGGCATAGAATCCAATCCGGCTTCTTTGAGGTATTTCATACCATCATAATGGCTTAATTTTGCCTTTTTGAATATATAATAGTATTCTACAGGTGTTAAAGCTTTGATATGGAGATCGGGACGATGCGCCTTTGTTCTTTTGAAAAAGTCGGCATAAAATTCCAGGTTCTGTTTTGGCACTACACCTCCGGTAATATGTACTTCTGTTACAGGCTCGTTATCATACTTTTTCAAAATGTCTATCATCCCGTCTACACTCATCTCCCACCCCTCTTCACGCTGTTTAATTAAGCGGGAATAAGAACAGAATTTACAGTCGTACACACAAACGTTAGTGGGTTCGATATGAAAATTTCGGTTAAAAAAAGTTTTATCTCCGTATTTTTCCTCTCTGATGTGGTTGGCAAGTACACCAAGATAACCCAGTTCGGCATGTTCGTATAAATAAACGCCTTCATCAAAAGTGATTCTTTCTTTGTTCTGAACTTTCTGTGCGATAGCCTTTAAGGGCTGTGCTAAATCCGGATCGTTCAAAAGTAAAGTTAGTTTTGCGGTAGTATCCATATTTTGATCTCTGATCTGATAGAGGCAAAAGTAACATAAAATTGAGAAAATGGTGTTTATTTAACAGTTTTAAGGTGTCAGTGGAGTGTAAAAGAGGTGCGCAACCATGCGGCAGAACACAATGATTTTCAACTCCCCCTCCTTTAATCCAACTCTTTCCAAAGAAGATATGTAAAAACAAGTCGCAAAAAATGGCTTATCCTGTTTTTTTAACCTAAATTTGCATCTTCAAAAAAAAAGCATGATTTATTTCTTCTCAAGCCAATCCAAAACGGTTTTCGCTTTACAAATAGAACGAAACCTTTCCCCTGATGATATTACGAAATTACAATGGCTCTTTGGCGGCGCACAAATCTGCAAGGAAAACGTTCTGACAGATTATTTTGTTGGACCGCGTGCAGCGATGGTGACCCCCTGGAGTACCAATGCAGTAGAGATTACCCAGAACATGGATATTAAGGATATTGTTAGAATTGAGGAATTTCAACGGGTAGAAAGTAATTTTACTGATTTCGACCCGATGCTTTCGCAAAAGTTCAGTGAGCTTAATCAGGATTTATTCAGTATCAATATCCAGCCTGAACCAATTTTGGAAATCAAGGATATTGCAGCTTATAACAAACAAGAAGGACTATCTCTAAGCGACGAAGAAGTAAATTACTTGAACGAATTATCACAGAGACTTGGCAGAGCCTTAACAGATTCTGAAGTCTTTGGTTTTTCGCAGGTAAATTCAGAACATTGCCGTCACAAAATTTTTAATGGCAAATTTGTGATCGATGGAGTAGAACAACCTTCTTCTCTTTTTAAATTGATCCGCAAGACATCAGAAGAAAATCCAAACGATATTGTTTCTGCCTACAAAGATAATGTGGCCTTTATTAAAGGGCCAAAAGTTCAGCAATTTGCCCCTAAACGTGCAGATGAACCTGATTATTATAAAATAAGTGATTTTGAATCGGTCATCTCTATCAAAGCCGAAACCCACAATTTTCCAACCACTGTAGAGCCATTTAACGGTGCAGCTACAGGATCTGGTGGTGAAATCAGGGACAGGCTGGCAGGTGGACAGGGATCTCTTCCACTGGCAGGTACCGCAGTATATATGACTGCACTATCCAGACTGGAAGAAAACCGACCATGGGAACAAGGTGTAGAAGAAAGACAATGGCTGTATCAGACACCAATGGATATTCTGATCAAGGCTTCCAACGGTGCTTCCGATTTTGGAAATAAATTTGGTCAGCCACTGATCACGGGATCTGTTCTTACTTTTGAACATGAAGAAGAAGACCGTAAACTTGGATTTGACAAAGTGATTATGCTTGCTGGCGGTGTGGGTTATGGTAAAGCAAGCCAAAGCCAAAAACACAAACCGGAAACAGGTGATAAAATTGTCATTCTTGGTGGTGAAAACTATAGAATTGGTATGGGTGGTGCCGCTGTATCCTCTGCCGATACTGGTGCATTGGGTTCTGGTATAGAATTAAATGCCATCCAGCGCTCTAACCCTGAAATGCAGAAAAGAGCAGCCAATGCCGTTCGTGGAATGGTGGAGGGTGAACACAATTCCATTGTTTCTATACATGACCACGGTGCAGGTGGCCACCTGAACTGTCTTTCTGAACTGGTGGAAGAAACTGGTGGCAAAATTGACCTGGATAAATTACCTGTTGGCGATCCTACCCTTTCGGCTAAAGAGATCATTGGTAATGAATCTCAGGAGCGCATGGGACTGGTGATTGGTCAGGAGCATATTGCTACACTGCAGAAAATTGCAGACCGGGAGCGTTCACCAATGTATACCGTTGGTACAGTTACCGGCGACCACCGTTTCACCTTTGAATCTGCAACTACTGGTGCCAAACCAATGGACCTTGAATTAAAGGACATGTTTGGAAGTTCGCCTAAAGTGGTGATGGAAGATAAAACAGTTGATCGTAAATATCAGCCGGTGACTTACAATCCAGCAGATTTTAACACTTACCTGGAGCAAGTTCTTCAATTGGAGGCAGTAGCCTCCAAAGACTGGCTGACCAATAAAGTTGACCGTTGTGTAGGTGGCCGTGTTGCCAAACAACAATGTGCAGGTCCTTTACAATTACCTTTGAACAACTGTGGTGTTATGGCACTGGATTTCCAGGGTAAAGAAGGTATCGCAACTTCCGTTGGACATGCTCCACTATCGGCTTTAATAGACCCTGCAGCAGGAAGCCGCATCGCAATTGCAGAATCTTTGTCGAATATTCTGTGGGCACCTCTGAAAGATGGCTTAAAAAGTGTTTCACTTTCTGCAAACTGGATGTGGGCTTGTAAAAATGAAGGTGAAGATGCCAGATTATATGCGGCGGTTAAAGCTTGTTCTGACTTTGCGATTGAACTTGGAATCAATATCCCGACCGGTAAAGATTCTCTGTCAATGAAACAAAAATATAAAAATGATGAGGTGATAGCCCCGGGTACAGTTATCATTTCCGCAGCTGGAAATTGCAGTGACATTACCCAGGTAGTTGAGCCTGTACTTCAGAAAGGTGGAGGTGACATTTATTATATTAACTTGTCTAACGACGATTATAAGCTGGGCGGTTCTTCTTTTGCGCAAATTCTGAACCGAATAGGTAATGAAACACCAGATGTAAAAGACGCGACTCAATTTAAGGTCACTTTTGATACTTTACAGGAACTCATCAAAACAGGAAAAATCCAGGCTGGACATGATATTGGCAGTGGAGGTCTAATTACTACTTTATTAGAGCTTTGTTTTGCAGACCGTAATCTTGGCGCATCAATAGATCTCTCTCCTTTGAAAGAGAAGGACAGCATTAAAGTTCTTTTTGCAGAAAATATTGGCGTAGTATTCCAGGCAAACAGTGATGTCGAAGCTATTCTTGCAGCGAACAATATTGCTTTCCATAAAATAGGCACAGTAACCTCTTCAGCAACACTTGAGGTGACGAATCATGGTGAAAAATTGAATCTCGACATTGATCATCTTCGGGATGTATGGTTTAAAACCTCATATTTACTGGATAAGAAACAAAGCGGTCCGGTTAAAGCGAAAGAACGCTTTGACAATTATAAAAATCATGTTCTAAACTATACTTTCCCATTACAGTTTGATGGGAAAAAACCAACAATTGATGCTTCCAAACCAAGACCTAAAGCTGCAGTGATCCGTGAAAAAGGAAGTAATTCAGAGCGGGAATTGGCCAATGCCATGTATCTTGCTGGTTTTGATGTAAAGGATGTTCATATGACTGACCTGATCTCAGGAAGAGAAACCTTGGAAGATATTCAGTTCATTGGTGCTGTAGGTGGCTTCTCCAATTCAGATGTATTGGGATCCGCTAAAGGCTGGGCAGGTGCATTTATGTACAATGAGAAAGCGAAAATAGCCCTGGAGAATTTCTTCAAACGCCCAGATACTTTATCTGTTGGAATCTGTAATGGTTGCCAGTTGTTTGTAGAACTTGGCCTGATCAATCCGGATCATACCGATAAACCTAAAATGCTTCACAACGAAAGTCATAAACATGAGAGCATCTTTACCTCTCTGACCATACAGGAAAACCACTCGGTGATGCTTTCTACTCTCGCAGGAAGTACCTTAGGAGTATGGGTTTCACATGGTGAAGGTAAATTCCATTTACCTTATGCTGAAAATCAGTATGCGATCGTAGCGAAATATGCTTATCAAACTTATCCGGCCAACCCGAATGGATCTGATTACAATACGGCAATGATGTGCGACAACACTGGAAGACATCTTGTGATGATGCCGCATATTGAACGCTCACTATTCCAGTGGCACTGGGCAAACTATCCTGCGGGCCGTAAAGATGACGTATCTCCATGGATGGAAGCCTTTGTTAATGCCCGCAAGTGGGTGGAAGAGAACCAAGCCTAAGAAACCTGTTCAATTTATACCAAAAGGGGTTTATGAAAATATTCATAACCCCCTTTTTTGATTTTTAATCTTCTTCTTCCAGATAAATTTCATGCACAAGGAACTTAACCTTATTGCTCGGTTCAAGAAGCTCGGTCACATCTTCTGAATGAATGCTATAAATCGTTTCTGCTGCATCTGGTATTTCTGAATTGGGAATAAGTTCAAAAAATTTAACCGCCATTCCTGCATCCAGTTCTACTACTTTTACATAGTTCACGCCGTTATCCTTCCAGTCTTTTAGTATTTGAGCCGTAAAGAGTACATAAGGGTTTCTATCCTCGTTTTCCATACGGTAAAAGTAAGACAAATTTACGGGTACAAAAAAAAGGGGCTTAACCAGAGCCCCTTTTCAACCTAAACCAAATATACTAACCAAATTATTTTGCTGCCTTAGAGAAATTCATAACCACGTAAGCGGTGGTATTTCCATACTCTATAGGTGATTTTATCACTAAATTGTTGTCTGATGTTGAAGCCAGTACCATCCTGTAACCTGAAGTCACATTTTTTGCTTTATCGCCTTCATATATCTTTTTGAATTGAAAGGTCTGATCGCCGGTACTTACTGACCAGAATATGGTTTGTGTTTTTGCTGCACATTCATTTCCTCCCGGTAAAGAATAACTTCCGTTACCACTATTGGTTAAGCGCCACGTACTTCCAATAAAGCATTTATAAGAAGGTTCGTCAAACAGAGACCTTACTGCAATAGAAGGAATACCTTCAAAAGTTATATCATTTAATACCCAGTTACCTGTTACGTTTCCTCTTTTCAGATTAGCAGAAGCAGAACTGCCTTTAGGGGTTGAGCAACTTTGCAAAACCATTAATGAACTGCATAAAATGGCTGCTATAACTAATATTCTTTTCATGTTCTTTATTTTGATTGGAACAATGCATAAATCTTGCCAAAAAAACTGCAGTTCTCATTTTATCCTATAAATTTGTTATATCGATACAAATCAACCTAAATTCTGCATACAATGAAACTTGAAACTCTGGCGATACATAGTGGAAACCTTATAAAAAGCGCAACTGGCGATGTTACTTCACCAATTAGCTTGTCTACAACCTTTCTTCGGGATGAGCATGGCAATTATCCCGGTGGCCATATGTATAGTCGTGTCAGTAATCCAAACAGAAATGCACTGGAAAAAGTGCTTACTGAATTGGAAAAAGGTCAGGATGCATGTACATTTTCTTCTGGAAACACAGCTGGAATGGCCATTTTCCAGGCTTTAACGCCTGGAAGCCACATTATTGCACCTGATGATATGTATTGGGGTTTTAAGAAACAATTACAGTCCATTTTTGCAGACACTCTGACCTTTGATTTTATCGATCTTACGGAGACAACTCAGATTGAAGCCTATATACAACCAAATACTGTACTGATCTGGGCAGAAACGCCCTCTAACCCTCTCCTTAAAATTACAGACATTGCAGTCCTCGCGGAGATTTCAGCAAAGCATGGGTTAATTTTTGCTTGTGACAGCACCTTTGCGTCACCTTCCCTGCAAAATCCACTGTTACTTGGCGCTGATCTGGTGATGCATTCGACTACGAAGTATATTGGCGGACACAGTGACGTTCTGGGCGGAGCCCTAATCACTGCAAAAAAAGATGCTTTTTGGGAAAAAATCAGAAATATCCAGCAAATAGGCGGTGCGGTTCCCTCGCCATTTGATTGCTTCCTGCTGCTCAGGAGTCTTAAAACCCTGGCTTATCGCATGCAGGGTCATTCGTCTAATGGCCTTGCATTGGCCAGATTTCTGGAGAAACATCCAAATGTTGAAGCCGTTTATTATCCTGGTCTTTCTTCGCATCCGGATCACAAGATTGCCAGCAAACAAATGAGTGCTTTTGGAGGAATGCTGTCCATTCTTGTAAAAGGAGGAGCAGAAAAAGCCAGATCCCTGGTGAATAATGTCCGGTTATTTGCTCAGGCCACCAGTTTAGGTGGAGTAGAAAGCTTAATTGAGCATCGCGCATCTGTAGAGGGCCCAGACAC
>Ga0182006_1000506_pt1 | contig 29701 bp, 29 predicted proteins | sample Sormic07211104_1_FD_123022 | JGI IMG/M metagenome (GOLD analysis project Ga0182006, IMG submission 123022) | Rhizosphere microbial communities from Sorghum bicolor, Mead, Nebraska, USA - 072115-104_1 MetaG | ecosystem: Host-associated > Plants > Roots > Rhizosphere | place: USA: Nebraska...
AAGAAAATTGCCTCTATTAAAGTTGGTGAAGGTATGCTTGGCCGCGTAGTAAACACTTTAGGTGAGCCTTTAGATGGTAAAGGCCCAATCTTAGGCGAAACTTACGAAATGCCTTTAGAGCGTAAAGCACCAGGTGTAATTTATCGTCAGCCGGTAAATGAGCCTTTACAAACTGGTATTAAAGCAATTGATGCAATGATTCCAATCGGTCGTGGTCAACGTGAGTTGGTTATTGGCGACCGTCAGATTGGTAAAACTGCCGTTTGTATCGATACTATTATCAACCAAAAAGAATTTTATGAAGCAGGCCAGCCTGTGTTCTGTATTTATGTTGCTATCGGTCAGAAAAACTCTACTGTAGCTAACATTGTACGTACATTAGAAGAAAACGGCGCTTTACCATATACAGTTGTTGTTGCTGCTTCGGCTGCAGATCCTGCTCCAATGCAGTTCTATGCGCCTTTTGCAGGTGCTGCAATTGGTGAGTTTTTCCGCGATACAGGTAGACCAGCTTTAATTGTTTATGATGATTTATCTAAACAGGCTGTAGCTTACCGTGAGGTATCGTTATTACTTCGTCGTCCACCGGGCCGTGAAGCTTATCCAGGTGACGTTTTCTACTTACACAGTCGTTTGTTAGAAAGAGCTGCGAAAATCAACGCTAACGATGATATCGCAAAAGCGATGAACGATTTACCTGAATCTATTAAACATATCGTTAAAGGTGGTGGTTCATTAACGGCTTTACCGATTATCGAAACTCAGGCAGGTGACGTATCAGCATATATCCCTACCAACGTAATTTCGATTACTGATGGTCAGATTTTCTTAGAATCAAACTTGTTCAACTCAGGTATCCGTCCAGCAATTAACGTAGGTATCTCGGTATCACGTGTGGGTGGTAATGCGCAGATTAAATCGATGAAAAAAGTAGCGGGTACTTTAAAATTAGATCAGGCTCAATACCGCGAGTTAGAGGCTTTCTCTAAATTCGGTTCTGATTTAGATGCTGCAACGAAATCGGTTTTAGATAAAGGTGCACGTAACGTAGAAATGTTGAAACAAGCACAGTTCTCTCCTTTTACCGTTGAGAAACAAGTTGCAATTGTTTATGCGGGTACTAAAAACTTAATGCGTAATGTTCCGGTTAACAAGGTTAAAGAATTTGAAACAGAATTCTTAACGCAATTGGAATTACGTCATCCAGAAACTTTAGCGGCATTAAAAGCTGGTAAATTTGACGATACCATTACAGGTGTTTTAGATACAGTAGCAAAAGAGATTTCAAGTAAATATTAATAAGATTTGAGACATGAGATTTGAGATTTGAGATTGGGCCGGAAACGTCTCACATCTTATATCTCACATCTCACATCTAAATAAAAAATGGCTAATTTAAAAGAAGTAAGAAACCGGATTGCATCGGTACAATCAACGCAGCAGATTACCAAGGCTATGAAAATGGTTTCGGCAGCAAAGCTGAAGCGTGCTACTAATGCAATTATCGCTTTACGTCCTTATGCAACTAAACTGAAAGAGATTTTAGGTAATCTATCAGCAAGTTTAGAAGGGTCTTCATCACCTTTTATACAGGAGCGTGAGCCCAATAAGGTTTTAATTGTTACAGTTTCATCAAACCGTGGTTTGGCTGGTGCTTTTAACATGAACGTAATTAAAGCGGCCAACAATTTAATTGCTGAAAAATATAGCGAACAGTTGAAAAACGGTAATGTGAGCATTATTTCTATCGGTAAGAAAACCCAAGACTTTTACGAAAAACGTAAATACAATGTTATTGGCAACAATAACGAAGTATACTCAGCTTTAACTTTCGAAAACGTAACGAAAATTACAGATGCGATTATGGCTGGTTTTATTAAAGGCGAGTTTGATAAAGTAGAAGTAGTTTATAACCGTTTTAGAAACGCCGCAGTACAGTTTATTACTACAGAACAGTTGTTACCTCTACCTAAAGCAGAAGAAGCAACAGCGGATCTAAAAACAGATAAAAAAACAACTAATGTTGACTATATCTTAGAACCTTCCCAAGAAGAAATTGTAGAGCAGTTAATTCCTAAATCAATTAAAATTCAGTTATATAAAGCCGTATTAGATTCTCATGCTTCTGAGCATGGTGCACGTATGACATCAATGGATAAGGCAACTGAAAATGCCGGAGAATTATTGAAAGCCTTAAAACTTTCATACAACCAGGCACGTCAGGCAGCAATTACAACTGAGTTAACTGAGATTGTAAGTGGAGCAGCAGCATTGAACGGATAACATTTAGTTTGCAGCTCACAGTTTTGAGTTAGCACTGGTATACAAAATACAAAGCCCATTTCTTAATTGAAATGGGCTTTTTGTTGTTAATAAAGTCTGTATAATCCAAAATTATTATGTTTTTATACTGATTGTTATAAATTCCCAAGTGTAGAACTAATTCCTAGTTCCCCATGTGCGCCAAGCTGAATTTTAGTATCGTTATTTACTGTTAGGATGTTATGCATAGAATCTTTTTGCCAAAACATATCATCAAAACGAAAAGCCTTTCCTTTCGCAATGCCACTAATATTTGTAAGCTGCAATAAATTTCCTGTAGCCTGTAATTTAACATAAATAGTATCTGAGAGTCCGTTTGGCTTTAATACTGACCTCACTGTATTAACAGGTAGGTTTACGTAAGAATTTAGATCGAGCTCGAAGGTGCTGTTATTTTTAATTTGGTAGCTGATATCTCCGGGAAGTACTTTTACTTTGATCTTACTCGTCTTATTGTAAACGGTCAAAGTTACTTCAAAAGTACCAGAAGTCTTGTACTGATGTTTAGCTTTACTTCCTTTCGTTTCAATAGTTCCATCGCCATAATTCCAGATATAATTGCTACCTGCGGTTGTATCTTTTGCATTAAGCTCAATCGATTGTGTTAAATACAATGATTTTTTACTTATGTTAAAATCGGTTGTACTAATTTCTGGATTTGATTGTTTCTTGCAGGCTGCAAAGAAAAATAGGGCAATAGCTACCCCTAGTAAACTTTTGATTTTCATATTTTGATTTTATTTGTGTGTTTTCAAAACTAATAAATTTCTATAACTAAAAAATTAATAGAGAAAATTATTCGCGATTTTTCCCCTGTATTTATTGAAGTATGATTTAAATGATGTTTAAATGAATGCTGCATCACAGGAGTTTAATATCTTTGGGCGTTAATTCCAAATCATGAAAAAACACCTACTCATCGTTATATCGTTTTTGATGCCAATTTTTGCTGTAGCCCAAAATCCTGCCCGTGATTATACCAATGCAGTGCTTTGGCAGCAAACATCTGGCGAGTACAGGGCATTATGTTTTCAGGCTTATAACTTTGCCCGTTTATCATTAAAGGAAGCTTTATGGGCCGATACCAGTAAGAAGCCAAATTGTGTGATCGTTGATATAGACGAGACGGTTTTAGACAATTCGGCTTTTCAGGGTCATGAAATTAAAAAAGGCCTGAGTTATTTACCAGAAGATTGGACGGAATGGACAAATCTGGCGCAGGCCGATACCGTTCCCGGTGCTTTAGCATTTTTGAAATTTGCTGCATCAAAGCATATCGAAACATTCTATGTGAGTAACCGCGATGAAAAGGATTATACCGCTACGCTGAAAAACCTGAAGCATTTTGGATTTCCATATGCCGATGATGCACATTTAGTGGTATCGAAAGGAACGTCAAACAAAGAACCGCGCCGCCAAAAAATTACTGAAACACATGATATTCTCCTGTTATGTGGCGATAATTTAAGCGATTTCAGCAATATTTTTTATCGCGAAAATAAAAATACCTTTGAACAGGTAAACACCAATCAGCACCTGTTTGGAACAAAGTATATCGTGTTGCCAAACCCCATGTATGGCGATTGGGAAAAGCCTTTGTATCAGGGAGAAAAACTTAGTGATAAAGATAAAGCGAAACAAAGATTAGAACGATTAAAAAGTTATTAAGTTTTATAATTATTCAGCAATAAGTATTACTTTTGCAGCATCATAAAAATAAACATTATGGAGAACAACGAATTAAAGCACAATACAGAAAGTATGAAAACGGCTAACCAGCCAGGAATTTATAAATTAATGATTTTTGGTGTACTGGTTTGCATGGTGGGTACTTACGCACGTTTCGCTTACGATTCGTGGCAAGTATCATTAGCATCCTGGATTGTTTTGTTCATCGGCGCAATTATTGCCATTAAAGGTGTATTCAAAATATTAGACGCATAAGCGTTCTACTATCAAAATATAAAGCCGGTCATGTTTATTCATGATCGGCTTTTTTGTGAACAAACCTATCAGGTTTTTAAAAGCTAATTTTTTAAGTAAAATTAGCTTGTTCTTTTTTTTGGAAATGTGTGGTAATCTGTTAATGGCGGTCTGCAGCCCTGCTATCGCTTCAAGTCCTTCCCGATGAATCGGGATGCCTTGCTGTGGGCTTTTCGCTTTATCAGGTTTAATAACAGCAGTTCCGTGGTACAAAGTTCATTTGAATTCGTTTAATGGCCATTTTGTGGGTTGTGTCATTTTAAAACTTATACTGTTTATTTACATAAGTAGACCTTTCGGTCTTAAACCTGACAGGAGCGGGCACCGAACGCAGAGAGGTAAAGCGGATGGCAGGGCTTTCGGACCGATGTACACAGTAACCTGCTTTTCAAAAAAGACACACATTAAAGACGCGAGGTTTATAATAACCGAAAAACCCTTCCAAACGCCTTTCTTACTAGGCTAAATTCAGTATTGGGTTACCTAAATATAATTCTGGTATTAAGAGAAAACACAGCGCTAAAGGCTAGCCAAAACGCTGCACTTCTTATGGCCATTTGAAGCAAATATTTAAAATGATTATTTATTTAGAACCACACAATCATGAAAAGGAATATTATTGCTATAGCCATAGTTTTAACAATTTTTGGCTGCCAGAAATCGAATGAAAAGTATGCAAGCGCTGATGCTGTCGACACTCAAGAGCTAAGCCGTGAAACCGCAGATAGCACTGTTGCAGAGAAAATCGTCAAAACCGCCGATATGCGTTTTAGGGTAAAAGACGTTCAAAACACTAAAGAGCAGCTTAGTAAAACCATTAAAGCAGAAGGCGGAACTGTCGCCGAATTCTCCATCTAAAGTACCATCCAGGAAACCGATAGGGTTAAACAATCTACCGATTCGTTAAAAGAAATTACCTCCTATCGTACACAGGGTTATCTGGTGGCCAAAGTTCCATCTGATAAACTCGACGAATTTACCAATACCATCGCAAAAATGGCTGTTTTTGTGGATAATCAATCGACGAAAATGGACGATCAAAGCATCGCTTATTTAGCCAATAAACTAAAAGCCCAGAATCGTGTTGATGCGATTGAAAAGATCAATAAAGTAGCTTCGAAAAAAAGTGCCAATGTAGAATCTTCTCTTTACATCAAAGACGATTATGTTGACAAGAGAATTGAAAATATGCAAATCGATAGCCGTGTGAAATTTAGTACCATTACCCTTAATTTTTATCAGGACAACACGGTTAAAACAATGATTGTTGCTAATGACAATCTGTATGATTACCGCCCGGCATTTATTAACAGACTTTGGTTGGGTATTGTAAATGGCTGGACAATTTTTAAAGAAATCATCATCGCAATTTCCAATTTATGGATGTTAATATTGATAGGTATTGCAGTCTTCTTCACTATAAAATATTTTATTAGGAAGAATAAATTAGTAATCGAGAGGCCAGCAAAAGCATGATTGATCAGGCTCGGCAATAAGAATTTATTCCTTTAACTACGTTACCCATGAGAGATTTAAATAATCGATCGTCATTCCTGCGCAGGCGGGAATCTTAAAGCTTATAGCATTATGATTATCTTCGATGAGCAAACGTAACCTCAGGATGACATCTTTTTTTGATCTATCCACTAAATAATATTTGGTGTTTCACCAACGCTCTCTATGGTCCGTGCCCTGCACGGACCATTTTAGATTAAATGGATTATTATCTTCTTGATTTGGGCTGTATCACAAATATCGCATTGTCATCCTGAGCCTGTCGAAGGAATTGTTAAAATTTTCGGAAAAGCGTTTCGACAAGCTCAACGTGACAAATTCCGTTTGATTTCATAATTATTTCTTTGCCTTAACCGCTAAACCTTTAACCTTGGTTTTATTATCACTTACGAAAGATTCCCAGCCAGAATAGGTCTTTGATTTCCCTCCTGAGGTAATTTTTTGAAAAGAATGGCAAACTGCAACTGCTAAACCATCAGTAGCATCTAAAAACTCTGGTGTTTCTTTAAAGTTTAACAAACGTTGCAACATGGCTGCCACTTGCTCTTTAGTGGCATTTCCGCTGCCGGTAATGGATTGTTTGATCTTGCGTGGAGAATATTCGGTCACCGAGATATTTCTGGAGAGTGCGGCTGCAATGGCAATGCCCTGCGCCCGGCCCAGTTTTAGCAATACCTGAATGTTTTTTCCATAAAACGGTGCTTCGATGGCCAGAACATCAGGTTTATACTGATCGATTAAAACCACAGTTTTTTCGAATATCCGCTGAAGTTTAAGAAAAGGATCATCCAGATGGGTCATCTTTACTACCCCTAAACTGATCAGTTCTGTTTTATTTCCCTTCTCTAAAATTACACCATAACCCATCACCGCTGTGCCTGGATCAATGCCCATAATAACCCGCTCCTTTTTTTCGTTCAACATTACAGCAATATTAAGCATATTTGCAAACTAAAAAGATAATCTTGACAGGCAAGAACAAAAAAATATTATCAATCTTCATCAAAGCTGCAATCGTAATATTTGCTTTTTGGTTTATTTATCATAAGCTCGTTGCCAATAAAAATCTGCACGATTTTAATACATTATTAAAAGATATCCCTCAAACCGAAATTATTACGGTAATCGGTGTCGTGGTATTGTTGATGTTTGTGAATTGGTTTTTGGAGGCGGGAAAATGGAAATACCTCATGAGCCACATTGAGCCTATCAGTTTTTATCGCGCTATCGAATCGGTATTTTGCGGATTAACACTGGCCATTTTTACACCCAACAGGCTAGGGGAGTATGGCGGAAGGGTATTTTTCCTATCACCTAAAAGAAGGATTGTGGGTATAGTGGCCATGAGTGTGGGCAGCATCGGTCAACTGGTATTAACGAATGTTTTTGGTGCCATTGCCGCCTGTTTTTTTGTTTACCGCTTCATCCCGATCGATCGGGTGCTGTTTATTGCAGTGGTGTTTCTGGCGATATTTTTCTGTCTGTTTTTCCTGGTCTTCTACTTTAACATCCGATGGTTAAATGGCATTTTGCTTTCCATTAAATTTACCAGAAAATACAAGAAATTTTACAGCATTTTGGCGAGGTACCGAAAAAGGGAACTATTCAAAATCATAATCTATTGTTTTGTCCGCTATTTGGTGTTTAGCTCACAATACTTTATCTTGTTTGTATGGTTAGTGCCAGAGTTGCATTATGCAGATATCATCATGATGACCTGTTTGCTCTTTTTGGTACAATCGGCATTGCCGTCACTTGATCTTTTTGATGTGGGGATCAGGAGTGTTACTGCTGTTGAATTATTTAAACACGTAACAGACCAACATGTGGCCGTTATTGCATGTACTGCAAGTATTTGGCTCATAAATATTATAATTCCTGCTATCTTAGGCACTTATTTCGTTTTTAAACTCAATTTTTTTGGAAATCTTAAATCTAATTAGTCTAGTATCTGCTGCTTTAACCTTAATCTATGGTTTTTTAGTCCTTAATTTTATCCGAGGATGGCATAACCTGGTTTATTTTATTCCACAAAAGTCCGATCCTCAAACCAAAGTTTCTATCATTGTTGCGGCAAGGGATGAGGAAGCCAATATCACCAAAACCATTGATGACCTGGTTGCTCAGCGATACCCTAAGGTTTTAACCGAAATTATTATTATTGATGACCATTCTACTGATCGTACGGCAGAAATAGTGTTAAGTTATGCAGACCGGAATGTGAAACTGATTAAGCTGAATGAAGATAGGGCGCTGAATTCATACAAAAAAAAGGCGATACAAACTGCAATAGGAACTTGTTCTGGCGATCTGATTATTACCACCGATGCCGATTGCAGGATGGGTGCAGATTGGCTGGCTACCATTGTAAACCTATATGAGCAGAAAAATTATAAAATGATCTCCTCTCCAGTAGCCTATTTTCAGGAGAAAAGTTTCTTTGAGCGCCTACAATCATTAGAGTTTCTATACCTGATCGGTTTGGGGGCCTCTACTATTGGCAATAAGGAACCCTCAACCTGCAATGGAGCAAATTTAGCTTACGAGAAAACAACCTTTTATGAAGTTGGTGGCTTTCAGGGCATAGATGATCTGGCATCGGGCGATGACGAGCTACTATTGCATAAAATTGCGGCCAAGTATCCTGATCAGATCGGTTTTCTCAAAAATAGAGAAGCTATTGTGTATACGCATGCAAAAGAAACCTTGGGCGCATTTATTCAGCAACGAAAACGTTGGGCTTCGAAAAGTACCCGTTATAAGAATAAGGCTATTATCGTATTAGGAGTTCTAATTTGGATCTTTAACCTCACTATTCTGGCAAACTTTATCACCGGGCTTTTTATTCCGGGTTTTTTAACCATCACATTTTATCAACTATTGGTTAAAATGATTTTAGAAACCTTATTTTTATGGGATGTAACCGGCTTTGCTAAAAGGCGCAGGTTACTCATTTTAATCCCTGTGTTAAATGTGCTGCATGTACTTTATATGGTGTACATCGGCATTGCAGGAAACAGCGGAAAATACAATTGGAAAGGCAGAATGGTTAGATAATGGATAATAGCCCATCAAAAAAAGTATGGTTAAAGTTTAAACGGAATAAATTCGCTTTCGGCGGATTAGTCTTTATTTTACTTTTGATGGTAATGGGTATTTTGGGTTATTTAATTATGCCCGATGATTCTCCAAATGCTAATATTCAGATTCTTCAGTTAAACAAAAAGAAACCCGGAAGTACTTTTACTTTTTTAATTGTAAGTAGGAACCCTAAAGTAGAAAAGCTTAACTTTTTCGAAAGAATGTTAAACGGGCAAACACCAACTTTTAAAAGTATCCCGATTACTTCTTACAAGATAAAAGGCAAAGATGTTTTTGTTCAGGAATATATTGGCGAGGATGAAAAAGCCAGGGAAACCAGGTACGAACTGAAAGATTTATGTCCAAGTTGTGTTTTACCTTCAAAAATAGGAACACCACAGGCGCTTTTCGAAGAAAATAACATCTATACACGAACCTATATTTTAGGAACTGATATTTACGGACGTGATTTATTAAGCCGCTTGATTTTAGGTATCCGTGTTTCGCTATCAGTAGGTTTAATGGCTGTTCTCATTTCTCTTTTTATTGGCGTGAGTTTGGGCGCCATTGCGGGTTATTTTGGTGGTCGAGTAGATGCAGCCATCAGTTGGTTTATGAATGTTGTTTGGTCGCTACCATCATTACTGCTCGTTATTGCTATATCGTTTGCTTTGGGTAAAGGTTTCTGGCAGATATTTATAGCGGTAGGTTTATCCACCTGGGTAGATGTAGCCAGATTGGTACGTGGGCAGGTAATGGCTTTAAAAGAGGTCGAATTTGTAGAAGCTGCCAGAGCTTTGGGTTTTAGCACAAGCAGAACCATTATCAAACATATTTTGCCGAATATTGCCGGACCAATTTTAGTAGTGGCCTCATCCAATTTTGCATCAGCTATATTATTAGAAACCGGCTTGAGCTTTTTAGGTTTTGGTGCTCAGCCACCTATGCCCAGTTGGGGGAGCATGATTAAGGAACATTATGGCTATATTATTATGGATGCAGCCTACTTAGCTGTTTTGCCCGGTTTAGCCATTATGTTTACGGTTTATGCCTTTAATGTGCTGGCTATAGGCTTACGCGATGCCTTTGATGTAAAAGGGCAGAATGTAACTGTTTAATCAAAATCATTAAAAAAAAGCAGTATCAATCGATACTGCTTTACCCTTAAAACAAAAGCTTAGGCTGTGGCAGTCAGTGTATTCCCTGAAACAGTAAGCGGATAAACTTTTAGTGCACTCGTAGTGCCACCATCATTTGGTTGGGCCAAAATACTGCCTGAAGTGCTATATCTCGAACTATGTAAGCCACATTGAATGTAATTGCTGGCCTGAATAAAACTTAATGCCCCACCCTGATGTGGGCAAACGGCTTGTGTGGCTACAAACGAGGTGCTGGTATTCCCTGTTGCGGTACGGATAAACAATATGCTGTTTACAGTAATGAATGTGCCAACAGCTAGTAACTGCGTACTTAGATCTACACTTGCGGTAGTACCCGAAGGAACACCACCACCATTTGGTTTGTCGGGTTCTGGTGCATCACTTTTTTTACCGCAGGCAGAAAAGCAAGCTCCGGTACAAACCATGGCAACACCCAGTCCCAATGATTTGATAAATTCGTTACGTTCCATAATCGTTTAGTTTTATTTTTAGTTGAATTTGATCTACTTTGCTTTCTTCTTATCAAAAGAGAACCTTCTTGCGATACTAAAACCCCAACGGTATTGTCCTTTAAGCCAAGAGGTATTGGTATCGGTAATAAATTGCGATTCCTGTATGGCAGTGGCGTTGGTAAAATTAAGGTGGAAAATATGGCCACCAGTTTCAAACTCCAGTCCGGCGCCTAGCGTTTTGTAATATTGTGTGCCCAATGTGCTTTCGAGGTAGGCTTTTTTATCTTTATCTCTGAATGGAATCGTATAATCGGCAACAAAAGCCATCCGTTTAGTAATCTTAATACGCCCACCAACTGACAGCGCAAGCAAATTGTTCTGATCTCCGAAAACAGTAAAGTTGCGGTGTACGTACGATGGCATTAACAGCATCGAGAAGTTTGAATTAAATTTTCGGGCAATTACAGCTTGCACCACATAGGTCAAACGATCTTGAAATTGGCTGTAAGCATTTACCGCTGTTGGATCAGTTGAAGCCTTTACGGCTGCAATGGTTGTACTGCCAAACAATGTTACCGCTACGGGTATTTTTTCATCATTTGTTTGTTCCAGCAACCGGTATTTTAAATTTCCTTCATACAATTGTGTTACAACTCCAGCGCCTTTTGCCCTGGCTAAGCCTACAGAAAGTTTATCGCTGATTCCATATTCAAAGCCGATGCGTATATCGGTTGATTGATCCAGACCAAAAAAGTTCTTAATACCCCCACCAGATCCGGCAATATCTCCAAACCGGTGGTCTACCCTGAAATCCAGTTCATTTTTGTAAATGGTTTCATTGGTTTGTATGTTAATGAGTTTGGTTGCTTTAAATGTGGCCTTTACATTCTTTTTTTCTACAGGCATCTGCAATGCATTTTCAAGCGAATCCTGTGCAGAAGCAACTATTGGTAGACAAAGGGCAAACAAGTATAAAAGTGATTTTAAATGATATTTCATAAGGTTTTATTTTTTAGGTTGATAAGTAGCTGTCATTTTTACCTGTATGGTTTCGGCAATTTGTTTGAAAACAATCGTTGGGATTTTGATGTCGTGATCAGCAAGTTTTACATTAAAAGCCGAAGTAGCTTTTACCTCATCAGCTGTGATAACCAGCGAACCTTTAACCTGATATTCTTTGGTAACTCCATGGATTTGCAGATTCCCTTTTACAGTAATGGGATAAGTACCTGGTTTTGAAAAATCAATCTGTTCTATAATTTTTCCTTTAAAATCTGAAGTCGGGTATTTATCGCTTTCGATATAGTTTTCGTTAAAATGCTCCTGCATCAACTTTTTCTTAAATTGAAAAGAAGTATTGTTGATTTTGAAAATGATATCGTTGGTTTTAATATTGAGGGCCGAAGCGCCTGTTTTGCTTAACGCATCAATATCTTCAACAGGTGTGGAAGAGAAAAATGAAGAAGTTACGTTTTTACTTACCCATATCTGCGCTTTTATACCTGTGCATAATAACAAGGCTATTAAGGTGAAAAGTAGTTTTTGCATTGGTGTAATTATTTAAATTTTTAATGGAACCATCTTGATCAGCGTTAATCCTTATTTATTATTCTGGCATACCTTTATCAACCCAGGCCTGTAATAATTCTCTTTCGCTCGCGGTTAAAGAACCGCCTCTAGGCATTGTTCTGGTAGCCAAAACTGAATTAGCTACACGTGCATCATTTTTTATAGAGGCTAAACCATTCAATGCCCATACCCCTTTCATTGCCCCATTTGGGCCATGACAGCTGTTACACTTGGTTTGAAACAATGCCCCGGCAAAATTTGTGTAGGTTACATTCGCTGTGGTTACAGGTGTTGGGCCATTGGGTGTTGGTGTTTCGGGCTTTAATTCTTCTGCTTGTTTTTTAGAGCAGGCAAAAAGCAAGGCCGTAATAGCGGCTAATAAAAAGATTGAACTTTGTTTTTTCATAGGTATTTAATTAAGATTAAAATTGGTGGAAGATTCATTTTTATATCATCATATTCGATTCGTTTGCGGAGCAATTGAAATTTTTATCGTGATGGACGAATTGTTTTTAGCTTTTACCGATAGGCATAACATGATCAGAAATGCAGCAAATAAAATTGCGATAACTTGTGTTTTTGCAGCCATATCCGAATTTTTTAAGATTTCTGTTTTGTTTATTTGAAAACTATCCCTGTTATTGTGATAATCATGTGCTTTTAAAAAAAAAATCCATTAAAATCTTAATCGTTACGTACACTTTTTATAATTGGTTGCCTGCAATAAAAAAAAATACAAAAAAAAGCCGTCCCGATTTTACATCAGGACGGCTTTCGAGATAAATTCTGTATAAAACTTAGTTAAAATCTTCGGCTTTTAACGGCGGATTAATTTTAATGTCTTTAATTTCAACTGAAAACTCCTGAGCACCTTGTGGGGTTGCTACTGATTGAGTTAAGGTAAACGGAAATAATATATCGCCTACTTTTTTGTAATTTGAATATTCCACAGACTGGCTAATTTCAGCGCCTCCTTTGGTAGTTGTACTCTCGTCTTTTAAAAGTAAGCCGGATTTGGTATCGTAATATTCAGTTTTCTTTTTGCCCGATGGAGAAGTGATATTTAATTTAAAAGCGTCAGCAGTACCTACCTTTGCTGTTCCGGCTGCTTCAATTTTCGTTCCATCAGTTGCGTAGTACACCTGACTACCATAACCTTTATCATCTTTCTTTTCAGCCAGGTCATCACCAGTTAATTCAGCCTTTTGGCCCATTTGCATGGCATAACCTGTTTTGCCATTATAAACTTGTTTCATGGCCGTTTGGCCGCCCATAGAAATTTCCATGCTGCTTAAGTTAGGCGCCATGTTTTTCATGGTAACGGTAAGCTTCTGACCTTGCATTTCCATTTCGCCATTTTGCTGTAATGAAGTAATTTTTTTAATGGCTTCTTCACCGCCAATGGCTTTAATGTAGTTTTTGATAATTTCTGCAGGTGCAGCTGTTGGTACAGCAGCAGTTTCGGTTGCTTTAACCGCATTGGCATAGTTATCATAAACCTGTGTTTTAAAACCTTCTTTGGTTAAGCCTGCTGCAAATGCATCAGTTTTACCTACAATAACAATACGAGTATTATCGTGGTTAAAGTATTTTTTGGTTACCCTTAAAATATCGTCGGTTGTTACGGCATTAATCTTTTGTAAATAAGTACGGTAAAAATCTTTAGGTAAGTTATTAATTAAGATATTGCTCGCAAAACCTGCCGTACGTGCCGGATTTTCTAAACCCAATGCAAAAGATCCATTAAAAAGATTTTTGGCATTCTGTAATTCATCAGCAGTTACCTTTGTGGTACGGATCGTGTTAATTTCTCTTAAAAATTCTACTACAGCACTGTCAACTTTCTCGTTTCTAACGGCTGCACTGGCCGAAAATTTAGATTGAAAACGGCCAGAACCTGTGCTTGAGTATGCACCATAAGTAAAGCCATGTTTCTCGCGAAGGTTATCAAATAATCTCGATTCACCACCACCACCTAAAATCTGGTTCGCCAATAAAATTGGGAAATAATCAGGGCTGCTCATTGGCAAGTCGATTAGGTTAACAACCGTAATTTCAGATTGAACTGCGTTGCTTACATTAACGATATCAACTTCGGTTTTGGCAGGATTAGCAACTTTAGCCAGTACTGGTAAAGTTAATGCAGTTCCTTTCCAATCGCCAAATGCTTTCTCTGCTAAAGCTTTTGCTGTTTCCGGTTTAATATCGCCCACAAAGGTTAAGTAACCTCTTGATGGGGTAATATATTTCTTATAAGCTGCTTTTACATCATCTAAAGTAATGCCTGTGATAGAAGCTTCGGTTTCAAACTCTCCATAAGGATGGTTTTTACCATAAGCCAATGCGTTTACCACACGCGCTGAAATGGCTTTCGCACTTTTCTCATTAGATTTTAATCCGGTAATGGTTTGCGATTTTAATTTTTCGAAAGATTCTGCAGGGAAAGCAGGTTTGCGGATACTCTCAGCCATTAAAGCAAAGGCCTGAGGGAAATAACGGGTTAATGCAGAAGCACTTCCACCATAAGCACCAGCACTTACATCGGCACCCAGCTGATCTACCGCCTCGTCAAACTGTGCTTTTGTTTTAGTTGTGGTTCCTTCGTTTAGCATACTGCCCATCAAACTAACTACGCCGGCTTTTGCGCCTTCAGTAATAGGACCTGAATCGATACTATAACTTGCTGATACTTTTGGCAGTTTATGGTTTTCTACCACCAAAACAGTAATGCCATTTGCTAATTTATAAATAACAGGATCGCCAACAGTAATAACGGGTGCCGGACCTGGTTTTGGTTTGTGGCTTCGATCTATGGTTTGTGCTGAAATACCTTGAGCCAATAAGGAAACTGCAGCTATAATGAATAATTTCTTCATGTTTTTAATAATTAAAATGAAAAAGCGGTCAGCTTATTTCTTAGGTAAGTAATACAATACAACTCTCTGGTTTTTTTTCAGGTACTTTTTAGCAACGTCTCTGATCTCCTCGCGGGTAATAGATCTGATTACCTCTAATTCCTTGTTGATATCGTTTGTATCCTTATCATGGAAAGTATAACCATCTGCAAGATTTTCGGCAACGCCTAACATTTTACTGTTTGCACTTACGTAGTTATTTTCGAATTTATTCTGCAGTTTTTTATAATCACTTTCGCTAATCAAATCGGTTTGAAGACGTAAAACTTCTTCATCAATATCTTTTAATAAATCGTTAAGCGGTGTATTCTTGTTGGGTAATGCCAGAGTGATGTACGCACCATAATCTTCAAGTGAATAGTTAAAGGCAGCAACCTGTAAGGCTGTTTTCTTTTGATCGACCATTTTAGTGCTTAATCTCGAGCTTCCGCCTTCTGATAAAACAGAGCTGATCATACCTAAAACCTTGCTCTCTCTGCTCTTCATGCCTGGTACACGGTAAGCTGCGAAGATGGCCGGGATCTGAATGTTGGCATCATAAGCGGTATCGATAATTTCTTTGGTAATTTCTGGTAACTCGTATGTTTTACGAACTACTGGTGCACCTTTAGGTACTTCAGCAAAGTATGCTTTTACTAAAGCTTTAGTCTTTTCTATATCTAAATCGCCGGCAATGGTTAAAACCGCATTGTTAGGCACATAGTATTTTTTAAAGAAAGCAATAAATTCACTCAATTTTGCTGCATCTAGGTGCTCCATTGAACCAATTGGCTGCCAACGGTAAGGATGCCCATCAAACAAATGGCCGAAAATTTTCTCTGTAAATTTTCCATATGGCGAGTTGTCGATGCGTAGACGCTTTTCTTCTTTTACTACTTCATTTTGTGTTTTTACTCCACCTTCATTAATTACGGGGTGTAACATTCTTTCGCTTTCCAGCCATAAACCCAGTTCCAATTGGTTTGATGGAAAAAGTTCATAATAAAAAGTACGGTCTTGAGAAGTATTGGCATTATTCTGGCCGCCGTTACTACTCACTAATTTCATAAATTCACCTTTTTTGATATTATCCGAACCTTCGAATAACAAGTGTTCGAAAAAGTGAGCAAAACCTGTACGCTGGGTTTCTTCATCTTTAGAACCCACATGATACATTACCGAAACAGCAACTACTGGAGCGGTTTTGTCTTGGTGTAGAATGACATGGAGGCCATTGTCAAGGTCGAATTCCGTAAACTGTACTTTTTGGGCAGAGGCACTTAAGCACAGACCGGAAATGGCCAAAGCAAAAAGAATTCTTTTTTTCATATATAATTTGTTTTTAATGATTAGAAATAATCAAAGGCGAAAGCGAGCAACTATTTCATTAATAAGTTAATTTGGATTTTTCACTAGCGTGAAGGATAATAAGATGAGCCTAAATTATGGATTTAACAAAAAAGCGAGTATTTATACTCGCTTTTTTTAATATATTTTATCTCCAGGCCTTGTATTGGTTAATTAAGCCGTTGGTAGAACTATCGTGGCTCGAAACTTTTTCGCTTCCCTCCAGCTCCGGAAGAATTTTTTTTGCTAGTTGCTTGCCAAGCTCTACTCCCCACTGATCGAAACTAAAAATGTTCCAGATAATTCCCTGAACAAATATTTTATGTTCGTACATGGCAACTAAGCTACCCAGCGTATATGGCGTTACTTTTTTCAATAGGATAGAGTTTGTTGGGCGATTGCCTTCGAATACTTTAAACGGCGCAATTTTTTCAATTTCCGAATCTGATTTACCTTCTTTCTTCAATTCGGCGGTTACTTCTTCTTCTGTTTTACCGTTCATTAAAGCTTCTGTTTGTGCAAAGAAGTTCGATAATAAGATAGGATGATGATCACCTAGCGGATTTAAGCTCTGTGCCGGGGCAATAAAATCGGCAGGAATAATCCGGGTACCCTGATGAATTAACTGATAAAAAGCATGCTGGCCATTTGTTCCGGGCTCACCCCAGATAATTGGTCCGGTTTCATAATCAACCTCATTACCGTTCCTGTCTACGTGTTTACCATTGCTTTCCATATCTCCTTGTTGGAAATAAGCAGCAAAACGGTGCATGTATTGATCGTAAGGTAAAATAACCTGTGTTTCTGCATTGTAGAAATTGATATACCAAACGCCTAACAAACCTAAAATTACAGGCAGGTTACTTTCAAACTCAGCAGTTTTAAAGTGATTATCAGTTGCGTGTGCCCCAGCTAGCAATTGTTTAAAATTATCGAAACCTATACTTAATGAGATGGATAAGCCGATAGCGCTCCATAACGAGTAGCGGCCGCCAACCCAATCCCAAAACTCAAACATATTTTCGGTATCGATACCAAAAGCTGATACGTCTTTCGCATTGGTAGATAATGCAGCAAAGTGTTTAGCAATATCATTTTCTTTTCCGCCTTTATCCAAAAACCAAGAGCGTGCAGAGTGTGCATTAGTCATGGTCTCTTGCGTAGTAAAGGTTTTTGATGCGACTAAGAATAAGGTCGTTTCAGCATTTAATCCTGCTAATGTTTCGGCGATGTGTGTACCATCGATATTCGAAACAAAGTGAATATTTAAGTGATTTTTATAATGTTTTAAAGCTTCGGTAACCATCACAGGACCTAAGTCTGACCCACCAATACCGATATTAACGACATCAGTAATGGCTTTACCTGTATAACCTTTCCATTCTCCGCTGATGATGCTGTTGCTAAATTTCTCCATTTTAGCCAGTACTGCATTTACTTCAGGCATCACATCTTTGCCATCAACTAAAATTGGCGTATTGCTTAAATTACGTAAGGCGATATGAAGTACCGACCGGTCTTCGGTTTCATTAATTTTATCACCGTTGTACATCGATTTTATAGCTTCGTCCAATTTACACTCACGGGCTAATTGAATCAATAATGCTAATGTTTCGTCGCTGATGCGGTTCTTGCTATAATCTAGCAGAATATCTTCAAAAAAAACAGAAAACTTATTGAAACGATCTGCATCCTCAGCAAAAAGATCTTTAATGCTTTTTTGATTAATATCTATAAAATGATCGGCTAAATACTTGTAGGCCTCAGTTTCTGTGAAATTTACTTTAGGTAACATAATCTTTGTTTTTTTGTAAAAGTAATAAAGCAAAAATTTAAAATGGTCTTTTTAATGTTCAAAATGAATAAGAATTTTTAATGTCGATTAAACCACTTAACTTTAATACAACGTCCCTGTTAGTTCATCAATTATTTTAACCTTAAATTCTAGATGATGTTAGAAAACTTAAATGAAATGGTGCGTAAAAACGTACAGGAAAGTGTTGTAAACAATGCCGCTATTCCGAACGAACAAAATGAAGCGGTAATCCAGGCTGCATCGGGTTCTATCTTCGATACGCTGAAAGACCAGGTATCATCAGGTAATATTGGAGCATTAACGGATATATTTAACGGTAATAAAGCAGAAGGCACCCAGGTTGCTGAGCAGGCCTCGGGGAATTTTATGGATAAATTAAGTGGCTTGGGTATTAATGCCGATACGGCGAAATCTTTAGCAGCAAGCATTATTCCCGGCTTGATTGCCAAGTTTACCCAAAAAACAAACGACCCGAACGATAACTCTTTTAACATCAAAGATGTTTTGGGAAGTTTGGGCGGTGATGATGGTAAATTTGATGTAAGTGACGTAATAGGTATGTTTAATGGCGGTGGACGAGCGCAGCAACCTGACCAAACAGGTGAAGGTGGGATTATGGATAAGCTGAAGGGAATGTTGGGTTAAAATCAATTGAAGATAATTATTACTTAATGCTGTTAAATAACTAGCTTCGTAAAATTTTTAAAATATGTTTAGAGCGCTCTCACTACTGGCTACATGCTGCCTGTTTTTTTGTTGTTTCTTTTTTTCTTCTTGTGAAAAGGATGGGGTAACCAAAATAGATACCTTAAGAATCATAGATACACTCGATGTCGACCGTCCAATAAATCTTAAAGCCACAAAAGGCATTTACGGAACTCGGATCACCATTTCCTGGACACCAATGCCATTGGCTCAGAAGTATCAGTTATATAAGTTTAATGATGCTACTCAAAAGTATGTTTTGTTAAAAGAATTAGCCGATACTACTTTTGATGATATAGCTATAGCAAAGTCTTTGACAAAGAACTTTTATAAAGTTAGAACTTACAATAATACAAAGTCTTTTAGTCGGTTTAGTGATGCAGATTTTGGATATACCTCTGGGTTAAATTATTATCGCGCACTGTCTTTTGGAACAGAGGGTACCGGAGTTGGTCAATTTAACTTTGCCTATCACATTGAAACAGATAAAACTGGAAATATTTATGTAAGTGATGAGGGCTTAAACCGTGTTCAGAAATTTGATATCAACGGAAATTATAAGGAGCTTTTTTATAGTGGGTCGGGTGCAAGGGCAATTGGTTTTTTTAGCAATGGAAATTACATAGCAACCCGCACCCAAAGTAGTAGTTATGTTCAGCTATTCGATACTAATAAGCAGTTAATTAGAGAATGGGGCGTTTACGGGACAGGAGATAATGGATTTGGAAATGTAGAAGAACTAACTATTGACGACGAACAGAATATTTGGATTGTAGACAGCCTAAACGATCGGATTAAGAAATATGATTCAAATGGGAAGTTACTTTTCACATTTGGTACCGAGGGCAGAGCAAATGGTCAATTCTATACACCGTTAGGCATATGTTATTTTAAAGGGAATATTTATGTTAGTGATGCTGGTAGGATGCAGGTTTTTGATAAGCAAGGCAAATACCTAAAAACCTGGAAAGTTTCAGATAACTATTGGGCCATTAAGGGTAAAGGTGATTATTTATACATTGCCGCTGGCGGTTATATCATTAAAACTGACGAGAACGGTGATGTTAGAGAAAAGATAGGGCTCGGCCAATTAGATTTTGCTAGAGGTGTGGCAATAGGCGCTAACGACGAGGTGATCGCTTGTGATATCTACGTAAGAAAGATTGTAATTTATAAAAAAGGTTAATCATCCAAAAAGCTATCCCAAGGGATGGCTTTTGTTTTTTTGCACAATTCAATCTCTCCTTAAAATTGTTTAGCTTAGGGCACCTAAACTCAATCATTCATTTATGAAGAAAATATTCCTGATCGGTTTTTCGCTACTGGCATTAAATTCTTTCGCCCAAAAATCAGATTTAAGACCATTGGTTTCAAAAAAGGCAGATGCCATCGAACAAAAAGTAATTACCTGGAGACGCGATTTCCACGAACATCCCGAATTGGGAAATACTGAAGTAAGAACAGCTGGCATTATTGCAAAACACTTAGAATCTTTAGGTATACAAGTAAAAACAGGTGTAGCCAAAACAGGCGTAGTTGGCGTATTAAAAGGAGGCAAGCCCGGGCCAGTTGTGGCTTTGCGTGCCGACATGGATGGTTTGCCGGTTACCGAGCGCGTAGATGTTCCATTTGCTTCGAAAGTAAAAACTCAATATAACGGACAAGAGGTTGGTGTAATGCATGCCTGTGGGCATGATAGTCATGTGGCTATTTTAATGGGCGTAGCGGAAGTATTAGCTTCCATGCAAAAAGATATTCAGGGGACAGTGAAATTTATATTTCAGCCCGCTGAGGAAGGCGTGCCTGCCGGAGATGAAGGTGGAGCGGCATTAATGATTAAGGAAGGCGTACTCGAAAATCCTAAAGTTGATGTAATTTTCGGTTTGCATATCAATTCTCAAACCGAAGTTGGCGATGTAACTTATCGCCCGGGCGGTACAATGGCTGCAGTAAACGATATGAAGATTACGGTTACCGGCCGCCAGGCACATGGGGCTTATCCATGGAGCAGTATCGATCCGGTGGTGGTTTCGGCCCAGATTATCAATAGCCTGCAAACCATAGTAAGTAGGAATTTAAATGTGACCGAAAACCCAGGTGTAGTGACCATTGGCGCTATTAATGGCGGTGTACGGTCGAATATTATTCCCGAAAAGGTAGAAATGTTAGGTACCGTACGCAACTTTAGTAAGGAAGATGAGGCTATGTTTATCGAAAGAATTAAAACCATCGTAACCAAAACAGCCGAAGCAGGTGGAGCTACAGCTGAAGTTAAAATCCCCTATAGCAACCATTATCCGGTTACTTTTAATAACATTGCACTAACCGAAAAAATGCTGCCAAGTATGGAAAATACAGCCGGCAAGGATCATGTGAAGTTAAAACCACCAGTTACAGGCGCAGAAGATTTCTCCTTCTTCCAGGAAAAAGTACCTGGCTTATTTGTGTTTTTAGGAGGGATGCCAAAAGGTAAAGATCCTTTAAAAGCTCCATCGCACCATACACCAGATTTTTATCTGGATGAAAGCGGTTTTGTTTTAGGTGTAAAATTACTCTCTAACCTTACCTTAGATTATATGTTGATGAAGAAATAACGGTGGATCATTATTCATTTGTTAATTAGTCATGGTACCTGATGGATTAATAAAGAAAATAAAATTGATTAACAAACAATAAGGGGTCAGTTTAATTAAAATCGCTTTCCGCCATGCATTATGCTCAAAGCGATTTTATATATTTGTTTCATGACCAAAGAAAATATTCAAGATTTAAGGGACAGAGTAACGTCGCTGAGGAGGTATCTTTGACGTTGATGAGCTACTTTACGCCATCCGCGAAGAGGAAAAATTAACAATGGCTCCCGATTTCTGGGACGACCCTAAAAAAGCAGAAAAAATTCTTGCCGAAATCAGTTCAAAGAAAAAATGGACGGATGGCTTTAACCAAACCAATAATGCGGTTGAAGATGCTGCGGTAATGTTTGAGTTTTTTCAATCTGGCGATGCTTCAGAAGCTGAGCTGCAAGATCAGTTCGAGATCAGTAAAACTGCCGTAGAAGAACTGGAACTTAAAAATATGCTCCGTAGCAAAGAAGACCAACTTTCTGCCGTTTTACAGATTACTGCCGGAGCCGGTGGAACGGAAAGCTGCGACTGGGCTTATATGCTAATGCGGATGTATATGATGTGGGGAGAAAAGAACGGTTATAAAATTACCGAACAGGATAGCCAGGAAGGGGAGGTGGCCGGTATAAAATCGGTAACGCTTCAGTTTGATGGCGATTTCTCATATGGTTATCTGAAAGGCGAAAATGGTGTGCATCGCTTGGTTCGGATTTCTCCATTCGATTCGAACGCCCGTAGGCATACCTCTTTCGCTTCTGTTTATGTTTATCCCTTGGTTGACGATACCATACAGATTGATATTAATCCTGCTGATATAGAATTCGAAACATTTAGGGCTGGTGGAGCAGGCGGACAAAACGTAAACAAAGTTGAAACCGCCGTACGTTTATACCACAAACCTTCAGGCATTATTATTAAAAACCAGGAGTCGCGATCGCAATTGCAGAATAAAGAGAATGCCATCCGTTTGTTAAAATCTCAATTATATGAAATTGAGGAACGGAAACGTAACGAAGCAATTGCAGCGGTAGAAGGATCGAAAAAGAAAATAGAATGGGGCTCGCAGATCAGAAGTTACGTGCTGGATGATAGAAGGGTAAAAGATCACCGGACCAATTATCAAACCTCCAATCCCGATGCGGTTTTAAATGGCGATATTAATGGGTTTTTAAAAGCATATTTAATGGAGTTTTAATCTAAGACAAATGGCAAAATCATTCATCCTCATTATGTTATTGTTTATGGCAATTAACTATTCATATGCCCAAGAAGTTGTTCCGCTATATTCAGGTGGGATTCCGGGCGCTAAAACTACACCTGCAGATTATGTAGAAAATACTGAGGTGCGTGCAAATGGAACCTTGAGTGTTACCAAGGTATCGGTACCTACGTTTACGGTTTTCGAAGCACCTAAAAATATCGCTAAAGGAACTGCAGTAATCATTTGCCCGGGTGGAGGTTATGGTGCTCTGGCATTTAGTCATGAAGGAACCGATGTAGCCAAAAGGTTTAATGAAATTGGGGTTACCGCCTTTGTATTGAAGTACCGGTTACCGAGCGATCAGATTATGGTTGATAAAACTTATGGACCATTGCAGGATGCACAGCAGGCCATTTACCTGATCAGGAAAAATGCAAAAAAATATGGGATTAAAGCCAACAAGATCGGAATTATGGGTTTTTCTGCTGGGGGCCATTTTGCCTCAACTTTGGTTGCCCATTATAACGACCTTAAAATTTCCGATCCGGAAAAGATAGATCTTAGGCCAAATTTTGCCGCATTAATTTATCCCGTAATCAGTTTCGAAGAATCAGTGCATACGGGCACCATGAAGAATTTATTGGGCCCAAATCCTACCGATAGTTTAAAACATTATTTTTCTGCCAATAAAAATGTAAACAAGAAAACACCTCCTGTCTTCTTTGTACATGCGAAGGATGATAAGACTGTTCCTTTTGCGAATAGTGTTTTAATGAGCGAGGCGTTAGAGCAGAATAAGGTACATACCGATCTTTATCTGTACGAAAAAGGTGGCCATGGTTTTGGTCTGATTAATAAAACTTCTGATGTAGACTGGTTTAACTTGTTGGCTATCTGGATGAAAAAAGAGAAATTTTAATATCTTTGCTGATATTTTAACCTCTTAACCGGAAATTTTAATGCAAAAAACAATTAAATATGTTATGGTAGCCTTTGTTGCGATCATATCAATAGCAAGTTGTAAAAAAGAAATTAATTGGAATGCCAAGCTTGATCCTAATGGAAATGGCTGTAAACTTACAACAGTGAATGCTGACCTGGGGATATTGGGCCAATACGCTATTAACTATACTTACGATGCATCTGGTAAACTGAGTAAAGCTACCAGTGGTGGCGAAAGCAGGATATATACCTATACTGAAACAAAAATTACGGGTGTATTACCTGACGGCGAAAGAACAGAGCTAACCATATCTGGTGGAAAAGCCATTTCGAGCTATAATTCAGATTTTTTTAATGTAAATGGTACCAGTGTTCCGGTAACCAGAACGTATACTTATAATGCTGATGGCTACCTGAGTGTAATAAAGAGTTACTTAGATAAGAATTTAAATTCTACTGCCGAACTTACTTATTCGAATGGGAACCTGACGCAAAGCAAAATTACCTATGCTGAAGATGGCGAAACAGAAACAACCACATACGAATATTCCAGTCAATTAGCTGTTAATCCATATGAAACGTCAGATCCAATTTCAGTAATTGTTGATTATATGCCTGGCGGTTATTTCGGGAAACATTCTAAAAATGTGGTCATAAAATCTATACAACGTTTATCAAACTTAGATGGTCAGCTGGTTTCTGATTACAGTTATAAATTTGATGATAAAGGAAATGCAATATATACTTCAGTAAAAAGTGAACAGAAATTGGGCGACGGAACTATATTAAACGAATCTGCTGCAATTTTTAATTTAGTATATAACTGTAAATAGAGAAAAAATATCTTAAATAAGCCCTAGAATAAAGGGACAAGAATAGAAGAAGCCTGATCATAACCATGATCAGGCTTTTGTTTTTATGGGGTTTTTAGCTGTTATACAAATTAAACGCCTAAACATTCAGAAACAGAAAATACCCATATTAAGAAAATAATGTAAAACGCTCATTTTACCACTCTTTTTTTACGATTTAGCCCCTCATTTTTTGATCATTCTGTGTATATCTTTGCTTACAAGCATGTCGATTTAAAAATGAGATTATGTTTGAAGCCTAACCAAATCTTATGAAAAAAATACCAATCAACCTTATCTACCCTATAGTGGTTACTGAAATCTTTTGTATTTATTAGTTATTGATTTACAGCTGACTGATCACATTCTAACGTCTTACCATTAACCAAATATTTACCTAAATCAAAAAAAAATGAGAAATGAAAAAATGAAATTAAGCGTGCTATTGGTATGCGTGTTTGTAACACTTTTATCTTGTAAAAAAGAGAAAGAAGAAGTTAAACAAGAAAACGGACAGGTTAAAGCCTGGGAAACATTAATAGATGGTAATTCTCTTGCCAACTATACTAATTTTGAGGCACAATGGAATTATAATTATCCCTGGGGTACCGATCATAATGGTTCTGCCCGCATGGTAGGGAGTACCTCAAACCATAACCAGATCTCGTTAAGCGGAGGTGTACTCACCATTAAAGCTACCCGCTTGGCCTCATCGCCAGGAAACAGTACTGCCAATGGTTTTACCAATATTGCTATTTGGTACAACTCGGGTGCTTGTTATGCGAAACAACAGGTTGTAATTAACGATCAGTTTCCTAGTTATACCATTTCTGGCGATTTTGCTGTACCTACCAGTAAAGGGACCTGGCCTGCTTTTTGGATTACCGGCGTTAATTCATGGCCACCAGAAAGTGATATCATGGAGTTTAAAGGCAATAACACAAATTGGCAGAATACTTATGATGGTGGTTGGGAGAATAAACTCACAGCAGTTTCTAATGCGGGCTCATACCATAATTACAAATGCTGGTACAATAAAGTAAGTGCAACAGATGTAGATTGCCATTATTATATCGATAATGTTTGGGTAGCCAAGCATACCATGAGTAATTCGGTAAATAAACCCATGTGGCTAATTATCAATATGCAAATGGAAGGCGATAGCGGCTCCCCAGGCCCTTCTGGCAATACTTTCTACACAGGTAAAAATGTTTATATGGGTAGAGAAAGAGCTTTTTAATTTATAAAAAAAACAAACATTCACTTTCGGAGGTAGCTTTATAGTTGCCTCCTTTTATAGCATAAAATAAATATGAAAAAATGCCTATGCATGTTTGCCTGTATACTGCTCTGCATTTTATTTGCACAGTGTAAAAAAGATGAAGTGGCGGTGCCAGAGAATGATGTTAATTCGCTAATGGCTAAAATTAATCTGTTAAGACAAAGTGGATGTAATTGTGGCATAGCATACATGCCTCCTGTGGCTAACCTGTCTTTAAATATACAGTTGCAAAATGCAGCACTAACCCATGCCAAAGATATGGCAAAACAAAACTATTTTGATCATTTATCTCCTGAAGGCGGTACCCCCGCAGAGCGTGCATTAAATGCAGGATATACAGGTGATTTTAGGGCAGAAAATTTAGCAAAGGGATATAGCCAAGCAGATCAGGTAATTGATGCATGGAAAAATAGTGTGAGCCATTGTAAAGCCATGATGGATGCTAAAAGTAAAGAAGCGGGTATAGGGATGTCACAAAATTACTGGGTGGTAACCTTTGGTAATCCGTTATAATTCTTTTATCGTTTTATCAATCACATCCAATAACCCATTGGTATAGGCATCATCTGTTAATTCCCAGAACATAATGCCATTTAATTTTTGATCAATAACATATTTGGTTTTTAATGAAATTGATTTCGGATCGTCAAAAGTGGCGAGGTATTTTGTTTGTGGATTATAATAATATGGGGCTTTGGCTTTCTCGTCCCAATAGTAAGTATAGCCATTTTCAGTGGAAAATTGTTTGGTAAAGTCTTTAAAAGAAACGCCTCTTAAAAATTTTGTTGGCTGATATAAACCCTGGTTTGCATCAATAGTGTTTTCGAAAATACGGGCATAAAATGCTGCCCCTAATGCAATTTTTTGTGCAGGTACCCCTAAACCTATCAAAGCTTTTACGGCATAATCGCCTGATAAAGATTGTTGAGCAGTAGCATATAATGGCGTATGGTGGCCACTTTGTGTTGCATACCCACTTACGAGGTCATAACTCATTACATTAACCCGGTTTACCAAAGGCATTACTTTATCCCATTCGAAACAAGAATCGATGCAGTTTTTTGTACCGCCTGCTGCAAAACTTATTTCGGCCTTTTTGCCTAGCTTTTTACGGAGTTCTTTAATTAGTAGGGTGAAATTGTGTTTATCATCTACTGTATATCTGTGCCCCGGAAAACCTACTACGGCTGGATATTCCCAATCGATATCTATCCCGTCAACATGAAAGAAGTCGAGTATTTCTTTAGTGGTTTTAGCAAATGTTTTTCGTCCGTCAGCTCTGCTGAATACCTCCGAACAATCTTTGCAGGCACTCCAGCCACCCATTGCTATCATTATCTTTAAATCAGGGTTCCGTTGTTTTAAGGTTACCATTTTAGTAATTAAGGCTGAATCCTTTGCTGAGCTAATGTTTAAACTATCACCCTTCAAATGACCGAAACTATAAATCAAATGACTCAATTTTTCGATGGGAAAGCTATCGATCACCGAATTTTGCCCCGTGTAATAGGCAATAACGTTTGGTTTAATCGTTTTTTGAGCTTTTGATTGGATACTTAAAAATGATAAGGTGATGATTGCTGTAAAGCAGAACAGTACAGTAGGGGCGATAAGCTTTCTTTTGTGCATGGGATCCAGGTAAACTATTTTTCGGCAATAATATCTTGAAGTTCGTTCAATTCGGCAACTTTATCGGTAGCCCCTGCATTTTCATAAGCCGAAATCAGGTTTCTGATTACCCGGCGGATAATATCGGTATTGCTGCAAGGTCTGTAATATTCGGGCAGGGCCTCTAAATTAAGCTGGCGCAGAAACTGATCAACATCATGTTTGCCGAAGATATTACCGCGGTTAAAAGCATTGATGTAGAAAAGCACACCATATTCTGTTCCTTCCTGTTTGCTATCGTCTATATAACCCAAAATAAAGTGCTGTGGCAAGTTTATTCCATACACAGGCAGATCTAATTTCTGTGCCAGGGTAGAGTAGATAATGGCCAGCGAAATCTGGTTGCCCTTTTTGCTTTCCAGAACCTGGTTTAAATAAGAATTTTGTGGATCGTGATGATTTTTGGTATTGCCACCAAAACCGTATTGTTGATACAAAACGTGATTGATCAGTTTAACTTTTTCAACCGAACTCATTTCATATTGAAGGCCCAACCAGATATCTCTTTTAATTTCTTCCAGCTGGTTAATTACCTTTTGCTCATCTAAATCAGGGTATTGATACCGGTTAATAATTAATGCACCCTGCAATAAATCAAAAGCACCACTTAAATACCATAAGTTTAAATCTTCTTTAACCGTTTTAAACTGGATCTGATGAACAATATTTTCAATTCGCTCCTGCAACAAGCCATCAAAAGACTGCTCCCAGGCATTTTCTAAAAAATGTACTACCTCACCGCCATATTCAAGCAGTTTCTTTTCTACATGATGGAACACTTCCTCGTCAGGATCATCCAATAATTTTACTAAAGCACTTATCTCTGCGTTATTTTCCATAAAACATACCTACGTTTGCAGTGTTTAATTACTTTTGCAATATTATGCTATTTCAATTTATTACAGATTACCTTAAACACCGTTTAACAGCAAAAAGCCGACATGGAACGCACTCACCATTCGTGTACAAGCTCGCTGATGAGGTAATTTACGATTTTACCGACAAATCTGAATACAAAAATATAGAAGAACAACGAAAAAAACTTTTTAATGACGATTCGATAATCACGGTTACAGACCTTGGTGCGGGTTCTCACCTTAATAAGAACCGTACAAAAAAGGTAAGTCAGATCGCGAAGAATGCCTTGAAAAGTCCGCGCTTGGCCAAACTGATTTATCGGTTGGCGAAAAATACAAATCCTAAAAGTGCTATAGAATTAGGTACTTGCCTTGGTATTACAACGGCTTACCTGGCCAAAACAAGTGCTGATACAGCAGTAATTACCATTGAAGGCTGTCCGCAAACGGCAGAGGTGGCGAAGAAAAATTTTGAGGATCTAAATTTAGAAAATATCGAGCTTCATGTGGGCAATTTTGATATGATCTTACCCGATATTATTGCCAAACAGCCAAGTTTAGATTTCGTTTACATTGATGGTAACCACCGAAAGGACGCTACCCTGAATTATTTTAACTGGTGTTTGCCTAAAGTTAATGAAGAGTCACTGCTGATTTTTGACGATATTTATTGGAGCGAAGGAATGAAAGAAGCCTGGGCTGAAATTAAAAACCATCCTGATGTTACCGTAACCGTAGATTTGTTCTGGATCGGACTGGTTTACTTTAAAAAAGGACAGGCAAAAGAACACTTTAAGCTTAAATTTTAGAAAATGGAAATCGAACCGAAATTAGAAGGTATCCAAAAACGGTCAGCATTGTTTATTTTGTTGGTTAGTTTATTTTCGGGGATTGCTTTTTATTTGGTGTCGCTTTTTATTGAAATGAATGTGCTTACACATATCATGTTCGGTTGGGATGCATTCTGTTTGGTGCTGATTACCCTACATTGGTATATGTTTTTTCATACTTCCGCTGCCGAGACGCATCTTAAGGCCAAAATGCAGGATGAAACCCGTGGCGAAATTTTTGTCATTGTGGTAGTATCTACCTTTGCTGGTTTACTTGCCGTAGTTTTGCTGTTAATTAATAAAGATATCAAACCACTCGATCTGGTGGTAGCTATTACAGGCATGTTTTTATCGTGGTTTTTAGTGCACACAACTTTTAGCTTGCGTTATGCACATCTTTATTACGGTGATAATAAGAAAGAGCATGCAAACAAGAAAGGAGCAGGACTGGAATTTCCTGGAGATGATGAACCCGATTTCATCGATTTTGCCTATTTTTCTTTCGTATTGGGCATGACTTTCCAGGTTTCTGATGTAGAAATTTCAGATCGGAAGATCAGAAGGCTTTCCCTTTTACATAGTTTAATCGCCTTTATATTTAA